>JAEEGK010011081.1_pt1 | contig 20658 bp, 20 predicted proteins | sample 8958771 | NCBI WGS metagenome assembly JAEEGK01 (sample SAMN16246547, study PRJNA631951) | gut metagenome | biome: gut microbiome; feature: rumen; material: SC-attached | host: Bos | place: Iran: Karaj | collected 2018-10
CCATGGGGAACCGAAACAGATTTCCGGTAAGCAGGAGCTCTACGAAACCATCGTCGCCCTCTATTGCAAGTAGCGGATCATGAGCGATAAGAATCAAAACGGGCAGCCCTGGTACCTCATCAGCATCGTGCTGGTGGCGGTGCTGGGCGGCCTGCTCTTCGGTTACGATACGGCCGTCATTTCGGGCGCGGAAAAGGGCTTGCAGGCTTTCTTCCGCTCGGCGCATGATTTCACCTACACCGACGCCCTGCACGGTTTTACGACCTCCAGCGCCCTGATCGGCTGTGTCATCGGCGCCCTGCTGTCCGGTGTGCTGACCTCCCGGCTGGGACGGCGCCGCTCGCTGCTGATCGCGGGCATGCTTTTCTTCCTGAGTGCCTTGGGCTCCTATAGCCCGGAATTCCTGTTGTTCCCGCACGGTGTGGCGTGCAAGGGTGTCCTGGTGGCATTCTTTTTTTACCGCATCCTGGGCGGCGTCGGCGTGGGCCTGGCCTCCGCCATCTGCCCGATGTACATCGCGGAAGTGGCACCGGCCTCCCAGCGGGGCAAACTTGTCTCCTGGAACCAGTTCGCCATCATTTTCGGCCAGCTGGTGGTCTATTTCGTCAACTTCCTGATCATCCAGTCGCACAAGAACGATCCTATGATCGTGGAGTGGACCAACACAATCGGCTGGCGCAACATGTTCGTGTCCGAGGCGTTCCCGGCCGGTCTCTTTACGCTGCTCATCCTGCTGGTGCCCGAATCGCCGCGTCATCTGGTGATCCTGGGCCTCGATGACAAGGCCCTCAAGATCCTCACCCGCATCAACGGAGAGAAACAGGCGAAGGTAATCCTGCAGGACATCAAGGAGACGGTCGTTGAGCGGCGCGAAAAACTCTTCGCGTATGGCTACATGGTCATCTTCATCGGCTGCATGCTGAGCGTTTTCCAGCAGATCATCGGCATCAACGCCGTGCTGTACTTCGCGCCGCGCATCTTCGAGTCGATGGGCGTGAGCAACAACATGCTCTTTACCGTCATCATGGGTATCATCAACATCAGCTTCACGCTGGTGGCGGTGTTTACTGTCGAGAAGCTAGGCCGCAAGCCCCTGCTCATCTCTGGCTCGATCGGCATGGCCATCGGCGCGCTGGGTGTCGCCCTGTCGAACGTGGTGACGATGCCGGCCATCGTCCCGGTCATCAGCATCATGGTCTACAGCGCCTGCTTCATGTTCAGCTGGGGTCCCATCTGCTGGGTCTACATCGCTGAATTGTTCCCCAATACCATCCGCAGCCAGGCAACGGCCCTGGCCGTGGCCTTCCAGTGGATCTTCAACTTCATCGTGTCGAGCACCTTCGTGCCCATGTACAACATGAAGCTGGGTGCGATGGGGGAGAGTTTCGGCCATTTCTTCGCCTACGCCCTCTACGGCATCATCTGCGTAGCGGCCGCGATCTTTGTCTGGCGCCTCGTTCCTGAGACCAAGGGCAAGACCCTCGAAGACATGACGACCCTGTGGCGCGAGCGTTCCAATACTCAAAATATGAAATGATCATGAAAAGCATTCTCAGAATAACCCTTCTTTCCGTAATACTCGTTCTGGTCGCCGCCTGTGCCTCCAAGCCGGTTGTCGAACCAGCCATTGCTCCCGACAAGGACGTTGAGGCGAAAGTCGAAAAGGTTTTGAAAGGCATGACCCTGAAAGAGAAGGCCGGCCAGCTGGTCCAGCTGACCGTCATGACGATTGAAGACGATACGCACGAAGCCATCGATCCGGTGAAACTGGACAAGATCATCGGCGAATACAAAGTGGGTTCCATCCTCAACGTGATGCACGACGCCGCGCATACCCGCGAGCAGACCGCCGACATGATCCGGCAGATCCAGGACAAGTCGATGGAAGTACTGGGCATCCCGTGCATCTATGGCCTGGATATGATCCACGGCGCCTCATATCTGATCGAAGGTTCGCTCTATCCCCAGGAAATCAATCTGGGTGCTACCTTCAACCGCGACTATGCCTTCGCAATGGGCCGGGCCATGGCCTATGAGACCCGGGCCGCACAGTGCCCGTGGGTGTTCTCGCCTGTCATGGACCTGGGCCGCGATCCGCGCTGGCCCCGCATCTGGGAGAGCTTCGGCGAGGATCCGTACTTGCAGGCAGAGATGGCCCGCGTCGAGACGATCGCCATCCAGGGCAGTGATCCCAACCACATCGGTTTGGAGAATTGCGCCGTGAGCCTCAAGCACTTTATGGGCTATGGCGTGCCACACTCCGGCAAAGACCGCACCCCGGCCTATATCGCCGAGAATGACCTGCGTGAAAAATTCTTCCGCCCGTTCAAGGAATGCTTCGAGGCAGGTGCCCTCACCGCCATGGTGAATTCCGCCTCCATCAACGGCATTCCGACGCATGCCAATGCGCTGCTGCTCACCGGCTGGGTGAAGGAACAGCTGAACTGGGACGGCCTGCTGGTGACGGACTGGGCTGACATCGACAATCTCTATACACGTGACCACGTGGCGGCTGACAAGCGGGAAGCTGTCGCGCTGGGCATCAATGCCGGCATTGACATGATTATGGATCCGTACGATCCTGAATGCGTGAACGTGATCGTGGACCTGGCCGAGAAGGGCGAGATCCCGATGTCCCGCATCGACGATGCCGTCCGCCGCGTGCTGCGCCTGAAGGTCCGTCTGGGTCTGTTCGAGCACCCGACCTGGGAGTATGACTACCCGGATTTCGCGAGCGAGCGTTTCGCCCGGGAATCCTATGCCGCTGCCGTCGAGTCGGAGGTGCTGCTCAAGAATGAAGGCGACATCCTTCCGCTCAAGGGTACCGAGCGCATCCTGGTCTGCGGCCCTAACGCCAACACGCTCCGCGCGCTGAACGGAGGCTGGTCCTACCGCTGGCAGGGTTCCGCGGATGAATTCGTGCCGCAGTACAACACCATCGTTGAAGCCCTGCAGAAACGCTTCAGCCGCGTGAACTATGTCCCGGGTGTGGAGTATGTCGAGATCCCGATGGCCTGGCAGTACGAAAAGGCGACGGGCATCGCCCTGGCCGCCGCTGCCGCCCGTACTTGCGACGTGATCGTCTGCTGCGTCGGCGAGAACTCCTATTGCGAGACGCCCGGCAACATGGACGACCTGAATCTCTCGCCGAACCAGAAGGAGCTGGTGCGTGCCCTGGCCGCGACCGGCAAGCCCATCGTGCTGGTGCTCAATGAGGGCCGTCCGCGCATCATCGGCGACATCGAGCCGCTGGCCAAGGCTGTGGTCGACGTGATGCTGCCGTCGAACTATGGCGGCGACGCGCTGGCCGCCCTGCTGGCCGGCGACGAGAACTTCTCCGGCAAGCTGCCATTTACCTATTCGAAGCACATCAACGCCCTGCATACCTACGACTACAAGGTTTCCGAGCACCGCGAGGTGATGGAAGGTTCCTACAACTACGACGCTGTGATGGACGTTCAGTGGCCCTTCGGCTACGGCCTGAGTTACACCACCTTTGCCTACAGCGATTTGGCCGTTTCCCAGCATGATTTCAAGGCCGGTGACGTGCTGGAAGTCTCCGTCAAGGTGACCAACACCGGCGACCGTGCCGGCAAGGAGGCCGTCCTGCTCTACAGTTCCGACCTGGTGGCTTCGCTGATTCCCGACGTGAAGCGCCTCCGCGGCTTCGAGAAAATCGAGCTCCAGCCGGGCGAATCGAAAGTCGTGACCTTCGAACTGCCGGCCAACGAACTCGCCTTCGTCGGCGCCGACGGCCGCTGGCGCCTTGAGAAGGGCGACTTCCGTATCTCCTGCGGCGGCATGGGCGTCATGGTCAACTGCACGGAAACGAAAATCTGGAATACCCCTAATATCTAATTTAATCGTCATTCCGGGCTTGACCCGGAATCTGGAGATGACTACTAAAACCGAACAATTCCTGCAAGAAACAGCCGAAGTCCTGAAAGACAACATTCTGGACTTCTGGCTGGGTCTTGCGGACCCCCGCGGCGGCTTCTACGGCGAGGTGAAGTCCTCCGGAGAGGTGTTGCCCGACGCCCCGCGCGGCATCATCCTCTATTCCCGCATCATCTGGACCTTCGCGGCGGCTTACCGCAAGCTCCGCCATCCCGATTACCTGGCGGCCGCCGAAGAGGCCCGCGACTGGCTGCTGGCACATTTCTTCGATCCCGAAAACAGCGGCGTCTACTGGAGTGTTACGGCCGACGGAAAGCCCCTCGAAACCAAGAAACAGCTGTATGCCCAGGGCTTCGCCATCTATGGACTGAGCGAACTTTACAAGGCGACACACGACGCTCTGACGCTCGAAGCTGCCATCGACTTGTTCCGGACCACGGAAGAGCACTTTGCAGACCATGAGCACGGAGGCTATATGGAAGCCCTTTCCTGCGATTTCAAGCCGCTGGAAGACATGTCGCTCTCAGCCCATGACATCAATGCCGACAAGACGATGAACTCCCATCTTCACCTGATGGAGGCCTACGCCAATCTCTACCAGGTCTGGGCGGACCCGTCGCTCAAATCGGCGCTGGAACAGTTGATCGAACTGACCTGTTCGCGCATCATGGGTCCCGACGGGCACCTGCAGCTGTATTTCCGGCGTGACTGGGGCGTGTTGCCCGGCGCCGTCTCCTACGGGCACGACATCGAGACTTCCTGGCTGTTGCTGGAATGCGCCATGGCCACCCACGACTTCACTGTCGTGAACCGTGTCAGACCATGTGCGGCTGCCCTTGGCAAGGCCGGCAACGAAGGCCTGCTGCCCGACGGCTCCATGAGCTATGAAAAGTTGCTGGGTGACCTTCTCGATGAATCCCGGCAGTGGTGGGTACAGGCCGAGACTGTCGTGGGCAATCTCTGGCTGTGGAAATACCACGGCGACGCTGCCGCGGCCGACCGGGCCGTGGCCTGCTGGAACTACATCCGCGACCATCTGGTGGACCGCGAAAAAGGGGAGTGGTACTGGGCCGTCCTGCCCGATGGCTCGCCCGACCTGGCCAGCCCCAAGGCCGGCTTTTGGAAATGTCCGTACCACAACTCCCGTATGTGTCTGGAAATTTTAAAGATATTTGAATAAAACGAGATGCCGGATCAAGTCCGGCATGACGGACGATTAACGTCATTCCGGGCTTGACCCGGAATCTAATCGATAAAGACTATGGCAAAATTATCCGAGAAAATAGGCTACGCACTGGGCGACGCCGCGGCGGGCGGCATTACCTGGAAGGTGATGTCCATCGCATTTCCCTTGTTTTTTACCAATATCTTCGGCCTCACGGTGGCGGATACGGCAACACTGATGCTGGTCGCCCGCCTCTTCGACGTGATTACCGACCCGATGATGGGCGCCATCGCCGACCGGACCCGGTCGCGCTGGGGTACGTACCGGCCGTGGCTCCTTTTCGGTGCCATTCCCCTGGGCGTGGTTTTCGCCCTGCTGCTCTACACGCCCGACCTGGGACCTGTCGGCAAACGCATCTACGCCTACACGCTCTATTTGCTGATGATGGTCGTCTATACGGCCGTCAACGTGCCCTACGGTTCGCTGCTTGGCGTGATGACCGACGATGACAACGAGAAGAACCAGTTCTCATCGTACCGCATGGTCGGTGCCTACGCCATGGGCTTCATCACCCTGCTCTCCTTCCCGTACCTGCAGAAAATGGTGGGCGGCACCGAGCAGCACCAGTATGCCGTGCTCGGCGTATTGCTGGGCGCGCTGGCTGCCATCGGCACGCTGGCCTGCGGCTTGCTCACGAAAGAGCGCCTGAAACCCGTCCGTGCCGACAAATTCTCCTTCAAGCCTTTTGCCGACCTGTTCCGCAACAAGCCCTGGATCTATCTGACGCTCATCGGCATCTGCACCAACTTCTTCAACGGCTTCCGCTATGCTGTGGCAGGCTACCTGCTGGAATACTGCCTGCATGGCGATGTCACAGTCTCGGGCCTGATCATCAACTATACGGTGTTCATGACCTTCGGTGAAGTGACCTGCATGATTTTCGGCGGCCTCTCGCCGCGCTTTACAAAGTGGGTGGGCTCGAAGCGCAAGGCTTTCGCCTGGTCGGCGGTCATCTGTGCCGTGACCTCGATCGCCTTCTTCTTCATCCCGATGGACCCGAAATACATCTGGGTGATGATCGTGACGGTGATTCTTACGTCCATCGGCATTGGTTTCTATTCGCCGCTGCTGTGGTCGATGTATGCAGACGTTGCTGACTATGCCACGGAAAAGAACGGGACCTCTTCGACAGGTTTGATCTTCTCTTCCGGCACCATGGCCCAGAAATTCGGTTCGGCCATCTCCGGTGCGCTGGTCGCCCTGCTCCTCGGCCTGGCCGGCTTTATTTCCGGTACCGATCCGGCCACGGGCCAGACCGTGGTCACCATCACGAACGAACCGGCGGTCCAGAAGATGATCTGGGCTATTTTCTCGCTGTTTCCTGCCGGTATCGCCCTGCTGATTCTCCTGCTGCTGCGGCTGTATCCTATCAAGAAATAGGGACGCTTTCTCCGTCATGCCGGGCTTGTCCCGGCATTTTACTTTTTTTTCGATTCGTCTTCCTCGTGCAGTCCGACAGCATGGGTGACGGGAAGGGAGAAGGCGATGCCTTTGCTTTTACTGGAAAGGCCGGCGTCCTGATAGAGTTTATGCATGACGTCGTCCTTGATTTCTTTCGGGACGATGAGCCAGAGAATCTCCTTGTCGGGCTGGATGGATATGTTGTAGAATTCCTCCGCTTCGGGATTGGCGGTGCCGCGCGCACGGAGAATGGTACCGCCCCTGGCGCCGGCTTTCTTGGCAGCTTCCATGGCCTCGACGGCGAATCCTGCATTGACGATGCAGACGATCAGTTCGTATTTGTTGCTGTTCATGATTGGATGGTGCGCTTGTCGTTGCTTAAAAAACCGAAAACCAGAGTGCCGATGATACTGGAAAGCGGCAGCGTAATGGCGATTCCGCCACCTCCCTTGAGATGTGTGAAGCTGTCGTCAAGGGTTTCCAGCAGGTCTTTTTCCTTGTCCTGGCGAACCACGCTGAAAATGGCCGCACGGTTGGACTGGTTGAGTCCCAGATAGTTCATGATGGCCCTCTCCGATGTGCCGCTGGCCGGCATGGAAAGATAGAGATTGGCCTCCGATGCCTGAATCAGATTGGTGTAATACCGGACTTTGTCGGAATAGACGATGGCGATGAGCAATTCCAGTTTTTCCGGCGCGATGTTTCTGGCGAGGGGTCTGTTCTTCTCTTCCATGGTTACTTGAAATAGATGATTTGTTCGTCGTCGTCGGCAAGGATGCGGCGCATGGCAGCCTTGCTGCGCGCACGCCGTGCAACGACGGCACGGAAACCGAGGGTCTGGATGGTGATCAGCGGGGTGAGGGCCACCATCGACACGATACCGAAGGCCAGTGACAACACTTCTGCCTGCGAATGCATAGCAACGCAGGCGCCGATGGCCATTGGCAGGATGAAGCTGGAAGTCAGCGGTCCGCTGGCTACGCCGCCGGAGTCGAAGGCGATGGCGGTGTAGAGTTTCGGCACGAAGAACGAGAGTCCCAGCGACAGCAGGTATCCGGGTATGAGATAATAGAGCAGAGAGAAATTCAAGAGGATACGGAGGATTGACAGGCCGATCGAGATGCCTACGCCGAGGGACAGGGCGAACATCATCTGGCGGCGGCTCACTTCACCGTTTGTGATTTCTTCCACCTGCTGGTTAAGCACGTGGACCGCAGGCTCGGCAAGCACCACGACAAGGCCGATGACGAAGCTGATGGCAATCAGCAGCGGCTCGCTGAACGTAGCCAGGTCCGTGCCGATCTTGTAGCCGACGGGCATGAAACCGACCGCAACGGCAGTCAGGAAGATCACCAGGCCCAGGAACGTGAATACGATGCCTACGCCGATGGTAATCAGCTGTGTTTTTGGCAGTTTCAAGACAATCAGCTGCAGTAGGACGAAAAATACGACGATCAGCAGCAGGGATTTGCCGACCTCCAGCATCGTTTCCACGAGCGTTGCCCAGAACCCTGCTTCCAAAATGGCATCCATGCTGTAGTCGGGAACGTTGTAAGAAAGTGATCCCTTGGAAAACAAAGACAATCCCATCATGGCGATGACCGGTCCGATCGAACACAGGGCAATCAGGCCGAAACTGTTCTCGTTGGCCCGCCTTCCACCGACAGTCATGGCGATGCCCACTCCCAGTGCCATGATGAAAGGAACGGTAATGGGACCCGTGGTCACGCCGCCAGAGTCGAAGCAGAGCGGCAACAGAGGCTCTTTTCCGGCATCAATCACTACAGATGCAATGGTAAAGAGCAGCATGTAGAAGAAGAGCAGCATGCTGGTCAGGTCGGTACGCGAGAGGATCTTGAGCACGGCCAGCAGCAGGAACAGGCCCACGCCGATTCCCACAGTCCAGATCAGAAGTGTACCGTTCATAAGCGTAGCAACCTGTTCGGCCAGGACGGCGAGATCGGGTTCGGCGATGGTGATCATCAGGCCCATCAAAAAGCTGACGAGCAGCAGGATACTGGCTTTCTTGCTTTTCGTCAGTCCTTCGCCGATGAAGTGTCCCATCGGGGTCATGGCCATATCAGCGCCCAGGTTGAACAGGCCGATGCCGACGATCAGCAGCAGGGCCGAAATGCCGAAGACCAGCATCTCCTTGCCTGTGAGCGTCACCAGCGGCGTCATCGCCAGAATAAAGACGATGATGCCCACCGGCAGTACGGAGGTCAGCGATTCTTTGAGCTTCAGAAAGAGTGCTTTTCCCATATCCTGCAAAGATAACGAATTATATGAAATTAAAAAAATCCGAAATGCCAGGGATAATAAGAAATGAAATTTTCAGCATCTTGCTGAAACATTGACAAATATGACGCATATTTTCATGCGAAGATACAAAAATCCCAAAATTTCAATCAATCATTCCCAGGATTTTTAATCCAGGAGAAAGCTACAGCGGATAAATTCCTGCCCCGACAAAATCGATTAAATCCTGCGGGGCGATCTTGAGCTGCAGGCCGCGGACGCCGGCGCTGACATAGATGTAATCGTAGAGCAGGGCGCTTTCATGGATGAAGGTGGGGAAGGGCTTCTTCATGCCGATGGGGGAGCAGCCGCCCCGGATGTAACCGGTGGTGGGCAGGAGCTCCTTGACGTGCAGCATCTCGCAGTTCTTGTTGCCCGAGATGCGGGCCGCCACTTTCAGGTCCACTTCAAAATTGCCTGGGATCACGCACACGAAAAAGCCGGTTTTGTCGCCGCGCAGCACGAGCGTCTTGAACACCTGTTCGATGTCTTCGCCGAGCTGGTCGGCGACGTGCTGGGCTGCCAGGTCGTTCTCGTCCACTTCGTAGGGGACGAGTTCATAGGCGATTCCGGCTGCGTCGAGCAGCCGGGCGGCGTTGGTCTTGTCAATCTTCTTCGCCATGTTCGTGGTCGTGCAGGTCCGAGAGGGAAAGCACCAGGCGGAGCACCTGGCCGTAATTGGCGGTGCCGTCGGCGATGCGGTTGGTCTTCAGGAACAGGTTGTAGTAGCGGTGCTGGAGTTGTGCGAGCCAGTTCCAGCGCAGGTCAGCCCAGTGCAGGCTGTCCACTTCCATGTCGACGAAGACTTCCGGGATCAGCGTTTCGCACCAGGCGTTCCATGAAGCCTCGTCCATCAGGGAACGGAGGTTGCCGGCCGTGTGGCGAAGGAGCATGTACCAGGCGCTGTAGCGGACGGCCTGGTCTTCCGATGCGCGGCAGGCCTCGAAGGCCCAGAAATTGGCTTCTGCCTCGTTGCTTACGCCCAGCACGTGGGAGTATTCGTGGGCATAGATGAAAGGGTATTCCAGTGGCAACAAGTCGCGATTGACGTGCAGTTCGTCGAAGGCGGGCCCGATATAGCCCAGTACGCCCACGGCGGAGTGGAGCCGGTTGAAGATCATTCGTTTCGGATGCTGCCAGCGGCGGGGCTTGCACAGGCCGCATTCCTCCGGCAGGGCCGTGTACCAGGCCTTGATCTCGGTTTCGATCTGCTGGGGATCGACCGTCTCCACGTCGCACCAGTTCTCGTTGAGTTCTTCGGCAAGCACTTTCAGAAATTCCTGGAGTTCAGCCTCTTCATAGGGCATCGGCGTGGTGCCGGTGCGGGTGTAGATGTCGCTGCGGAAGTAGTTGAAGCCCCAGCCGATGTAAAGCCAGGCCACGACGCCCAGCAGCAGGGCGATCTCGCCCAGCACGCATTTCCACCAGGGCTTGTGCTTCCGGATGGCGCGGACGATGATCCAGACGAACGCCAGGATCGCCAGCACGATGGCCACTTCGGTCAGCGAAAAGCTGAAGGGAGAGGCCACCCAGGAGAGGGCGGCCGACAGGCCGGGATAGATCCGTGTCGCGTAGAAATCGCCCCAGGGCATTATTTGAGGATGCTCTTGAGTATTTCGGTCGTCACCTTGCGGGTGGCGGTGTTCACGGCGGTCTTCGTGGCTTTCTTGATTACGGAGTCACTGTTTTTGGAAGAACTGCTCTTCTTGGTCGAACTGCTCTTCTTCGTGCTGCCGCCGCCGATGCTCTTGGCAATCTGGGTGCCGGCGCTGCGGGCGAAGCTCGTGGCAGCGGCGGCGATCATGGTGCCGAGGATGGTGCGGCCGATGCCTTTCTTCGTTGCCTTGCTTTTGGCCTCTTTTTCCTTGGCTTTGGCCTCTTTCTCTTTTTCGAGGGCCTGGCGCTCTTTTTCCTTCTCTTCTTCCAGCTTCTGGTTGACCTCGGTCAGCACTTCATAGGCGCTTTCGCGGTCGAAGGCGCTTTCGTATTCTTTGAGTTTGCGCGGGGCTGCGGCCTGGATGTCCATGCGCTGGCCGGGGGTAATGGCGCCGATCTGGCTGAGCGGGAAGAGGATCTTGGCGCGTTCCACGATACTGGGGGCGCCTTTCTCGTCGAGGAAGGAGACGAGGGCTTCGCCGGTTCCCAGGTCGAGGATGGCGTCTTCGGTCTTGAAGTCCGGGTTGGTGCGGAAGGTCTGGGCGGCGGCGCGCACGGCTTTCTGGTCCTGAGGGGTGTAGGCTCTGAGGGCGTGCTGCACGCGGTTGCTGAGCTGGGCCAGGACGCTGACGGGGACGTCGCTGGGGACCTGGGTGATGAAATAGATGCCGACACCTTTGGAGCGGATGAGGCGGATGACCTGTTCGATCTTGTCGACGAGGGCCTTGGAGGTGCCGTCGAAGAGCATGTGGGCTTCGTCGAAGAAGAACACGAACTTGGGCAGTTCGAGGTCGCCGACTTCGGGGAGTTTGGCGTAGAGTTCGGTCATCAGCCACAGCAGGTAGGTGGAGTAGAGTTTGGGGTTGAGCATCAGGCGGTCGGCGGCCAGGACGTTCATCACGCCGCGGCCGTTTTCCACGGCAAAGAGGTCTGCCACGTCGAAGGCGGGTTCGCCGAAGAATTGGTCACCGCCTTCGCTTTCGATCTGCAGGACGGCGCGCTGGATGGCCCCGATGCTGGCGGAGGCAATGTTGCCGTACTGGGTAGTGAATTTGGCGGCGTTCTTCCCGACAAAGTCGAGCATGAGTTTGAGGTCTTTCAAGTCGATGAGCAGCAGGTCGTTGTCGTCGGCGATGCGGAACACGGCGTTGAGCACGCCGGCCTGGACTTCGCTCAGTTCCATGAGGCGGGCGAGCAGTTGCGGGCCCATGTCGGAGATGGTGGCGCGCATGGGGAAGCCCTGTTCGCCGAACACGTCGAAGAAGCGGGTGGGACAGCCGGCGAACTGCGGGTTCTCGATGCCGAATTCGGGCATGCGTTTCTCGATGAAGCCGCTGAGGCGGCCGGGCTGGCTGATGCCGCTCAGGTCGCCTTTCATGTCGGCCATGAAGCAGGGGACGCCGGCCTGTGAGAAGGTTTCGGCAAGCACTTGCAGGGTGACGGTCTTGCCGGTGCCGGTGGCGCCGGCGATCAGGCCGTGGCGGTTGGCCATCTTGCCGACCAGATTGATGTTTCCGTTGTCGCTGTGCGCGATGTAAAGTTGTCCGTCTTTGAGCATAATATGTGTTTTTTTTTTACTTGTCTTAATTTGCCATCCTCATTTTGGGTCTCATTTGAGGATGGATGTCCGTTTTTCATTGTCCCATCCTCATTTTCGGCCTCATTTGAGGACGGCTATTCTTCCTCATGCCGGGATTTCTCCGGAATCTCACTTGTCATGCCCGGCTTGACCGGGCATCTGGGTTATTCGTTTACTTCTTCTGCGGCTTGTGCCAGGCGCTCTGGAAGTTGCTTCTCGGACCGACTCGCAAGCGAGTCTCCCTCCCAAAGCCAGGGCTTTGGGCCCCTCCCGCTATCAACCGCGGGTGGTTAGGGTCCTCGAAGCAACATTCCACCCGCGCCATGATGGCACAATCCTTATCGTCTATTAAATGAACTTCAAACAGCCGCCGTCGGGGGTGACGTCGAGGGTGACTTCACGGCCGAGGTAGAGGCTGTAGTTGGGGTGCTCGTGGCCGCAGTCGAAGCCGAAGAGCACCGGTTTGTCGTCAGGCATGTATTCGTGGACGAGGTCGATGGCCTTGCGCTGCCACTCGTCTTCGCCGCTGGTGTCGGTGAACTGGCCGATGACGATGCCTTTCGGCCGCGCGAAGAAGCCGCCCTGCTGGAGCGTCAGCAGCATGCGGTCGAGGTTGTACATCCGTTCGTCGACGTCTTCGATGAACAGGATGCTGTCTTCGTCGAGATGGTTTTCCCACGGCGTGCGCAGGCAGGAGACGAAGAGGCTCAGGTTGCCGCCGACCAGGCGGCCACGGGCTGAGCCCGGGACACTGTAGTCGTGCGGCGCTGTCCGGTAGCTTTTGATCTCGCCGAAAAGGGCTTTGCGCAGCGATTCTTCGCTGATCTTCGAATCCGGGCCGGCGTCCGGGCCGATCGTGCTGGGCATCGCCCCTAGGATCGACTCGATGCCGTGACTTTGCAGCACGGCATGAAACACTGTGATATCGCTGAAGCCCACGAGCCATTTCGGATGTGCGTCGAAGAGCTTCAGGTCCATCGCACGCACGGTCCGCATCGAGCCGTAGCCGCCGCGGAACGAGATGATGGCCTTCACTTCCGGATCGAGCAGCATCTCCGTCAGGTCTGCCGCACGGTCTTCGTCGCGGCCGGCGAATTCTCCGGGCGCGCTGTCGTACAAGTGCCGGCCCGGTTTCACGTGCAGGCCCCACGATTCCAGCAATTCTTTCCAGTACAGGGTCTGCCGGCTCGCTTCGCTCAGGCTTGAGGCAAGCGCCACCACGGCGACCGTGTCGCCGCGTTTCAAATATTCAGGACGAAGATATTTTTTCATAATCCCCAAAGTTAATCAAAATAAATGGTAAATTTGCATATATGAAGAAATACAAAGAACTCCTGATGGGTTTGCTCGTCATCGTGGCGGGCGTGTTGTACTGGATTTTCGGCTACGACAAGCCTGAACCGACAGACCATCCCGAACCTGATTCACCGAAGGTCGAAGTGCCGTCCAAGCCGTCTGCGACCATCACGTCAACCCTCAACGGCATGCTCGAAATCCCCGCCCTGACGACGGACGGCCGCATCGTGCAGCACGGCGCCTATGTCAGCTCCTACAACACGGAGACTCTGATTCCCAACTGGGTAGCCTATGAACTGACCGCCGACGAAACGGAGGGAGACCGGTCCCGCGAAGGCATGGAATTCCGCATGGACCCCGACCTGAAAGGGGTGACGCAAGCCATGCGGGAAGACTATTCCGGCTCGGGCTGGACCAAGGGCCACCTGATGCCCGCCGCCGACGCCTCGTTCAGCAGCAAGGCCATGGGGGAGACTTTCTATTTCACGAACATCTGTCCGCAGGACGAAACCCTCAATGCGGGCGACTGGGCTTATCTCGAGAAAAAAGTGCGGCAGTGGGCTAACCGCTACGGCAAGGTCTGGGTGGTGACCGGCCCCATCGTGGGCGAGAATCGCTACGGGACGATCGGCGACCGCGACGTGGTCGTGCCCGACGCTTTCTACAAAGCGCTGCTCATCCGCAAGAAGAATGGTTCCTACAGCGCTATCGCCTTCGTGATGGACAACGACGATGACCGCTACTACCTGAAAGACTGCTATCTGAGTGTCAATGACCTCGAATCCCTGACAGGCTTCGATTTCTATCCTGTCCTGGACGACACCATCGAAGAGAAAGTCGAATCCACCGTCCGCCTCTCGGACTGGGGAATACGTTGAGACGGGGCTCTGCCCCTCTTATAAATTGAAGAAGAAATAGAATGCGGCCCACTTCCGCGGGATGTCGCGGGCGTAGCCGATGGTCCGGTAGGAGGCATCCTGTACGGTGCCGTCGGATTTGACGTAGCCGATGGTCTTGTAGCTGCCATTCTGCACGGTGCCGTCGTTCTTGATGTAGCCGACCGTCCGGTAGGAAGCATCCTGCACTGTACCGTCATTTTTGATGTAGCCGATGGTCTTGTAGCTGCTGTTCTGTACGGTGCCGTCGCTCTTGATATAGCCGACCGTCCGGTAGCTCTTGTCCTGGATCGTGCCGTCACTTTTGATGTAGCCGACCGTCCCGTAGGACCCGTCCATGATCTTTTGTGCATGGGCCTGCGTCCCTGCCAGCAGGAGCGCCAGGGTGGCCATCAGAAAGAGGGTAAGCTTGTTTTTCATGTTAACAAAGATAGCGAATAATCATTAACTTTGTTCGGTATCTCCAAATTGTGATTGCGATGGTCATTCTGATTACTGGCATTTCTTCGGGCTTCGGGCGCGCGATGGCGCAGCAGCTCAGCGCTGACGGGCATACGGTTTACGGTACGGTGCGGCGCGATGTGGAACAGCTTCCGGGCGTACATTACCTGCGGGCGGACGTCCGCGACACGGCTACCGTGCAGGCGGCCGTGGAGGCGGTGCTGAAGGCTGAAGGCCGCATTGACGTGCTGATCAACAATGCCGGCATGGGCATCGGCGGCCCGATCGAGTTTGCCCCGGAAGACGATGTGAAGCTCCAGATGGACACGAATTTCATGGGCCAGGTGCGCTTCACGCAGGCCGTGCTCCCCGCGATGCGGAAGCAGGGGAGTGGCAAGATCCTCTGTTTCAGCTCGATTGGCGGCGTGATGGGCCTGCCGTTCCAGGGCTTCTATTCGGCCAGCAAATTTGCCATCGAAGGCTTCTGCGAAGCTTTGCAGATCGAGGTGCGCCGTCACGGCATCCAGGTCATCCTCATCGAACCGGGCGATTTCTCCACCGGTTTCACCGCTGCCCGCATCAAGCAGGTGTCCGACGAAGCCGCCGCCGCTTATCCCAGCCTGCGCAAGTCCGTGAGCAGTTTTGAGAAAGACGAGCAGACGGGCCTCAAGCCGGAATTCCTGGCCCGCAAGATCGCGAAGATCATCCGCAAGAAGCATCCGAAATTCCGCTACGTCATCGCTACCTTCATCCAGAAACTCTCCATCCCCCTGAAGCGCATCCTCCCCGCCCGCACCTTCGTCAAGGTGCTGTCGATGTTCTACAGCGTGAAGTAACGGCGCATCATACGTCATCTGGGAGCAAAACAAGCCTTTTTTGCTCCCAGATGACTGAATCGGTGTCGTCGTTGGAGCAAAATCGATGTTTTTTGCTCCAGAATTTGCAGGCATCCATATTATATCATTATTCACGATATGTCTAGAAATTTCATCAAGTTATGTAGAATTGCAGCGCTGGCCACGATGCTGCTTCTGACTGGCTGCGGTCATTTGAAGATCAGCAAGCCCGTGCTGAAAATGATGGTATCGTCGTGGTCGAAACCATCGGCAGAGCTTTTCTATGCTGATTCCTGCGACAAACGGATCGGCATTTCTTACGTGGAGAACGGGGATCCGGCCCAGGTGCTGGATATCTACTATGCGGACAAGGCAGTTCGGAAAGGGGCTGTCCTGATTGACATTCACGGCGGCTTTTATGTGGGCGGCAGGAGGGAGAACAACCGTGCCTTCGTGTCGGTTTTCCTGAAGGAGGGCTACGATGTGGTTTTGCTGGAATACCGCCTGAACGACGGGCAGCGTGATGTCTCGGATGAACTGGCTGACTGTGCTGCAGGGCTTGACTATCTAGCTATACATGCAGATGAACTGGGGCTTGACAAGGACTGTATGTTCCTGACCGGCGACTCTGCCGGCGGGCATCTGGCACTGTATATGGCGGAAGGAGCTGAAGACAGATCGCTTCCCGTCCATCCTGCGGTCTTTGTTCCGCGGGGCGCCCTCCTGAACTGTCCTGCCTATGATTTTGCTTCTTTCGCGAATGCGGGCTCGTTTACGAAAAGTGCCATGGCATGGTACCTTGGACCGCGCTACGAAGACAAGGAATGGATGACTTCCATGTCGCCGCGCACATTCATAGGCAGTTACCATGGCCCCTTGTTCGTGTCGACCTGTACCAACGATTTCATCCGGAGCCAGTCGCTCCTGATCAAGGCAGACTGCGATGCCCTGGCCCGTCCGTTGAATTTCGTAGATATTTCATCGGAAGATAAGAAAGTGGGGCATGTTCACAACGTCACGGACATTGACCTGCCTGAATCCCAGGAGGTCAATGCTAGAATGATTGAATTCATGAACAGTTGCCTGCTATAAAACACAATCATCCCATTTTTCTCCAAATCGCTCCGCAGCCGCGCATCTTGTTGTAAAAACAAGTGACGGAATCCATAGCAATTTCGGCTCATATCACGCGAAATCTATCATAAATACGGCTCAAGGTTTGAGATGATGAGCTGTATTTTTTGTATATTTGAGCCGTAAATACGAAGTTTATGACTCGAGAAAACGAAATCTTGCAGTACCTGCACTACCATCCCGGCTCGTCCCGGAGTGAGATTGAGGCAGGCATGGGCCTCACGGAAAGCCCTGCCACTGTCAAGCGCATGCTCGCCGCGCTGGCTGATGGTCGGGACATCATTGTGTCCGGCCAGGGCCGCGCTACGCGCTACAGCGTGTCGCCGCAGGCGCAGGTGACGATGGAGTTGAACATCAACACCTACTTCCAGAAGGAGACCGATGAGCGTGAGGTGCAGACCAGCTTCAACTTTGCGCTGATCAACGACATCCTTCCGCAAGTCGAGCTCTTCAGTGAAGAGGAAAGGCTACGTCTGGATGCACTGCAGACGCAGTTTACCTGCAACCTGCAAGGTATCACGCCTACGGAATACCGCAAGGAGATGGAGCGGCTGGGCATCGATCTCAGCTGGAAATCCTCCCAGATCGAAGGAAATACGTATTCCCTTCTGGAGACCGAAAAACTCTTGAAGGAGAAACAGACCGCCGCCGGCAAGACCAAGGAGGAAGCCGTGATGTTGCTGAATCACAAGGATGCCCTGGACTTCATCCTGGCAGAGCCCGAATACATGAAGGAAATCTCTGTCCGCCGCATTGAGGAACTCCATGCCTTGCTGATCAAGGAACTGGATGTGGATAGGGGCATCCGTCATCGCCGCGTAGGTGTAACCGGCACGAACTACCGGCCGCTGGACAATGAACACCAGATCCGGGAGGCGCTGGAAGATACCTGCCGTCTCATCAACGGTAAGGAAAATGTTTTCGAGAAGGCCTTGCTGGCGCTGGTGCTGCTGTCCTATATCCAGGCGTTCGTGGATGGCAACAAGCGTACGGCACGCATCACCAGCAACGCCATCCTCATTGCCAATCGCTACTGCCCGATATCCTTCCGTACTGTGGACTCCGTGGACTACAAGAAAGCGATGCTCATCTTCTACGAACAGAACAATATTTCGGCTTTCAAGAAGATATTTATCGACCAGTTCGCGTTTGCTGTGCAAACTTATTTCTAAGGAATCAAATCCGCTTTTTAATTGTACCGATCGGTATAATTAAAAATATGGCTAGCACCATAACCTGCACCTCTCTGTCAATGGCCCTTCAGGGCTCGTCTTGCCCTTGACGGGGAAAGGAGTTCGGGATGTATGTTCGCAAAAGAAATCCGAATACAGGCAAAGCGGAAAGTGCTAACTTTGCATACCGAATGACCAATTATCACACTCACAGCAGTTACTGCGACGGCAGTGCATCGCCGCGCGAGATGGTGGAGTTCGCACTGTCTCACGGATTCACGTCCCTGGGCTTTTCCGGTCATAGCCCGCTGCCGTTCGAGAATACGTTTTCCATCAAGGACTATGACGGGTATTGTCGTGAGATACGTTCCCTGAGTGCTGAATACGCCAGCCGCCTCGACATCCGCCTCGGTTTGGAGTTCGACTATGTCCCGGGGATGCTGGAGGACTTCGCCCCGCTGACGGAGCAGGGCCGGTTGGAATATACCATCGGCAGCGTGCACTTAATTCCAGTTCCAGGCACAGTACCGACCTGCGCACAGGACCTCTGGTTCATCGATGGCCCCCGCTGGGAACGCTATGACGAAGGGCTCGTCCGTCTCTTCGGCGGTGACATCCGACGTGGTGTCCGCGCATACTTCGATCAGCAGAACGAGATGCTTGTCCGCAACAGACCGACGGTCGTTGGCCATCCCGACAAGATTGTGATGCACAACAGGAACCGCTACTTTTCAGAGGATGAAAACTGGTACCGCGACCTGGCCCTGGAAAGCATCCACCTCATCAAGGAACTCAATCTGGTTTGCGAAATCAACACCCGCGGCATTTACAAAGGTCGCCATGCTGACTACTACCCCGGCAAATGGCTGATCGGGGAGATGAAACAACTCCGTATTCCTGTCATCGTCAGCACAGATGCACACGCTCCGGAAGACCTTCTGCGCACGGAAGGAGCCTACGAGTATCTGCGGGAAATAGGCTACAAAGACGTGTTGCTGAAGATTTGAAAATGACGAAACGCGTAGCCTGCATCGGTGACAGCCTCACATGGGGTTTCTCGCTGCCGGATCCACTGCGGCAGAGCTATCCTGCGCTGCTGCAGGAGCGGCTGGGCGCGGAATATGAAGTTCGCAACTTCGGCTGCAACGGTGCTTCCGTCCGCTGCGATGCGGACCTGCCGTATGTGGAGACGATGGTTTACGGAGAAAGTCGCGCCTGGAATCCTGATATTGTGCTGCTGATGCTAGGCTCCAATGATGCCACGCCGTGGAGCTGGGATGCTGTTGCCTTCCGCGACGATTACGAACGCCTCGTCGCGTCGTACCGCGAGCTCCCCTCGCTGCCGCGAGTTATCCTTATCGCGCCCATCCGGATGTTCCTCGTGATGGGAATGACATTCGGCGGCCTCTCGCCCGAGATATTGGAGGAAGGTGTCCGGCCCGTCATCCGCGAAGTGGCAGGGGAGTGCGGGCTTCAGTGCCTCGACCTGGTGGATCTCTTCAAGGATGCGCGGTACTGCTATGACGGTGTGCATCCGAATGCGGAAGGAGTGCGGTTGATGGGGGAGGCGATTTACAGAGAATTCTAGCAGGCGTAAAAAGAGGGAACCAAGACAGGAGTAAGACGGAAGGCTCGTAGTGCATTCGGAGATGGGCCGAAGATGAGCTTATTATCGCAGAAATATTTGGAATCTGTCGATTCGTGTATTATCTTTGTGATATGTTAATCTGGTTTGCCCCTTGAGTAAGGGCGAGCGATTTTGAGTAGAGCATTATTCTGTTTTCGGGGTAATGCTCTTTTTCTCCCAGAATTGCCGGATGTGCTAGCTCTTCAATACGATTCCAATGGATAGTGTACTCAACTATTACTAGATTAACATGCTTCTAAAAATCGCCGCCCAATTATCCTTCGGCATCAGTCTGCAAGGCAGACGGGCCAAGGGCGTCTTTGTCAGGGCCTATAACAGGGTCCGGCAAGGCGTACGTCAATATGTAAGGGCGCATTTCCGTCACTGACGTTGATGTTCCCGATCCGGTCAGTTCGATGAACTGAGGTCTGTCGCCATCCGGCCGGAGGGCTGCTTCCATTGGGGCAGCCCTTCGTTATTCATGTTAACGACTAGATGAACCGAGGAACGGATGGGTAATCGAGTCGCGCAGAAGTCCCCGCCCGCGAGGCCCTCGCTCAAGAAGTTATTCCGCCACGTAGTCTTGGGGCAAAGTTAGCAGGAGGTCATTTGACTTCCTGCTTTATTTTCCGGTGTCGTGCTGCAGGGAAATTTCTCGCCGGTCGGAAGATAAGGACGGACTACTCAGATGGTGATCCTGACAAGGAGGCATCGTTTTACCTGTTGAAGTACACACGTTGTGCTGCAGCGCTGACCGAGAATGGCTTTCAAGATTCGAAGGAGAGTCTGGCGTTCCTGGAGTCTCCGGAGGGGAAGAAAGCCATAGTTCGGCTGCATGTGGCAGGGATCTTGGACTACCTTTACGGAGAACCACTGACGTAGTCCTCTCGTCATTCAGGCCTTGTGCCTAAATCTAAGAGCCTATCTTCGGGTAGGCTCTTTTTGCTTATTTGCGAGGGATTCCTGATAGTTATTGCATACCATTAAGGGGATTCTATTATCGTCTCAATTCTACTTGGAGTTGAGGCGTTTCCATATTTCGCGGCCGTTTTTCAACATTTCTCTTTTTTTTTGTATTTTTGTTAATCTTTCCGAAAAGAAAGATTACATAGAAAGCGTTTAGCTTTATTCTTGTTTGGTGAATCTGGACAATTCATTGTGCAACAAGGAATAGGGTTTAACGTTCGCACTGGCTATAAT
>JAEEGK010011082.1_pt1 | contig 20657 bp, 12 predicted proteins | sample 8958771 | NCBI WGS metagenome assembly JAEEGK01 (sample SAMN16246547, study PRJNA631951) | gut metagenome | biome: gut microbiome; feature: rumen; material: SC-attached | host: Bos | place: Iran: Karaj | collected 2018-10
AAGTTGCAACGAGGGGTTCGAAGCACTCGGGAAACACTTTTGTCGGATTCCAACAGTCAAGGGATGGATAAGGAGGTCTTTCTAATCCTATATTCGCCCAATCGTCGGTATCATAGGGGGCGATTGGATGAACTTGACTGAAAAAAACGACGAAGAAGATAAATACGATAAAGTAAAATACCCACTTGGATTCAAATATTCTTGTCTTCATTTTGGAAAAGGATCCGCAGTTTTTTATCTGGATTGGAATCTTGCAATACGTCCTCCTGTCAAAACACTATATAGCGAAGGAACTATTGTTTTTATAATTTTGGCAACAATGATTGCCAAGATAATTAAGAGTGCCGGATTGATAATGTATAGGATAGTTAAAGACCAATCGTTCTCCCCTAATAGTCTCGTCCCGAGTTGCATAATAACGAAAAAAACAGGCTCGTGGAAAAGATAGATGAAAAAAGTGTAATTTGTTAAAGTCTGTAAGAGGCGATTGTTTTCAAGATTTGTAATATGAGACAATCCGTCATATCCTCGCCAGACAGTTATCATACCACAAGCTGAAAACAAGATACTTAAATATTCCTGACCTCGAAAATAATCTGGCAAAAAGAAATCCCAAGTAAAGGCCAATCCCAAATAGACAGCAGTCGATATGGCAACAATGGGCATAGAGAGAAATGTTCTGACAGACTGTAAATCGGATTTTATGGCAATAGTTCCTCCTAAAGTAAAAAATGCGATTTCGAGATGTCCAAGATTAAAGGCTTGCATCAAAGGAGGAGTTATTACTAGGAGGATAATGGGCACATACCAGCTAAACTTCTTGATGAGCCAGTATATTATAGGGGAAATAGCAATATAAACAATCAAATCCCTTAAAAACCATAAATGGAAGCCTGCCGGACAAATTAATAAATTATATAGTCCTGTACTAAGATTATAGTATTTGTCAAGAAGGTTGTAATCGAAAAACGCCCTTGTAAATGGGATATGGGAGAAGAAAAGTTTTTCAAGAACAACAATCACATTCCAAAGGACAAATGGTATCAACACTGTGCGTATCCTTCTTTTCATCTTGGGAAAAAAATCAGAAATTGCATTTAATCCATAGAAGAAAAGAAAACCAGAAATAGAGAAATAAGTGGGATTGATTACTCGGTAAGATAACCGTGAAATTATAGATTTGACAACAAAAGAGATTGGAAATAGTCCTGCATCATCGTAAATACCATGTACATAGAGCATCATAATGATCAGAACAAAAGATATAATAGTAATTTTGTTCTGATAATAGGAAGGTATTTTCAATGACTTGTTCTCTTTCATGATGTGTGAGGAATGGAATCGTTCAGCACTTTTCGAAGGATTGCAATGATTTCAGCAGTATATTTCTTGCCTCCTTTTGCATTCATATGAAGAATATCAGCAAACCACTCTCTTGATGAAACAAAAGATTGATTTGCATAATAATCTATTAATGGGATATTGTGTGTCAGACAGTAATTTGTCACTTCCGAATAAGCAACACTTGATTTTGCGCGATAAATGGGAGAGTAAGCGACAACCATTACAATTCCTTTTTCTCTACAAATGTTTATGAACTTTTGAAAGTATAACTTCTTTGTTGAATCCCATACAAGTGCCTCATTTACGAGATCGGTAGAGTCGGGTTCGTAATCAATAGTATCAAATATTGGTTTGTATCCTTGATGATTTTTGGTCGTGTCTGTTGTCAGATAATCAATAATCATATCGGGAAGATATCCGTTATATCTATATAATTGTGAATTCATTTTTAAGGTTTCTAGTCTTGAAAAATTAGAAAAAAGACTATCGATACCAGGTCTGTCATAGAATTTTTTTAGAGGCTGAATATAGTTGATTTCGTCTTTCACATTGCTTTTATATATGTCAAAAAAAGTGGTCATATCCAATATTACCAGCTTGGGACAGTATCTTTGTGTTATCATTTTGAGTCGTCCGTATTGTAAAAGGATGCTCGAATTTGCAGATCCACAATTATAGGCAGTCATTCCTAAAGAGTCTTTGATTATTTGAGGATCATAGGTGACTTCTGCCCTTGAAGAGCCAAAGATAAGAATATCCTCATTGCATTGTTCGGCAATGTAATAATGCTTGGCAGTATCTCCTGACTTGGCATGGGAATTCAAAAATCGACAAACCAAACCAAAAGATTGATCAAATCCTATAATGAAAAGGACAAATAGAATTACGCGAAAAGCATTCCGTTTCATTTAGATGAGGGAAACCGTAATTTGATTATTCTTGGAGTTTAAATTCCGATTTTATATATCGTTTTATCATATAATGCTTTGAAAGCGTGGCACAAACGCCTTCGCCACTGTCAAATGCCAATGGCCAATTGTCTTTCAGATCAAATTTAGGAACAAGAATGTTGACAGAGTCCTGTCCCAAAGCCTCTGCATAGCGAGCTTGATCGATAAAGTTTCTATCGTAGGCAATACATTCATATTCTGTAGTGCCCCACAGACATTGAACGCCTAAAAAAGTGGATCTGACATTTCGGATGTTGAAAGTGACCAGCAGAAGAAGCAATGGCAAGAAGTATCTTAGTCCCTTTATTCTAGAACACAAATATCCCACACAAAGAATCAAAAGTAGAAGAATGAAAAATGCGTACGAGAAAATAACTTCGCCTTTTTGCATATTCTCTGGTTTGACTTTTGAACTGAGAAGAACAAGATAAATGAAGGATAGTATTGTAGCCAGAAGGATAACTATTTGTCGTTTGCCTATATACAAGATCGGATGGCGACCTGATAAGCAATCCAGAATTTTTGCAAAAAGAAACGTGAGAGCAGCGAAAAGGACAACACCAATATTAAAACGAACAGCGAACGAACTTCTAATTGTGGATATAATCATTTCGACAAAAGGATCGTTAACATGACCATAGGCATTAGCTCTTATACCATTTACCTCAATCAGTTGGACAATCAGCCATAGAATTATCACAATGATACCATAAGCATGTTGTTTGATATAAAGAATCAGCCATCTGCTTTCTTTTTTATTACAGTCAAAAAGGTCATAAAGCAATTTAGCCCCTATATATGCTATTAGAATAACCGTTGAATACAAATTGGAACATAGGGCAAGATAAGTGATGAGAATGATTATTGTGGTTTGGATATTGTTTTTCCAATCCAAGGACTCATGTCTCATAAGCCAGAGAACCAGACAGGAACAAAGCAGATTCGGAATAATGTAATGATAGTAGCAGTTGCAGTCTTCGGCATATAAGAGATGGTCGTTCCCTGTCTCTTTGGTTTTTAATATTAGCAAATGTAGTAGAACAAATAAAACTATGATGCAAAAGTTGCTGAGAGGCGAGAGTCGAAATTTGTCATTCAGCAACTTTTGTACGAAATGCAAATAACAGGTTATAAAAAAAGATACAACGATAGCATTGGCGAGAATCAATGCATTGATATAATCACCGATAATTGGGGTGATAAATCTTACGGCGAACATCGCAACTGCTGGTTCCAACTTTTCGGGAAAGACTTTAGTGGGATTCCACCAATTCAGCGAAGGATAGAAAGGCCTCACTATGCTCATGTTCATCCAATCGTCTGTGTCAAATGGCACAAGAGGATGAATTTGTCCAAAATAAAAGACAAAAGCTAAAAAGCTTAAAAATAACAGCAGTCTGTTGATGGCCTTATTTGTCATAGCTGGGGTTGTTGAAACCGACTTTCCATTCTCCGTAAGCGTTGCATACCGAATCGTAATCTATAGGAGATGTTGTGCTATACCCATCAATGATTCTGCGGCGCTGGGCATTGTAGTTCTCGTTAATGATGCTACGCGAGGGCTTATACCATGGTGTAGAGATACCTGCGATATCGAGAAGTAGATGAGGAAGATCGTCTAACATGAAAGGAAGACGTGTTGCAGCGGCAATCTTTTGTTCTAGATTCGGATTTCGAACACGGCAACTGTCGGTAAGATAAATCAAGAAAGGCACATCAAGTTGGCAATGCAGTCCGGGAGCCCCCGCGGCATTGAGATTAAAATCACGACCAATGTGTGGTCGATAATCGTTCGCTTCATCTCCGTGGTCGGCAAAGTAAAGTATGAGCGCATCCTTATCGCGATAGAGTTGGATGATCTCGCAGACAACAGAGTCGTTGTAATGGGTTGCGTTGTCGTAGTCTGCCACTTCCTTTCTCTGTTCTTTGGTCAGTTCGGGCCGGTCATAATCATCGGGATAGAATACGGTACGATCTTTGGGGAAACGCTGATTGGTGTTTACGTGTTGGCCCCTGAGGTGGAAGAAGATGAGGTTGAGCGAGTCGCTTTCGACTTTGGCCCGTTGGCTTTTGTATTCTTCGATGAGGCCTTCATCGTAAGTGTGTATTTGGGTATTACGATGTGAAAAAAGCAGTGGCTCAACTTTGGGATTATTGATGAATCCGGCTGAAGCATCCCATGGGCTCATGTTGAGGCGTTTGATAAACTTGCTAAAGAACGTGACGTTGTAGCCGAGGTGCTTGAAAATGGCAGGGAAAAGGGGCGTGTCACACCATTCTATCGAATCGTCGGTGCTTGCCAACGACATAAAACTTTTGAAGGCGGGCGATGTCCCATTGATGGGCGAAATAACATCATCGAAGACGTACAGATGAGGAAGTTTCGAAAGGCGGGGATTTGTTTCATGATCGTAGCCATATAGACTGGAATGATGTCGGTTGTACGACTCGCCAATAATAATGACGATATCCCGCGGATGGGGAGAATTGTCTCGTGTGGCGATGATTTCTTGATTTGATTGCGCACATCTGTCGAACGTTGATTGTTCATCAAAGAACTGAATGCCGGACTGATAAGCGTTGAAAACAAACGATCTGACAACGTCGTAGTCCCACATACGGCTTTCCTCAAGATTTGCAGCCCAGTCGAAAGAAAACCCTGGACGGATATACACAAGGAACCCCAACGAGAGCACAACTGCCAGGGCGGCGATTGTCGAAACAATTGTCTTGCCTGTGTGTCCGATTGTAGCCTTCACGGTCAATCTGCCATTAAATAGCCGAGTATGAACAAACCACGCCAGAGCAATTTCGCATCCCAATAAGAGAACGAATTGTAAGAATGTCCTAGCAAAGGCCCAAGTAGTAAGATAGGTTGCAAAAAACTCTGAGGTCTGCTGCTGGTTGGTTTCGTAGACAAGCTGCAGCATATATACATTAAGATGCGAACCAAAATTATTGTACATATATATATCTGCAAATGCCAAGATAAAGATTAGTGCATGGAAGATAATAATAAATATCAAGCCCACTGTCTTGCTCAGTTGCGCAACAAGTCGGGAAAAGGCAACGAGCAGGTAGGAGATGCCTCCGCAGAGGAGAATTCTGCAGAAGAATAGTTTCGGATTTTCCTTTATCCAATTTAGACTGATCTCGGAGGACAAATCTGGGATGATAAGAGCTAAAGCAAGAAAACAGAAGGAGACCGGATAACTCCGCAAGGGGGCAAGGAGTATATCGATGGTCCTTGACATGAATTTTTCCATATTTGATGGTAGATTATTAGTGGAATTAACTAAGTGATTTTGATCGCATTCTTAAATCGACTAATGATTTTGCAACTTTCGATCGATGTAAGACGTGATTGTGTATAGAATAAACGACAACAATAGACAAATGACAAGATAAAGAGCCAGGGTGAAGTACACGGAATGTGTAGCATTGAGTCGGAAAACATATCGCCGAACAATGGGATGTACTACGAATGCCCATGCACTTACTTTCCCCAGCCAGGACAAGATGATGCCCAACCCCTTCACTTGACCAAAGAACTGTCCCATCTGAACCAATGCTATGCAGGCGAAAACACTGCCCAGGCTCCACATCAAAACATTGAAACTACCAAGAACGACAAGAACCAAGGAGGCGAGGAACAACCAAGGCGAATGAAGCCAGGGGGCACCGCAACGTGAAGCATAGACACCCATTGAGAAGGGAAGTGCCAAGGTCGGAAAATTATAATAAAGGTAAACCAATAGGCTCTGCTCGTCGGCCAGATTGTGCCGACAATAGAAGATTCCACCAAATTGGAGCAACAAACAGAAGAACGTGAAAACACCAATAGAGCGCAGACTCCTATTGTGATAGAAAAAATAATAGACTACATAAAATTGCATGATGAGCGATAACCACCACCAAGGGCCAAAAATCAATGGTCTAACAGGAAGGAGAGTGGTTAGAAAGAGAGCCTGCTTAATGATTTGATCCCACGATGGAGCAGCACCGCCCAAGAATCGGAATGCGATGTAGTAGATTAAGATTCCGACGAAGAGCAACCGCCAAAGTTTGCGGGCATGCTTTACGAGATAGGCGACAAAAGACAATCTGGCAACCTTGTCGTACTTGGAGGCCAGGCCATACCCACTTAGAAAGATAAACACAGCAATGCCATAGAACCCATAGTGGCTAAACAGGTTGAGGATGAGGTGTGGTCCGCCATGCAAAACGTATTGCCCATATTGCAATATAGGTTCAATCGACCAAAGATGCTCATTCTCGGGGATGAAACCGGGAATTATATGGCAAAAGTTATGTACTAAGATAAGGAATATGGCTAAGCCTCTCAGTCGCTGTGTGTCTTGACGTGTTAATATAGTGGAGCACATGGGGTTAGATGCTTTAGTTTTAGTACTGTCTTTTGATAGGTTAGTTAATTTGATATTTACCTAGAATCTGCGGTATTGTTAAAAAATAATATTTAGAATAACTTGGGCAACAAAAGTTACCCAAGAGTTTGTCATGTCAAAAATTTCACTTACCTTTGTGCTGAGAAAAGAAACATAAGTAATTTTCAACAAAACAAGGCAAAAATACAGATTAAATCCGAAATAGTCACACCATTTAATGGAATTTTTCCAATTCTGGATGCATTTGACAGTTTTTTTAGGCAAAAATGTCAGTTCCACATTCTACTTGTCTTCAAGTTCGTCGCCGAGTCTGCTATATGGATTAGGGCTGCTAGCCGCCATGTGCTTAACATATGGATTTGAGGGTGTAAATATGGTCAAGCATCGCAGTTGCTGAGCATCGTGACGTGTCAATATAGTGGAGCTAATGGGGTTAAATGCCGATAGGAGGCTGAACCACAGTTTTATAAATACGCAATTTATCGAGGATGAACTCTCCACATTCGAACGTGCGATCTGAGCCGAAAAGGCCCAAAAGCGAACAATAGATGATGAGGCAGGCAGCCAAGAAAAGGTGGCGTTTGACGAAAAGGCCAATCATCTTTCCAGCAATGGAAAAGGAAGAGCGTTGGTCAAAGGAGAAATAGGCCAATAGTAAGAACTGTGAAAAGACGATAGCGGCAAACCAGCGAGCATGATCAACAGTTACACAGAAGGCGGGAATTGTCAGCAAGAAGGCTGATTGCATACCCGCAAACAGATTCTTCGTCTGTCGGCTCTGTCCTTTGAGCGTCGCTTTCCATACGTGCCATCCTAATAGCGCCAATGGCAGCAGAAAAAAGAGGGTCAAGATAAAGCCTACTATGAGTTTACGCAGATTGGAGAGTACGTAAATCTGCACATGGTCAGATAAGTGAGCATAGTAAATGAACCAAACAAATTTGCGCGACAGCTCAATATTCGGATGGTAATGTGTGGCTTCGTCGAGCGAGATGTTCATCGACGAAAACATGATGACAGAAAGGAAAGTAATGATGACGGCAATAGCCAGAATGGCATGGTTGACGAACAACTTACGGTTGAAACCCTTAGACCAGATATCGTAGATAAACAAGGCAGCGAAGAATGGCATATAGGTCACTACAAAAATGTGATGGGACAGGATGTCAAATACCATCAGCAATGCGACGCAGATGAAATATACCAATCTATTATGTTCGCGGTGATAAAACAAGAAACAGAATATCAGACAAGACAAGTATAGGAAGATGTCTAAACGTCCGAAGTTTGGAAAAACAAGTAGAAAAAGCAAAGATGCAGGACAGGCAAGATATAGTATGGTTAGATATACGGAAGAAAGATGTGCCTCTCGACTCCTATGTTTCATCTTGTTTATAAAAAGGTTGCAGCAATAGGAAAACAGTAAGCATCCAGTAATGGAAATCAAATAGACCAATTTTAGCAGTCGGCCTTGGTTGAGATCTTTGAACAACAACCTTACTATTGAAGCTATTAGTTTCCGGCCTCCAAATCCAGTTTGATAGTCAATGGTGAAGGAGCATAGGCAATCCACATCCAAAGACCGCTGGGGATGAGACATCATGAAAATTAACAATAGCAGGAATATCGTTATTCCATATGCATTTGCTTGAAGAATTCCTTTAATCCTGTCCATAAATCGGTTGGGTTTCTACTGTTTACAGTTTGACACTTTTGCCGGTGAGCCTTAATCCCCAATAATGGAAAAGCACGGCAAAGGAATTCTTGATGGCCTTGTTCGAAACGCGAGGCGATGGTGCCATATAATGTATAGGCGCTTCAATATAACGTTGATCTCGTAACAAGTATCTTACTTCGGTTTGATAAAAATGAGCTTTCGATATTAATCCGTATTCTACAAACTTGCGCGCGACATCGGAATGAAAACCCATATAGCCTGATGTCATATCGCGGAAATGTGTGCCTAACAAAAGGTTCGAAAGGATTGTGCCGCCTCGGGATAGTACAGTGCGACGCCAGTTGGAATCGTAGATGCTGCCTCCGTTCATGAATCTGCATCCAAAGACACATTTGTGCCCCTCAGACAAATATCGGAGGAACATGGGGATGGCATTAGGGTCGTGAGACAATCCACCATCCATTTCCATGACATACATATATTCTCCTGTTTGCAAAGCTTCTTTGTAGCCACGAAGATAGGCATCGACAACGTTCCTGTTTTCAGGTGCCCACACAGGAATAAAGCGAGAGTCGCGCTCATGGAGCTCCTGACACAATTGCAAGGTATTGTCTTTCGATACATTGTCGACCACGAGATAGGCATCACCTAAAAAAGAGTTATCTGTCTTGACTCGATTGAAGATATCGATGAGCATCGATGAGAATTCAGCAAAGGTGTCTGATTCATTTGCCAACGGGATAACAACTGCAAATTTCTTATTGTTCATGACTTTTTGAAAATCCAGAATTTACTCAAAATATAATTAATGACAATTACCACAAGATTAATGAAAAGTTTCGCATAGTTCTTGTTGATGCCTAAGATGGAGACCAACAAGAACATTCCACCCATATCAACGACACAAGATAATCCTCTCGCACCGAAGAATTCTGCGGCTTCTTTCACCCAAACCTCTCGGGCAAAACTTTTGCTTTCGAAGACGTAATACTTGTTGACCAGGAAAGAGAATGTGATAGCTAAAATCCAGGCAATTGCATTAGCGGCCAAATAATGTAGATTGGCAACATTGGCAAGGACCCAGAATATGCCGATATCGAGAATAGTGGTCAATGCACCACATATTCCATATAATATCAGCTCTTTGAGTTGCCTCTTTCTATTATTGCTCATTTTAGCCTTTGGTTGTATAAATCCATTGCATAGCCCATGCACACATCCATGTTTGCATATTCCCATTCGGCAAACCTACCACAAAGATAGAAACCTTGGTCGGCAAGAACATCTTTGAGAGCCGTAATCATGTGTCGTGTGTCCTTGTCCTGAATAGGATAAGTATATTTCTCGTAGTGGTGTGTAATATACCGTGGGGATAGCGGTATCCGTGAGAGGTTATCCTTGATATCTTCTTCGGAAATATAGTCGGTAAATTCTATTGTGCCCGTCATCTTTCCAGGTGCATTGTTGCTAGGAGAGAAATTGCCGGTACAAATGATTCTATGTGATTCGTGTGTGCTGCTTGGCATATAGATCCAACTGTATGGATTCTGTTCAATTTCGCAGAATACGGCTGTAGTTCCATGGGATTCGAGTTTTTCGATATCGGAGGAGAAGTTGGAAATATCTATAATATCGGCCAGTAGTGAAGGCAACTGCTTGATGTTGCCGCAGAACACGATGCGATCGAACATTTCGCCATCAATGAGATAATGTGACCCTTGCTTTTGGAGCCGTTGGATTTTTTTGCCATAGCGCATGTCTAATCCTGCACATAGCGTATCGGCGATGAATTGTGAGCCTCCTTGCCGAGGATAGAAGAAGGAACTATGGACAAATGCTTTTTCCTCGATGTGGTAAATGTTGTTGAAAATGATTTCTTCCACAGAGGGCATTGGCAACTTGCCTTCAAGCCAAGAGAGTGGCACTTTAGTCAGGTCTCTACGCCAAACCTTATAGTTGTAAGGTTGGAAATAGAGTTCGTAAAGAGTATCTCCGAAACGTCTTTTTAGAAATTCTTCGAAGTTGGTTGGCTCGCCGCTCTCTCCTTTTGACATCTTTACAAGATCCTTGGCAATCTTAGTGCCGATTTGCTTGTCAAAATAGTAAGCATGATTCTCGATAGGATAAGGTATCTGGTTTCCATCGGGCATAAAGACCGACGAGTTGCGCATTGCTTTGGTGAATTGCTTGTCCTTGTCGAAAAACGACCAAAACCATTGCATCACATCTTGTCGCTTCGTGTTGAATACATGGCCGCCTGTGCGATGGAACAAATTGCCGTTAATCACATCACATTTGATCATTCCTCCTGGCCTGGAATCAGCCTCAAAAACAGTTACATCATTGTTGGATTTTAATAAGTTAGCAATGGATAATCCTGAAATACCACCACCAATAATGGCGTATCTTTGGGCAGAAGGGCAAGATGTGTTCATTTTTTTATTTAATAAAAAGCAAGATACAGAATAATACAATTCCGTATCTGTGCTTATTATGATTAATTGTATCTTATAATCAAGAAAGGTTTACTTTTTGATAAAAGCCTTGCGGTGTGAACCGTCAGGCATTCTCTTGATAAAGAATCCGTTCTCGCTGTCGGCACTTCTTTGACCCCAGAGATTGAATGTCTGCTCACCCATCTCGTCTTCATTCAAAATTGACTTGATAGAAGTAGTGTTGTTGGCAATTCTGAAGTGTCCGAACCTTGCATTTGTCGGAACGTTCAAATATGCACGGTATGCGCCGACGGGCATCATCCTGTCGATGCTAACGTGATAGAATCCGAGCATCTCGTTAAGACTTTGGAGCACGTATGATCCGGCAGGAGCATATGTGTTCACAAGCGTGCCTGTAAGCAGGCCGTTTGTAAGACTTTCTTCTCCTGTGGCAGTAACTTCTTCGCCGGAGAGAGTATAGTTGCCTTGTGGAGCATTTATGAGGTATGGAGTAAATGGAAGAGGAGTGAGTACCTCTTCAAGGACAAGAGAAATGCCATCTTCTGCAACATCGGTCACAGAATAGACTTTCATATCGGCGGGCACTTCAAAGGCAAACGGCAGGCAGATGGTAGTCCATTCGTTCTTGGAGATGGTTAATTCATAAGAGATAGAATCAGTTATGTATCCAAGATAACGATCTTCCAAAGCAATTCTGTCGTTGATCCAATTCTCGATTCGTTCAGGTTTGTCAGTGAAATTGGTTATACATGGACTATCTGCCCATTTGGTCCATTCTTCGGCATAGTTGTCATCTCCGATACGCTGGTACCAGTCATTGACAAGGTCCATAATTGACGATGTGCTTATCACACCATTGTCACGGAGTTGAGCATACTTGTCCTTAACGTCTTCCCAAAAGTATTTTCTGATCCAGAGCATTGGTCCTACGGAGTCAGTGTTTTGCATCATGTAGTTGTACTTTTTGGATGACTGTTCAGCATTCCAAAGAGATGTGCCCTCTTCATTGTAGCCAAATGTGAGATTACAGTCATATGGAGCCACGGACCACTTGACGCCATCGGAGGTAAACCATTGCCAGTTTTTCGAAAAACCGTCGTAGTTGGAAGTTACAAGGGAGAAGACTTTGTAATTGACGATCTCATTCACGTCGAAACGTGCCTGTATTGCTTCCCTCATCGTTTCTTCGGAGGCACTATCATCTTCCAATGCTTGAAGTTCTGAGCAATATTTGCTGAGGTTCACAATGTACTTTTTGGCTGTTGCACAACGCACCATTTTCGTCTTGCCGGTGTAAGCCTCAGACGTCTCGTCGATGATTTCCTGTGGATTGTCACCGTCATACTCTGTTCCGTCCATGTTGTATAGATCTTTTGGATTACGTACCTCGAACTTGGTCCAATTGATCGTATTCTGGAATAGTTGCTTGTCGTTGAGCGTTCCGTCGAGCCATACATGCTCGGCAATTTTCTTGTCGAGCCCCATGTTGGCGCGATGCTTTTTGAGCTGCCAAGCCATGATGCCATAGAAGTTGCCGTTGAAATAGAGAGAGACAGGGAATGCCTTGGGATAGCAATTGTTTCGATCTGTCACATATGAATAGAACTGATAGGCAATCTCGGCGGTACCTCTAAGACCGTCGGCATAGAATCCTTTCAAATGGAACTCATCTTGAGCAACCCAGTCTCCAAAGGAGATTGATGGCGTCAGATCACCTACCCATTCATCCTCGCAGAAAGAAACAGAAAGATTGCTCTTAATTTTTGAGTCGCCCTGCAAGTTTAGAAGAATTTTTTTGCGGAAGAAATTACCATTGTTGTCGTACAGATCGATGTAAGCATGGAGGTTGTCTTCTTTAGAGGTAGGAAAACTGTCGCATGTAATGTTGGCGTAGGCGTATCGTGGTTCGGCGAAAGCGACAGTCGCTTCCTGACTCCAGTCGGTGAGGTTTTCGTATGTGATGCCAAGCTCATCAAGTTTCTTGTCAAAGTCGCTTTCTCCGAACGAGAATGTTGTGAACGAAACCGAGTCGCAGGGCATGAATTTGCCGAGGAGAACGGATATTTCACGCTCGAGGAATGTGGAGTCAACAACTGATACCAAGGAGTTGGTTGCTGTGTCGTTAGCGAAGGTTTGCATACGCCAACCAATAGCATCTGCGCCAGAATTCAGCCGCAAAGCCCTCTTGGAGAAAAAGGCTCCGTCGAAATTTCCTTTGGTCAAGCCGACACCATTGATTGTTACCATGGCACCATTGGGCAATAGAGTCATTGGAATGACCGTACCGAGGCTATCGTATTTGGTATGTGCATTAAAGAAATCAGCCATGTGCTTATAGACAAGGGCAGGACGATCACGAAGGCTTTCCTTCAAATATTTCATACCATTGTTGTAACCAAGAGGTGCATCTACAGGATAGTATTGATAGAGCGACATTGTCGGTGGAACTTCATCGTCAATCTCTGTTTTCATTTTTTCAAGGATCGGTAAGGTAACCGACGGTTTCATGATATCGCCAAGATAGACCGCAAAAGCATCGATGAAAGCTTCGCGGAATGTTGGAAAGCTTATCATCTTTTTGTAAATCTTTGACCCATTTTGTTTTGTAGATTCATTTGCATTTGTGTATTCCTTATCAGATGTGGATAATGTTTTTTCATTAATCGTTCCCAACAAAAATTTAAACATGTTGAAGGTTTTGTAGCTCGATGCAGAAAAAGAGAAATCCATGTCTTTGAGGATCCATCTCCACTTCATAGATTTGTCTATCGGTCGCCAAATGCAAACATTATTATCTGGATAATCTCGGTTGGTTGAATACATTTCTGCAATCATCGCCTTCATGAAATTGTCAACATCAATGAGGTTTTCCATTTTTTCAAATGTGGCATTGCTCCCTGTATAAACATCATATACCTCGCTGAATGTAGATTCTTTGCGTTCCGTATCGCCGGATGGTAGATAAGAAAGGTGAGTGGCATAAAAAATGTCTTCAATACCAAAATTAGCCTCTACATAGTTGTCGTTGGATCTTTCCCTCAGGCCATAAATTCCCTTGTATTCACCATTGATATATACAATCACTCCGTCATAGGCTTGATAATCAAGGTTTGACATTCCTGTGCCAGAGATTCTTTGAACAAGGGCATCGTTGAGACGAGAATTAGGACTGAAATTACCACCATTGCGTAGCAAGAATGATTTCACTTTTTTCACATCTGGCTTTTCCTCCCAGAGTATGCCATTAAAGCGTTTAGTGCCAAAGCGTTTGTTTGCAAATAGTTTCAAGGTTTTCTGTGCATAACCGCGGGTGGCGCTTCCTCCGACTTCGACTTCTCCTACTTGGTTGAACCAAGCAGAACCCGTTGTCCCGTCAAAGTATTCTGTATTTACAGGACGCCGCCATTCGTAATCGTAGTTAGGTTTACCATCAGTTTTGGTATGGGAAAGGATGCCCATATTATCACTATAAAGATACATTGAGTCCGTCAAAATGGATACAATGGGCAGAGTTGTGGCTCTGGGGTGGAAAATATAAGAATTGGATGTAGAGGGACGGCAAAGGGCAGAGTCAGAGAGCAGTTTGGCTCTGATGACGGTATTTTTGTTAATTTCGAAAGTAAATTCTGTGCCAGAAACCGAAGATTTTGTCGGCTCCTTTCCATCGGTGGTGAGATAGATTTTCGTGTCAGGAGGATAGTCTCCTTCTGGCATTGTGATAGTAAGGGTGCTGGAAGAATCCATCACTCGACCTTTTAGGCTGAAAATGGGTTCGGGAAGCAACAAGGTAGAGAATCCTCCTTCATTGGCAATCTTAGGGGTGGGTGTTAATTCCCATCCCCATTCAGAATCGCCATCTGAAGAACGTCCGTAGGCTATGTTAGCTGCAGGCATAGCGGGATATGAAAGGGAATCTACCGCCATTTTGGAAGCATCGAACAAATATAGAATTCCCGAACTTGTGGATTCGAGGCGGAAATTTGTATGCAAACCACGGGATTCTTTATCACACAAAATTAGGATGTGACTTTTGGCCTTGATTATTGAAGACGATGTAATCCGAAATGCCGAAGTAACGTCATTGGAAGTGCCGAGATAATAGTCTTTGAGAGAAATGTCATTGTCCGTTGGATTATACAATTCTACCCACGAGTCAGGGAAGTCGTGTTCAATCATTATGCAGTCAATGTTAGATTGCATGATTTCATTGATACAAAGAGTGGCCTCGGTTTGAGCAGAAGCTATGAAAGGGAGAGATATTAGGAGCGAGAGCAAGGTCTTTTTCATTTTTTTAGATATTCAATTGTTACTGGTTTCTGTTCTTTTTCTATACAATTTGGTGCCTTTGAAATCAAGATTGGAAATGTCTATTTACATTCTTTTAGGCATGCAAAGATATACAATATCTTTTAATATTACTATGTTTTTGAAAAAAAAGACAAATAATTTTAGAATTTTTATGAAAATTATAAAGACTTGTAGCCTCAACAGTACATATTAAAGATGATTAGTAAACAGTCGGTTTCAATGACAACTTACTTAAGGAAGGCTTTTTCTTTTAGAGTTCTCACATAGTTGGCTTCCGCAATACGTCTTTCTTTTTTCAAACGAAGTGCATATTTAATCAGGTCCATCTGGCGATTGCTGATACCGCGTTTTAAGAGTTGGATAATTTTTGTGTCAATGGATTCTCGACGAAGGGGATTGCTGAACGAAACGAGAGAGCCGATATAATCATTGATATACATTTCCTTCTCTATACTCCATTTGTTATCGCTTCTGTCATGGACTGCTCGAGCTGCGGGGACGATGCCAATCTTAAATTTCCAATAATTAGTTCGATTCAAATAGTTGTTATCTTCCCCATAATGAGGAAAAGTTGGAGAAAAACCTCCGACGGTTGCAAGACACTTAGAAGTAATAAGCCAGTGTGCTGCCATGACAAACGATACTTCATAAACATCTCCGACCCTTTGGAAATATAAATCTTCGGTTAATGATGGCGAAAAGACCTGATGATGAGGAATGATATAACTCTTGAATTTCTCTTCGAAGTGTAGGCCATCAGCTTTCATTTGCATGGGACTTAACACGCCATATTCAGGATATGATTCGCTTACATTAATAAGATGTTCAAAAGTGTCTTCTTGTATCCAAGCATCCTGATTAAGTAGATAGACAAATTCGTAATTGTTATCTAATGCTTTCTGTAAACCGATATTGTTAGCCCGACCAAAGCCAAGGTTCTCCTTATTTTTAATTAAGTCTACTTCTGGAAAATTTTTGTGAATATAATCCTGTGTTCCATCGGTCGATCCATTATCTATGATAGTTACGTCACAAGGGACAACAGATTGACGTAAACTGGTTAGGCATCTATTGACCCAAGGCATGGCGTTGTATGAAACAATGATGACAAGGATTTTGTTTCGATTCATTTGATATAAATGATTTTGTAAGAACCATTGGGCCGACGTACGATGTTAATTCCAGAAGTCAGATGATCGATCTTCACACCCCAGTTATTGTATATGGATATTTGATCAAAATCAAGATGCTGGTCAATGACGATATCTGTCGTATTGTCAATTCTAAAGTGGCTTTGGTTTGGTTTGACAATATTTAAATAGGCGTGGTAAGCTGGAATTAATAATTCGTTCTCATTGTTGACCCGATAGAAGCCAACTGTTTCATTTTGCTTTTGAAGCACGAATGAGTTATGCGGAGCAAATGTGTCGATGATGCAACCGGTAAGCAAACCGTTGATTAGGTCTCCTTCGGGTGCTGTTGGGGTGTCAATACTATATAAAGAATAGTCACCTACTGCACCATGAACTAGATATGGCTCGTATGCATTTGGTGTTGTCGTAGAATTAAGAATAAGAGTAGTATTATCAGAATTAATATCAGAAACTGTGTAAAATTCAAGTTCTGCAGGGATTTCAAAAGCAAAGGGCAAGCAAATTGTCGCCCATTCTGAGTCAGTAATCGTTAATGTATAAGAGGCCGTGCTGGGGATATAACCGAGATAAAAATCTTCGAGAGCGATACGGCATGAAATCCATTTTTCGAATCTGTCGGAACTTTCTGTAAAGGAAGTCAGACAAGCGCTTTCTGGCCATGTTTCCCATTCTTCTTCATAGTTTTCTTTGCCTATTCGCTCTTGCCATTTGTTGGCAAGGGAACAAATATTGGAAGTGGAGATGATGCCGTTTTCACGTAGAACAGAGTAACGTTCTTTTAAGTCTTCCCAAAAATACTTTTTAATCCAGTACATTGGACCGCTACAATCAACATTTTCCATCTTATAGTCATATTTTTTGGAAGATTGTGTGGCGGGCCAAAGCGAAGTTCCTTCTTCATTGTAGCCAAAAGTGAGATTACAGTCGTATGGTGCGACCGTCCACTTTTTGCCATCATAGGTGAACCATTGCCAATTTTTGGAGAATCCGTCATAATTGGAGGTAACAAGCGAGAATATCATGTAATTGATGAGTTCGGGCACATCAAATCGTGACTTTATGGCTGCCCTCATTTCCTCGGCGACAGCTCCATTTTTCTCCAAAGCAGATAGTTCTGAATAATAGTGGCTAAGATTGATAATGTGGTTTTTGGCTTGGTTACTACGTATCATTTTATTCGAGCCTGTATAATGAACAGATGTCGAATCAATGATTTCTTGAGGAATGTCTCCATCATAATCCGTACCGTCCATATTGTAAAGGTCTTTGGGGTTTCTTACCTCAAATTTTGACCAATCGATGGTATCGCGAAAGATTCTCTTATCATTAAGGGTCCCGTCCAACCAAACATGGGATGAGGATTTCTTGTTGAGGCCCATGTTGTCGCGATGTTTCTTGAGTTGCCAAGCCATGATTCCATAAAAATCGCCATTAATATAAAGGGATATTGGGAAAGCTCGTGGATAGCAGTTATCTCTTTCAGTAATTTGGGAATAGAGTTGATAAGCAATTTCGGCAGTGCCTCTGAATCCATCGGAATAGAAAGCTTTCAAATGGAACTCATCTTGTGTCACCCAGTCTCCAAAAGTGATATCGGGTGTGATGTCGCCTATCCATTCGTCTTCGACAAACGAAATCGAGAAATTGTTTTTCCCCCTTGAATCTCCTTGGAGGTTAAATATTATCTTCTTTTGGAAATAATTGCCATTATTGTCATAAAATGAAATATGAGCATGCACATCGTCAGTCTTAGTGGTAGGAAGAGAGTCGCATGAGATATTGGCATAAGCATATTGTGGTTCTGCAAATGAAATGGCATTATTAGAACTCCAATCGTGAAGTTCTTCAAAGGATATGTCTAGTTCTTCAATTTTGTTGTCGAAGTCGCTTTGTGAGACAATAAATGTAGCAAAAGAGACAGAATCACAGTCAGAATAATCGTTCAACAAAAGTGATAAAGTAGAGTTATTAAAAGTGTAGTTGTTATTTGGGATGAGTATGCTATCATTATTAAATTGGAAAGTTTCCATATGCCATCCGATGTTTTTGCCGCCGGAATTCAAATTGAGCATACGATTAGAGAAGAAGGCTCCGTCAAAATCACCTTCTGTAAGTTCATTTCCATTAATTTTTATTGCTGCACCATTTGTCTTGATGGTCATCGGGATAACTTTCCCAAGGGAAAAATAGTCTGCCATATGCCGATATACGTAAGCAGGACGTTGCTGGCAAAAACCTTTAAGGGTGGATAGTGCACTATTAAATCGAGTGAGAGACGAAAAATCTTCGTTTGCAGAATAGGTAGGCGCCAGTTCCGCGTAAATTTCCTCAACCATCGAATCAATTAAGGAAATAGATACTGAGGGCTTCAAGAAGTCTCCTAACCATACTGCAAACTTGTCAATGAAAGGCTCGCGAAATTCCTCGAAAGACATCATCTTACGATAAATGGCAGCGGCTTGGATAACTTTGTCTCTATTTGCCCATGGATATTCATAATCATTCTCCTCGACTTGGCCGAACATGTATTTGAACATATTGAAATATACAACAGATCTGTTCTGTCGGGAGCCACACATGTCTAAATCCTTAAGTATCCATCGCCATTTGCCATTCGAATCTTTTGGTCGCCACATGAATATATTGTTGTGGGGATAGTCGTTGTTGTTTGCAAACATCTCTGCAATCAATGACTCCATGAAATTATCGACATCAATTAGTTCGGTAATTTGTTCATAGGAGGATTCACTATCCGTATAAAGATCATAAAGAGGCTGGAACGAAGAGGCTTCCCTTTCGTCGGATTCGACTTTATATGAATCTTGGGTGGCAGTAAATATTTCTTCCAGTCCATTGTAATTCGATTCGACAAAATCTTCGTCCACCCTTTCTCGTAAGCCATAGATCCCTTTATATGAGCCATTGATATAGACAATAATGGGAGAATAAGCTTGATAGTCGATACCAGAGGCGTGAGTTCCAAAAAGACGTTGAATCATCCCATCGTTAATGCGCGCTTCGCCGCAATTGTCGCCTCCATTACGTAAGACGAAAGATTTTGTTTTGGTTACATTTGGTTTATCTTTCCAAAAAGAGCCGTTGTATCGCTTTATCCCAAAACGCTTGTTTGCATATACTTTAAGTGATTTTTGTTCGAAAGAACGAGTTGTGTTTCCGCTGATTGCGACTTCTCCAATTTGATTAAACCAGTGATTATCTCCTTTGACAAGGAATTCGGAATTTACAGGACGACGCCAGTCGTAGAGATAATTTGAAGTGCCTAGTGCTAGAATTCCTAAAGTGTCACTATATAAATAATTATTGTTAGTAGCAATAGAGATGATTGGAAGATTTGTGGATCGGGGATGGAATATGTAGGAATTCGTAATCGATGGCCGAGTTAGTGCAGATGAGGAGATGAGTTTTGCTCGAATAATGGTTGTTTTTTTGACGCTGATAGATACGGATGTGCTGTTAGAGGAAGACTTTGTGGGTTCTGCACCATTTGTAGTATAATATATGCGAGTGTCTTCGGGATAATCTCCTTCGGGTATTGTTATTTTGATAGTTTTTGCAGAGGACATGATTTGTCCGTCAATGTTGAATTTTGGATCAGGAAGGAGAATTGTGGATAAACCTCCTGCATTGCTTTTGCCGGGTGTCGTTCTTATTTCCCAACCCCATTCTTCGGCACCATCAGACGCGCGGCCATACGCTATATTAGGAGCAGGCATTGCAGGATATGATAACTGGTCAATCAGTATTCCAGATTCATTGAAAAGATATATTGAACCAGGGTTAATGGATTCAAGACGAAAATCGGTGTGTAGATTTTCACCTTTCTTGTCGCATGGAATAACGAGATAACCTTTTGCTTTTATGCTAGCATTTGGTATCTGGTAAGCACTTGAAATAGAATTACTGGTTCCAATATAATAATTATCAAGTACAATGGAAGTTTCAGTTGGATTGTAAAGTTCAATCCATGAGTCAGGAAAATCATGTTCCAATTGAAGAGCATAGACATTGGATTGCATGATTTCGTTAAAGCACAAATCGGTAGCAGCATCAACTTGAATGTGAGAAGCCGCAAAGATAACGCTGATAAGAATTGTACTATTCTGTAATTTCATATAATGTGGTTATGTTTCTTCTTGTGATGTTATGTTTGTAAAGAGTTGTTCCCACACTCTTGCTAAGATCAATACTGAGAGGCCAATTGTCATCGTCATTAAATCGAGGAACTTGAATGAAGACGGAGTCTTTACCCTGCGCATCAGCTTCACACACACGATTAATAACATATTTGTCTAATTGTAAGCAGGATTGTGCATTTAGGCCATATTCAAATTGTATATCCT
>JAEEGK010011083.1_pt1 | contig 20653 bp, 11 predicted proteins | sample 8958771 | NCBI WGS metagenome assembly JAEEGK01 (sample SAMN16246547, study PRJNA631951) | gut metagenome | biome: gut microbiome; feature: rumen; material: SC-attached | host: Bos | place: Iran: Karaj | collected 2018-10
CACGATAGCGTTCGTCTTTACTTTGCATGTCGGTCTTATCAACAAAGACAAGCATTCTTCCATTAGGTACCAATGTCTTATACAAAGACAATATATCATTGTAGGTGGTATCTTCATGAGCACCATAGACGATATAGTCTATGCTGTTCTTTTCTGGTAATTGGGCTTTATATCCAATTTTATCGTCAAACACACAAGTGTCTATCTCAGATTGAATTCCTTTTGCAAATAAGAATATCTGCCCAAAGGCCCACCTTTCAATATTTTCCTCACTGTCAAAATACCCTTTGTAGTTACAATAAGGGAAAAGACACGGCATATCAAATCCTGTATTGGCAATATATATCGTTCCCCCTTCTTTAGGTGACAAATATTTTGGTATTAATGCTGTTCTTGCAGGTTTAGAAAGAATATCCGAGAACGGATATATTGAAACAACATTGTCCATGAACGAGGACAAGTTGTCTATGAGAAAAGCATATTCCTCACCCGACAAAGCCTCTTTATAGTTCTCTTGGAATATATGTGAATAATTACCCAAAGCCTTCAAAACAAATTTGTTTGCTTTGTTGCCAGCTGCCGAAAGATATAGTGATAAAAGAAGCGACTCCATAGAACCATGCTCATTAGGAACCTCCTCTTCAACGAATTTCCCCTTCACAGGATAACATGCTAATGTCTTGGGGCAGTGCTCCTTAACATAGTTACGATACTTGGCTACGAGTGCCTCTACTGTGAAGTTGTTGTTTGCTGTGCGCATACTCTTTTGTGTTTTGTTGGTTAGTACTCTATGTCCTGCACTTGTGTCTCAAATGCGGTGCAAAGGTACAACCAATTTTCGATTGTCGCAAGCATTTTTACCTCACGAATGGTTCCGTTCTTTGTGGAACCGTTTTGGGATGCCACAATGTTCATGCTACTCCTTATTTTTCAGTTCGTCTAACAAGAATTTCTCTAACGTTGCCTTATCTGGCAATTCGAGCATATATGTAGAGACGAAGAGATTGTTGTCCATACCAGCAATAGCATACTCCACCATCTTCTTGCCCTTGCGGGTGCAGAGCAAGATGCCGATGGGAGGATTGTCGCCAAGGTGCATCTCGTTCTCCTTGTAATAGGAGACGTAGGCATTGAGCTGGCCGAGGTATTCGTGCTTGAACTCGTCGTTCTTCAACTCAACGATGATGCTACAATGAAGAATTCTGTGGTAGAAGACAAGGTCAGCGAAGTAGTATTCATCGTCGATGATCATGCGCTTCTGCTTGTGCTCGAAGCAGAAGCCTTTGCCTAGTTCCAAAAGGAACTCTTGCAGATGGTCAATCAGGGCATCCTCCAAGTCGCTCTCTGTCACGACATCTTTCGCGTTAAGTCCCAAAAACTCGAATGTGAAGGGCTGGCGGATAGTGAGGGCTGGTGTATTCGCTTCCGGCTCAATAGTGCTCAACAGTTTCTTGGGATCTTTGCTGATACCGCTGCGGAAATAGAGGTTGGTTGCTATTTGACGTCGTAGTTCTTTGACAGACCAAGTGCCCTTGATGCACTCCGTTTCATAGAAGAATCGAGCAAGAGGGTCATCTTGGGTCATTATTTCACAAAGATGTGAGAAAGATAATTTGATCAATATACTTTTTGCAGGTGTAACGAATTTGTGCGATGGCATCGCACAAATTCGATTCCGCAATTCGCCCGACGCTGTCGGACTTTTTTTGTTATAGTCCTTCTTCGGGTCCAAAAAGTCCGACGGCATCGGACTTTTTCCAAAGAAAATGCCTAACTGCGGATACAACAAGAAAAAACGGCGGGAGTTCTTGAAAAGAGTGAGGTTCAATCCCTTCGTATTCACTCTTTCCTCCAAACGTTTCAGCAGTCGGTCTCCATATTTTGCTCTGTCGCTGCCTTTCTGCTCGTATTCCACTATATAGCAGCCAATGAGCCAATTGCGGAGTGTGGCCATCTGGTTGACGGCTTTGATGGCACTGGCCTGTGCCGACTGGTGGGTCTGCAGGATGGATGCAGATAATTCTTCAAAGGTCGGCGTGTCCTTATGTTGCCATCCGTCGGCTATGATTGAAAGTTGCTCGGTGTTTGTCTCCATGATTTTATTCTTTATGATTGTTGTATTGTGCTAATTGCTTCTCCATTATTTCTCTGATCTGTTCTCTCAAAGACAGAGGGTGAACAACCTCCAGCCCTTCGCCATACATCAGGATGCGGCCACGCAGCTCTCGGTTGGGCTCAATGGTCAACGTCACCTCACCGTATGTGCCATCGGGGTGTTCGTCGAAAGGAAGCGTTTCTTGTTGTGTGTGATGCAGGGGTTTTGTCAGTAGAAGTCCGTGCTGGTATTCCGTCTTGGTGCGAATCACCACCGTTTCGACCTTGGCATCTTTCTCATGGGTTACACCTATTATATTATTGAAGAACTCCTGGTAGAAGCCTTTCGGGGCAGGGATATACTCGATGTCGGCGGCGGTGGTGACCTCACCGACGATTCTATCCAAAGGTACATTGTATGCCTTGAATGGTTCACGGTTTGCCTCGCCAAAGACAAACCACCTTCCGTTATACTCTTTCAAGAACTGAGGATGGAAGGTCAACTCAAATGGCTCCTGTCCAAATCGCTGATAGGAAAAACGTACGACTTGACGGGTTGTGATGGCCTTGTTGAACACAGGCAGCAAATCAATATTCGTAAGGTTCTGCTCCAGGCTAGAACGAATATGGCAGGCTCCACTCTCCTGTTCCCTGCTAGTATCTAGCAATAACTGCGTATTCTCGAAATAGGAAGAAAACCAACTTGCTGGCAGGATTCCCGCGGAAGCTTTACAGAAGGCGACATAGTCTTCTAGCCGTTTCTGTTCTAGGGCCTGTCGCTCCGCAGCCAACGGATCATCGCTCCTACCTATATATTTGAATGCCTTGCCCTTACCTTTCTTACCATTATCAATCACACAGCTTGGTTCCACTTTTTGCAACGCCCTGATGACTTCAGGGAAGGCCTTTTTCAACTGGATATAAGCCTTGTCGCTGCTATACGTGTGCAAGTCATAATAGCTCTTGTCTCTTTGGTAGTAGGCACACAACACATCCATGAGCGATACGAACTCCCTTCTCCGCAGTGCTTCATACACATATTGAGCGAACACGGCCCTTGCACTCTGTCCAGCAAAAATATTCTTAGTAGGCATATACAGTGTGTGTTAGACATTGCAAAGATACAACTTTTTTCCGAAACAACGTTTAATAAGACATAGAATTTGTGCTTTCACAAGGCTTGTTATCGTTTTTTTCTTGGAGATTATCGTAAATAGTCATACTTTTGCAGCCAAAAATATATTCGGAGATGAAAAAGAAAATAGTAGTGATAGCAATGACATGCTCTTTGACGATGCTTTGAAAGCAAAGAGCAAAAGGAGATAAACATACGTAATAGTATTAACAATAAAAAAACAACAACGATTATGAAAAAACTAATGATGACACTGATGGCTGTCCTTTTCGCCATCGCAGCAAACGCACAGTATTACAATGTGGGAACATCGTCGTCCTCCACAGACTACCTCGGCAACAGGACGGCAACTCACCGCAACCAATACGGCCAGACGACGGGGACCTCCACCTCCTCTACGGACTATCTGGGAAACACGGTCACTACACATCGCAACCAGTTTGGTCAGACGATAGGTACGTCGACATCCTCGACTGACTATATGGGGAACACGACGACAACTCACCGCGATGGGTTTGGAAGGACCACCGGGACGGACAGGTCATCGACTGACTACATGGGCAACACTACCACTAGGCATTACGATTCTTATGGACGGTCAACGGGATCTTCTACCAGTTCCATGGACTATCTCGGAAACAGGACTACCAAGCATCGCGATGCCTTTGGGCAGACGTGGGGCTCTTCAACTTCCTCCACCGATTATCTGGGTAACAGGAACACACGACAGCGCAGCAACGACTCAAACAGCAATATTTGGTCGTGGTAGATGAGAGAAATTGAGCATTTCAGCATTTACCTCTACCAAATAAGCCGAATGCTCGCACGAAAATACTGGTTTGCAATTTGTTATGTAAGCACATGTCATGGTGTTATCCTCTACTAATCCTCTACTTTACTTCTACCTATCTTCTACCTATTCTCTACTTTTTATCCTGAATCATGACGGTTTCAGTCCTATCCTAAGCACCATTTTGCATCAATATTACAACGGACAAGGATATAACTAGCTTCGAAATTCTCTAGAGAATTTTATGCTTACAACGGCACTTAGCGCTGGTAAGTCGTATTGTTAAGCTTAAATTCTCTAGAGAATTTACACACAAACACTACACTTGGAATCAGGAAGCATGCTGCTTCTTTCGACTCGCCCCCGTAGTTTCACATCGTTTGTTCGTCATGCTGAATCGTTTGTACGCCATGCTGATTTGTAGAGGATAGGTAGAGGTTTAGTAGAGGATTAGTAGAGGTTTAGTAGAGGTTTAGTAGAGGTAAAAATTGCACTTAACATACTATATATCTGACGTATAGACAGTATTTAGTAGAGGTAAATCGAAAAATAGTTCGTTACATCAACCGAAATTGCCTGCGGAATCAGCATTTGGTGATTTTTTAGTGCGAGTGTTTTGCTATATGAAGGAAAGCCTAACCCCGGCCTCACCCCTTAACCCCGGCCTCACCCCCTACCCCCTCTCCGACTGGCGAGGGGGAAAGCCTGCGGCGGCGAGGGGGACGCATGCTGCGGCGAGCCTTAGTGAAAGTTCATGTAGCGCTGAATCCAACGAATATCCATCTGCTGTTCCATACCTCACAAATATATTGACGGTGCGGAGATACGAAAAGATTCGTAAGCTTGAAAGAAAAAAACGACTTTTTTCTTTGCATTTCGCCCGATTTATGCTATCTTTGCAGCGTCTATGAAGAAGGCGCTGAAGTGGACGGGGATTGTGCTGCTGTGCCCCGTCCTGCTGATACTCATCCTGGCAGCACTGCTCTATGTGCCCCCCATACAGAATTGGGTGGCGCAACGAGTGGCGGCTTACGCCTCGGAGGCTACGGGGATGGAGATCACGGTGGAGCATGTGGACCTCGATTTTCCTCTGGATCTGGGAGTGGACGGCGTGCGCATCGTGAACCAGGGTGACACCATTGCCGACATCAGGCGTGCAGTGGTCGACGTGCAGCTTTGGCCATTGCTGAAGGACAAGGTGGTGATTGACGCACTGGAGCTGAACGACGCGAAGGTGAACACCACCGACTTCATAGGCGACATGCGCCTGCAAGGGAATATCGGACAGCTCACCTTCTCGTCGCCAGGCATCCACCTGAACACGATGGAGATGGAACTGGCCCGCCCCACACTGAGAAACAGCGACCTGACCGTATACATGAGCGACACGGCTGCGGTAGACACCTCGGGCGTAGGCTGGCGCATACGCTTCGACCGCTTCGACCTCGACCGCTCACGCATCGCCATTGTCATCGACTCGGCCGCCCTCTTCCCCGACTCTGCCACACATATACAGGCCACGATGGGGCAGGCAAGCATTGCAGACGGGGACATCGACCTGGGATTGGGTCGCTATGCCTTCGGAAAGGTGGACTGGAAGGACGGTGCGCTGAGCTACAACGACCTCTTTGCCATGAGTCAGCTGAACCTCGGCATCGATTCGCTCTACTCCTACGGCGATGAGCTGCGCGTAGGCATCAGTCATGCGAGTCTACAAGAGGATTCGACAGGACTTGCCGTGGAACAGCTGCAAGGCACGCTGGCGATGGGCGGGGAACGCCTGCACGTGGGCAACCTTAAGGCACGCACGCCTTACTCTGCCGTCAATGCCGACGCAGAGATAGACTTTGCCTCGCCCCTCACCCCTCAACTGAAGATCGACGCTCTGCTGGGTAAGGAGGATATCAAGCTGCTGAAGCCCGACCTGCCCACGACGCTATGGCCTGACCTGCCGCTAACACTGCGCGCCAACATCAGCAGCAAGGACCAACAGATGAATGTGGAGCACCTGAGCATCATCCTACCCACCATCATTCAGGCTGAAGCCAGTGGAACGCTGAACAACGTGACAGCCCTCGACGACCTGATAGCTCAGCTCGACATCAAGGCGGAGGCCGTGAACGTGGACCCGCTGCTGCGGCACTTCGACATACTGCCTGCCGACTATCGTCTGCCACGCGGCATCTCTATGGCTGGCAGCGTGAAGAGTCAAGGCCAGCAATACACCATAGACCTTACAGCCAACCAAGGAAGGGGTACTATCAAGCTCAACGGCACGGCCAACCTGCAAAACGACAGCTATGACCTGCGGTCGGAGATACGCCAGCTGAACCTGCGCCATTTCATGCCCAAGGACTCGCTGGGACTGCTCTCGGCCGACATCAGCGCCAAGGGAAGGGGCTTTGACATCTTCGACCCTGCCACCAAAATAGATGCCGACCTGCGCCTGCACCATCTGGACTATGGCTCATTGCAGCTGGACAGCCTTCAGGGTAAGGCTACCATCGCCCAAGGGCACGCCCTCATCAATGCCCGAAGTACCAACAAGAGCCTGAACGGCGACATCGACATCGATGCCCAGTTGGCTCGCAACCACGTGAAAGCTACCGTCGAAACCCGTCTGCCACAGATAGACTTGCAAGCCCTGGGGCTGGCAACGTCGCCCACCACCATCGGCTTCAGTGGCAGCATCGACCTGGACAGCGACATGAAGCAGACCCACAAGCTGTCGGCACTGGTAAGTGACATTTACATACGCGACACCACTACCACACATCGTCCTGAGAACCTGGGCGTGCTCATCAAGACCGCTGTCGACACCACGGTGCTGCGCATACAGAGCGGTGACCTTATTATGAAGCTGGACGCCAGCGAGAACTACGAACAGCTGGCCTCATCGCTCGCCACCATCGCCGACAGCCTCAGTGCACAGGTGAAGAGCCGCACCATCGACCAGGCCGTACTCAAGGAACTGTTGCCTACGGCACGGATGACAATAACCAGCAAGCGCAACAATCCCCTGGCCGACATCTTGAGAGCTTCGACGGGCATAGACTTCAAGGACCTGAGCGTCAATCTCACCACCTCGCCCACCAACGGTATTAACGGCGAGGCGCGCCTAATGGCACTCGACTTAGGCGGCACACCCATCGACACCATACGCCTTTCGCTGGTGGACAAAGGCCCCGGACGGGGACAGACATTCAACGGACAGATTACCAACAACCGCCGCAACCCGCTGGCTACGTTCAATATTCTCTTCGACGGACGACTGCAGGAACATGGTGCCAGCATCGGCCTGCGCTACTTCGACGAGCAGGGACGCCAGAACATTCGAATTGGTTCGAAGGCTGAGATGGTAAGCGACGGGCTGCGCTTCCAGCTCATCCCCTCGCGTCCCACGCTGGGATATAAAGAGTTTGAACTCAATGACGACAACTACCTCCTGCTGCATGACAACCTTAAACTGGAAGCCAATGTCGACCTGAAAGCTGAAGATGGCACTCAGATCAAGGTCTACTCTGAAGACCAAGATTCCACGCTGCTACAAGACCTCACCATCAGCGCCAGCCGCCTGGATCTGGGCGAGCTGACGGAAGGCGTGGCCATACTACCCAAGATTGCGGGCAAAGTCACTGGCGACTACCACTTGATGATGGACCAGCAGCGCAACATCTCCGTAGCCAGCGACATGCACGTCGACGATCTGTCCTATGAGGGCAGCCCCATAGGCAACCTGGGGTCGGAATTCGTATATCTGCTGCGTGAGGACGACACCCACGTCGTCGATGCCACCCTCACCCTCGACGACCAGCCCATAGGAACGCTGCAAGGAAGCTACCTCAGCGGCAAACGTCTCGATGCTACCCTCGAGCTGGCCGACATGCCGTTGTCTATTGTCAACGGCTTCATGCCCGACCAGATTCTAGGTTTCGAAGGCAACGCCAACGGCACGCTCAGCGTCAAAGGGCCTTTGTCGGGTCTCCTCACAGACGGCGAGCTGCGATTCTCCAACGGATATCTTGTGAGCAATCCTTACGGCATGCGCATGCGTTTCGGCAACACCCCCGTAAAGATCGAGCGGTCGAGATTGCTCTTTGACGATTTTGCTCTCTATTCCTACAACGACAACCCGCTGAACATATCGGGCAGCGTGAACTTCAACGAGCCCAGCGACTCGGCCGTGAACCTGCGGCTGAGGGCACGCAACTTCCAGCTCATCAATGCCAAGCAGAAGAAAGAGTCAGTGGCTTACGGACGAATGTTCGTCAACTTCTTCGCTCGCCTCAACGGCAACCTCGACCAACTGAACATGCGTGGCCGGCTTGACGTGCTGGGCACTACCGACCTGAACTATATCCTCCTCGACTCGCCCCTCTCCACCGACAACCAGATGGACGAGCTGGTGCATTTCACTGACTTCACCGACACCATACCCACTGTAGTGCAACGCCCTGAGAGCGATGCCCTGGCTATGGACATGCAACTCAGCATCGACCAGGGTGCACACGTGCGCTGCGCACTGAATGCCGACCAGTCGAATTATGTCGACCTGCTGGGAGGCGGCGACTTGCGTATGCGGATGAATGCAGACGGGCTGAACCTCACAGGACGTTATACCATCAGCAACGGCACGATGAAATACTCGTTGCCCGTCATCCCGCTGAAGACCTTTACCCTGCATGAGGGCAGCTACGTAGAGTTCACTGGACAGCCCGACAATCCCACACTGAACATCACAGCCACGGAGCGCACACGAGCATCAGTTGCTACCAACGACGGACAGAGCCGCAACGTGAACTTCGACTGCGGTGTGGTCATCACCCGCACGCTGTCAGACATGGGCCTGCAGTTCACCATCTCCTCGCCCGAAGACATGCAGCTACAAAATGAGCTGGCATCGATGAGCAGCGAGCAGCGGGGCAAGCTGGCCGTAACGATGCTCACCACAGGCATGTACCTCGCCGACGGCAATACCAGCGCCTTCTCCATGAACTCGGCATTGAGCTCCTTCCTGCAGAGCGAGATCAACAACATCACCAGTAGCGCACTGCGTACCGTAGACCTGCAGCTGGGCCTCGACAACACTACCGATGCCACCGGACAGATGCACACCGACTACTCGTTTAAGTTTGCCAAGCGTTTCTGGAACAACAGGCTCAACGTGCAAATCGGCGGCAAAGTATCGACTGGGGCGGAGGTGCAGGGACAAAACCAGTCGTTCTTCGACAATGTCACGATGGAATACCGTCTCTCGCCTACATCCAACCAGTATCTAAAGCTCTTCTACAAGCAGAACGTCTACGACTGGCTGGAAGGATATACCGGCGAATACGGAGGTGGCTTTGTGTGGAAACGTAAACTCGACAAACTGCTCGACATATTCCGTCCCAATGCCGGTACGACGTCCATGCCTCAACGAATGACTACACGCAGCGACACCTTGACCTCGCCCCAGCGACTGACGACAAGTAGCGACACCATCAATGTAAAGCCCAATGACAACCAAAGATAAGAAAAGCATAACAGGAATGATGACGGCATGGCTGGCACTCTGCCCGCTATGGTGTCTCTGCGCCCTCCTCTGCGCCTGCTCCACCACGAAATACCTGCCTGACGACGAACAGCTTTTCATCGGACTGGAGAAGATCACTTATGCCGACTATGAGCGCAACGATCATGCCATACAGACGCAGGAGGAGCTAGAGGCAGCACTGGCCACCGCTCCCAACGGAGCACTCTTCGGGTCGAGCTACTACCGCACACCTTTCCCCTACGGTCTGTGGATATGGAATGCCACGTCGAACGCCAAGACTAAGTTTGGCAAATGGCTCAACCACTCATTCGGCAAGGCCCCTGTGCTGATGAGCCAGGTGAACCCTGCCCTGCGGGCACAGGTAGCACGTCAGGTGCTCAGGACTAACGGATACCTGCATGGCGACGTCACCTATACCGATGTGCCACAGAAGAACCCAAAGAAGATGAAGATAGCCTATACCGTGCACATGGACACCCTGTTCCGCGTCGACAGTATGAGCTATGTCAACTTCCCTGCTCCTATGGAGTTTCTCATCGACTCCACACGGCAGGAAGCCTACTTGAAGCAGGGCACTCCATTCAGCGTGGCCAACCTCGATGCCGAGCGCACCAGGCTGAGCCAGCTCTTCCGAAACAACGGATACTACTATTATCAGACGGGCTACGCCTCCTACCTGGCTGACACCTTCAACGTGGCCAACCGTGCCTTGCTGCGTCTGCAGATGGCCGACTCACTTCCAGAAGAGGCCCTGCGCCCCTGGTACATAGGAACGACCAGCGTACAACTGCGGCGCTCCTTTGCCGAACGAAGCGATACCACCACCGTCAGACGCAGCCTGCGAGTGGCATTCAAGGGCAAGCACGCTCCCATCCGCCCGGGTGTCATCCTGCGTAACATGAAGCTGCGCCCCCGCCAGCTGTTCAGCTATGACAACTACATGGAGTCGATGCAGAAAGTGAACGCCACAGGTGTGTTCAGCAATGTCGACTTCCAGTTCACACCCCGTGACCGTGACACCCTCGACTTGCAACTTAACTGCGTCTTCGACAAACCCTATGATTTCTACGTTGAAACGAACTTCATCAACCGCACCATTGGACGTCTGGGACCTGAGGTGAAAGTGGGTGTCACACGTCGCAATGCCTTCCGGGGAGGCGAGAAGCTCGACATCAACCTGCACGGATCATACGAATGGCAGACCAACAGTCAGGGTAGCGACATGAACAGCTATCAATATGGTGCTGACGCCTCCATCGAGTTCCCACGCACCGTCTTCCCACGGTTCAAGACCAGAAGAAGTGTCCCAGGTCAGCGTTCGCGCCGACGCCGCTTCTATACCACACCCTGGACCATCGCCAAGGTCTCTACCGACATCGTGCGCCGCCCCAGCTATTATAAGATGCACATCGTAAGCGGAGAGTGGACCTACCGTTGGCAACCCTCCCAGACCAGCCGCCATGAGCTGTCGCCGCTGACAGTGAAGTATCAGTTCATGAACAGTCACACAGAGGACTTCGACACGCTGATGATGTTGAATCCCTACTTGTCGGCCACCATGAGCGACTACTTCATTCCCAAGATGCGCTACACCTACACCTACGTCTCACCTCCATCCCTCCACAACCCCATCCGCTGGGAGACGACCGTAGAGGAAAGCGGCAACATCACGGCTCTCTACGACGTGCTCATACAAGGCAACGGATGGAATCAGAAAGACAAGACCCTCTTCAAGAACCCCTATTCGCAGTTCTTAAAAGTAGAGACCGACCTCACCAAGACCTGGACGCTCAGTCCGCAGTCGAAACTGGTGGGACACCTGAACTTCGGACTGATGTGGAGCTATGGCAACAGCAATAGCGGTCCCTTCAGCGAGCTCTTCTATGCCGGTGGTGCCAACAGCATCCGTGCCTTCCCCGTGCGCTCCATCGGTCCTGGCGGATTTCAGGGTCTGGGCGGCAACAACCAGTTCTCCTATCTCATGCAAAACGGTGACACGAAGCTCATCATGAACCTAGAGCTGCGCCAACGGCTCTTCGGCAGTCTCTATGGTGCCGTCTTCTTTGATGCGGGCAATGTGTGGAGTTCTGAAGACTGGATGATTCACGATGAGGACATCTATGGTGAGGAAGAGGACTTACAAGAATTCGCCTCTGCCTGGAATGCTATCTTCAGCAATACAAAAATACGCCTTAAGAACTTCTTCAAACAGATGGCTACCGGCACAGGTGTCGGTCTGCGCTACGACCTCGACTTTCTTGTATTGCGTTTGGACTGGGGCTTTGGGCTGCATCTGCCTTACGACACAGGGCATTCCGGCTATTTCAACATACGGAAATTCAAGGATATGCACACCCTGCACATCGCCATTGGATATCCTTTCTAAAGATAAGGGCTAAAGATTTATCCCACGGTCCCCTCAAGCGAGACGCTGAGCAGTTTCTGGGCCTCGACGGCAAACTCCATAGGCAGCTTCTGCAACACCTCCTTGGCATAGCCGTTGACAATGAGTCCTACGGCCTGCTCAGTGGGGATGCCGCGCTGGTTACAGTAGAATAGCTGGTCCTCTGAAATCTTGCTGGTGGTAGCCTCATGCTCGACGATGGCCGAGGAATTGTGGATGTCCATGTAAGGGAAGGTGTGAGCTCCACAGTCGCTGCCCAGCAACAGAGAGTCGCACGACGAATAGTTACGGGCATTCTCGGCGGTGGCAGCAGCACGCACCAGTCCTCGATAGGAGTTCTGTGAATGGCCTGCCGAGATACCCTTCGAGATGATGGTAGAACGGGTGTTTCGCCCCAGGTGGATCATCTTCGTGCCTGTGTCGGCCTCCTGATAGTTGTTGGTGACTGCCACGCTATAGAACTCGGCCTGGGAGTTATCACCTCTTAATATACACGACGGATATTTCCACGTGATGGCACTGCCCGTCTCGACCTGTGTCCACGAGAGTTTCGAACCCTCACCACGCAGGTCACCGCGTTTCGTGACAAGGTTGAGCACGCCGCCACGTCCCTGTTCATCGCCAGGATACCAGTTTTGCACAGTAGAGTATTTCACCTCAGCGCGGTCCATCACAATAATCTCTACGATAGCAGCATGCAACTGATTCTCATCGCGCATGGGAGCCGTGCAGCCCTCCAGATAGGAGACATACGAGTCATCGTCGGCCACGATGAGCGTGCGCTCAAATTGTCCGGTATTACGCGCATTGATACGGAAGTAGCTACTCAACTCCATAGGGCAGCGCACGCCCTTGGGAATATACACAAAACTGCCGTCGCTGAAGACTGCTGAGTTCAAGGCTGCAAAGAAATTATCACGATAAGGTACAACTGTGCCAAGATACTGCCGCACAAGGTCGCCATGTTCCTTAATTGCTTCACCGATAGAGCAGAAAATGACGCCCTTCTCACGCAGTTTCTCCTTGAAAGTAGTCTTCACGCTCACCGAGTCCATGATAGCATCGACGGCAGTATTGCCGCTCAGCGCCAAACGCTCTTCAAGGGGAATGCCCAACTTGTCGAAGGTCTTCTCCAACTCAGGGTCTATTTTCCCATCGCCTTTAGGCCTTTTTGCCATCGGGTCGGCATAGTAGCTGATAGCCTGATAGTCGATGGGCGGCACATGGACATGCCCCCACGTCGGCTCCTGCTGATCCTTCCAATAGCGGAAAGCCTTCAGCCGGAAATCCAACATCCAGTCGGGCTCACCTTTCTTTGCAGAGATGAGCCGAACGACGCCCTCGTTCAGCCCTTTCTCAATGATTTCGGTTTGTACATCGGTAGTAAAGCCAAACTCATACTTCTGCTCGGCTACCTGACGTACATACTCATTATTAGAAGAGTTCATGGTCCAATCTCTCAACCCTCAACTCTAAACTTTCAACTTCAAACCCTACAGCTTCTGCTGAACCTCGATCTCGGCGAAGGTCTCGATGATGTCGCCCACCTGGATGTCGTTGAAGTTGACCAGGGAGATACCGCACTCGAAGTTGGTGGCCACCTCCTTCACGTCATCCTTGTAACGCTTCAGGGCGTTAATAGCACCAGTATGCACCACAATACCGTCGCGCACCAGGCGTGCCTTGTCTGAGCGGTGTACCTTGCCCTCGACAACCATTGCTCCGGCAACGGTACCCACCTTCGAGATCTTGTAGACCTCGCGCACCTCAACCTGAGCGGTAATTTCCTCCTTAATAACCTTATCGAGCATACCCTCCATAGTGGAACGAACATCCTCGATGGCATCATAGATAATACTATAAGTGTTGATCTCCACGCCCTCGGTATCGGCCAGCTTACGCGCAGCTGAAGAAGGACGCACCTGGAAGCCGATGATGACAGCCTTCGAGGCCGATGCCAGCATGACATCGTTCTCTGAAATCTGACCCACGGCCTTCGCAATGACATTGACCTGCACCTTCTCGGTACTGAGCTTGATGAACGAGTCGGCGAGAGCCTCGATAGATCCGTCGGTATCGCCCTTCACAACGATGTTCAGTTCGTGGAACTCGCCCAATGCGATGCGGTGGCTGATATCGTCGAGACCGATGGTGCGCTGTGTGCGCAGTCCCTGCTCGCGCTGCAGCTGCTCGCGCTTGTTGGCAATGTCGCGGGCCTCCTGCTCGGTATCCATCACGTTGAAAGCGTCACCAGCCGTCGGAGCACCGTTCAGACCAAGGATAATAGCGGGCTGAGCAGGCTTGGCTTCCTGTATGCGCTCATTACGCTCGTTGAACATAGCCTTGATCTTACCATGACTCGAACCGGCTATCACCACGTCGCCTACCTTCAGCGTACCATTGCTGACCAGCACGGTAGATACATAGCCACGACCCTTGTCCAGGCTCGACTCGATGATCGAGCCCGTAGCCTTGCGGTTGGGGTTGGCCTTCAGGTCGAGCATTTCGGCCTCAAGCAGCACCTTCTCAAGTAGGTCCTCTACGCCGATACCTTTCTTCGCACTGATTTCCTGACACTGGTATTTGCCTCCCCAGTCCTCGACGAGGAGGTTCATATTGGCCAAGTCCTCACGTATCTTGTCGGGGTTAGCTCCCGGCTTATCAATCTTGTTGATGGCAAACACCATCGGCACGTTAGCTGCCTGGGCATGAGCGATGGCCTCCTTGGTAGTAGGCATCACCGAGTCGTCGGCAGCAACAATGATAATGGCGATATCGGTCACCTGGGCACCACGGGCACGCATAGCAGTAAAGGCCTCGTGACCAGGAGTGTCGAGGAAGGTGATCTGACGGCCATCAGCCAACGTCACGCTATAGGCACCGATGTGCTGGGTGATACCTCCTGCCTCACCGGCGATAACATTGGTCTTACGAATATAGTCAAGCAGCGAAGTCTTACCGTGATCCACATGTCCCATAACGGTCACGATAGGAGCGCGCGGCAGCAGGTCGTTCTCGTCGTCCTCTTCCTCATGGATGGCGTTCTGCACCTCAGCGCTGACATATTCGGTCTTGAAGCCGAACTCGTCAGCAACGATATTGATGGTCTCAGCATCGAGGCGCTGGTTGATACTCACCATAATGCCGATGGACATACAGGTACCGATGACCTTCACCACGGGCACATTCATCATCGTTGCCAACTCAGAGACGGTAACAAACTCGGTGAGCTTCAGCGTCTTGCTCTTTGCTGCCTCTGCTGCGATTTCCTCACTCAGGCGCTCAGCCACAGCGTCGCGCTTCTCCTTGCGATACTTGGCACCTTTCTTGTTCTGATTGGTCTTCGAAGTGAGACGAGCCAGTGTCTCTTTTACCTGACGGGCCACATCCTCCTCGTTCACCTCGATGGGCTTCACGGCCTGACGGCCCTTCTTCTTGCCCTTGCCACCCTGCTGAGGCTGGTCGTTGAAGTTCTGGTTGCCACCCTTGTTCTTTTTCTTGCCGGCATTCTGCTGCGACTGCTGTTGCTGCTGCTTGGCAGCCTCCTCAATATCTACCTTGCCAGAACGGATGCGCTCGCGCTTTTTCTTCTCGCCACCCTGGCCAGTAGTGGCCTGACGCTGCTGGGCGGCCTTCTCTTCACGCTGCTTGCGCTTCTCCTCCTTCGACTTCTTCTTCGGACGAGTGCTCTGGTTGATGGCCGAGAGGTCGATCTTTCCGAGGACATTGACCTTGGGAGCCAGCTTCTCCTCGCTCTTCAGGGTGAAGATTTCTGGCTGAGGGGCACTGGCGGCAGGCTGAGCTGCGGGAGCAGGCTCAACGGCAGGCTGCTCAGCAGGCTGTTCTACGGGCTGCTCCACCTTCTTCTCCTCCACAATGGGAGCTGCAGGCTTTGCTGCTTCTACTGGAGCCACGGCGGGCTCTTCTTTCGGAGCTTCCTTCGGCTTGGCAGGCTCCACCACAGGTGTCGACGGCTGGGGAGCGGCCTTGGCAGGACTCTCCGCAGGTTTCTGAGCCGGGCTCACGGCAGCAGCCTTAGGCTCTGGTTTTGTTGCTGGGCTACCAGACGACTGCGCAGACTTGGGCTTGTTCAAGCTGTCCAGGTCAATCTTACCCAGTGGCTTGAACTGCTGGCGCTGCAGAATCTCTTCCTCAGTCTTTGTCTTCACCGGCTGCTCCGGCTTCTTCTCTTTCTTCTTGGGGAAGAGTTTGTCAGCTTGCGTTTTCACGGCTTTGTCACTACTGAATTCATGTACCAACGCCTCATACTGTTCGTCGGTAATCTTAGTGTTCGTGGTGACGTCGTCGCGGATTTCGCCCACGCTCTTCTTGTTCTTTAGGAAATCAACTGCCGTTTGAAGTCCTATGTTCAGTTCTGTTAATACTTTGTTTAATCTGATACCCATTCTTCTGAGCCCCCTAAGTTAGGGGGTTGGGGGTCTGAACACCCCTTTTAAGTTAATGATTTGTGTTTATGATGCCCTAATAGATAGGAGGCTGGTTTGTTCAGACCCCAGTCCCCTAACTCAGGGGCTAAGACTGCTCAAACTCTGCCTTCAGCACCTCGAGCAGATGGTCGACGGTCTCCTCCTCCAGGTCTGCCTTCTCGATGAGCAGCTCACGGGGAGCGTTGAGCACTTCCTTCGCCGTGTCATAGCCCAGAGCCTTGATGGCGTCGATGACCCACTGGTCGACCTCATCGGCAAACTCGTCGAGGTAGATGTCCTCGTCAGTCTCGTTCTCGTTGACTACACGGAACACGTCGATGGTGTACTCCGTAAGCATCGAGGCCAGCTTGATGTTCATACCTCCCTTACCGATGGCCAGGCTCACCTCCTCGGGCTGCAGATATACCTCAGCCTTGTGGTTCTCCTGATCGAGCGAGATACTGCTCACCTTGGCGGGCGACAGGGCACGCTGGATGAAGAGCTGGATGTTCGACGAATAGTTGATCACGTCGATGTTCTCATTGCCCAGCTCGCGCACGATGCCGTGCACGCGGCTGCCCTTCACGCCGACGCAGGCGCCCACGGGGTCGATGCGGTCGTCGAAGCTCTCTACTGCCACCTTTGCACGCTCACCCGGCATACGGGCCACGCGGCGAATAGCGATGAGACCGTCGCTGATCTCAGGCACCTCGGCCTCCAGCAGTCGCTTCAGGAAGTCAGGGCTGGTGCGGCTCAGCAGGATGCGAGGATTATTGTTCTCGTTGGTCACCTCTTTCACCAGAGCCCTCACGGTCTCACCCTTATGGTATGAGTCGTTAGGAATCTGGTCACCTTTCATCAGGTGGAGCTCATTGCCCTCGTCATCCATGAGGAGCACCTCGCGCTTCCACATCTGGTAGACCTCAGCCGAGACGATAGTGCCCACCTTGTCCTTGTACTTCTGGTAGAGCGCATCGTGGTCGAGCTCCAGGATCTTCGAAGCCAGCGTCTGACGCAGGTTCAGAATGGCACGACGGCCAAACTTGGTGAAGTCCACCTCCTCACTGACCTCCTCGCCCACCTCATAGTCGGGCTCAATCTTCAGCGCGTCCTTCAGCTCAATCTCCTTGTTCTCATCCACCACCGTGCCGTCTTCTACGACGATGCGATGCCGATGGATCTCGAAGTCTCCCTTGTCGGGATTCACAATCACATCAAAGTTCTCGTCACTGCCGAACATCTTCGCAAGAACATTGCGGAAGCTCTCCTCAAGAACGCTCACCAGCGTCGTGCGGTCGATGTTCTTCGTTTCCTTGAACTCCTGGAAGGTCTCAAACATGCTTGGGCCCTTCGCGGTTTTCTTTATTGCCATCTTATATTTCGTTATTATTAATTGTCGAATCTGAGGATACGCCTGTCCTTATTTGAAGGCCAGCAGGTAGCGTGTGCTCTTCACATCGTCCATGGAGTACTCGCGGTCCACGTCCACCTTCACCGGACGCTTCTTGCCCTCAGGCACCTGCTTCTCCTGGGTCGACACCACAAACGAGCGACCGTCGACGCTCTTCAGCACGCCAGTCACCTTCTTGCCGTCGGCGGTGACCACCTCTACCTGGTCGCCCACGTGGTTCACGTATTGCTGCTCCACTTTGAACGGCTGGCCCAGGCCGGCACTGCCCACCTCCAGCTCATAGTCGCCCAGCTCCTCGCCAACGCGCTCCTGCAGGAAGCGACTCAGCTCGGCACAGTCTTCTATCCACACGCCGTCGGCACAGTCTATCTCGATCACGATGCGGTCGTCGGCGCCGTCCATCTGAATGTCTACCAGGAAGTAGTCGCCTTTCTGAAGCCACTCTTCCACCAGGGTTTTAATTGTTTCTTTCGTTATCATCCAAACTACTTTTTATAAAAGAATGAGGAGCCTTGCGGCCCCTCATTCCACTGAACGGGTGCAAAGGTACGCATTTTTTCTGGTTCCACCAAATATTTTCCCCAAAAACTTACGAATTATTACTGGGGAGTAAGTATTTGGCGATATTCGGCAGGTGCTTTCAGCAGGCGCTCGGCCTCGCGCAGCTGCTTGTCATAGTTCAGGCCGGCCTCTATCGAACCTCCCTGATAATAGTAGGCAGCGATGATCTCTAGCTCCACCATCTGCTGTATAATCTCACGATGCTTGTCGAGCTCGCTCGACAGGTCGTGCTTCAGCCGCTGTCCCAGGGCGTCGAAGGCATCGCGAGCCTCGTCGTAGTAGCCCTCGAACTTCGCCGTCTTCACCAGCTCGTCAAACTGCTTGCGGCTCATGTCGTCGTAGGTGAATCCGCTGTCCACCACGCGCTGGCGGAACTCCTGCCAGTCGGCATCAGTCAAGTGAAACTGGGCGGCAGGGGCTATCTGCTCGTGGCGGCTGATGTAGTCCACCACATAGTCGAACATCACCTCAGTCGAGTCCAGGCCTCCTGCCGAGAGGTAGTACACGATGTTGGGCATCGTGTCGTTCTTCAGCTCTACATCGGGCTTGATGCCACCTCCATCGCGCACCTCTCGTCCGCCACGTGTGTAGAAAACATGCGTCAGCGAGTCGGGTATACGCTCCTTGTAGGCAGCCCCTGATTCACGGTTGTAGTTGATGGCCTGTATGCAGCGACCCGAGGGAATGTAGTATTTCGATGTCGTAATCTTCACGTTGGCATGATAGGGCAGGTCCAGTGGCACTTGCACGAGGCCTTTCCCATATGTGCGCGTACCTAATATTATCGCGCGATCCATGTCCTGCAGTGCACCGCTGGTAATCTCGCTGGCCGAGGCTGTCTCGTCGTTCACGAGCACCACGATAGGCATCAGCGTGTCGACGGGCTCCAGGCGCGTCTTATAGATGCGGTTGGCCTGAGGCACCTTGCCGCGGTTCTCCACCACTACCTGCTCCTGAGGCACCCAGATGTTGACGATGTTCACCGCCTCCAGCTCCGAGCCGCCGCCATTGTTACGCAGGTCGAACACCAGGCCTTTCGCCCCCTGCTGCTTCAGCTCGACGAAGGCACGACGCACCTCCTTCGAACAGTCCTCCGTGAACTGGTTCAGGTTGATATAGCCTATGGAGTCAGGGCGCATGCCGTAGTAGGGCAGCTCAGGCAGTTTGATGTTACGACGCGTTATCTTGAACGTCATCTCCTTGCCTGTCGACGGACGCAGCACCTTCAGCGCAAATGTCGTGCCGGGGTCGCCGCGCAGACGGCTACTCACGTAGTTCACGGCCTTGTCAGTCATCACCGAGTCGTCGATGCTCAGGATGATGTCACCCTTCTTCACGCCGGCCTCAGCAGCTGGCATGCCTTCGTATGGCTCGTCTATCACCACACGCTTCAGCCGTGTGTGGTACTTCACCAGTGCTCCCATGCCGGCATACTTGCCCGTGAGCATCATCTCCAGCGTCTTCGTGTCCTCCTCCGGATAGTACTCCGTATAGGGGTCCAGAGAGCGCAGCATGCCCTTGATGCCAGCCGTCATCGTCTGCCCGGGGTTGAGCGAGTCAACGTAGAAAAGGTCAATCTGACTATAGAGCGCATTGAAGATCTCGAGGTTCTTCCCCACCTCGAGGTTATGGTTCTGTGCACCTGCAGGAATCAATGACAAATGGCTGATGACAAGCGTCAAAGCCATCATCACCAAGCGTCTGCAACTGAATGTTCTGTCGTTTCTGTTCATAACGGCTGCAAAGTTATAAAGAATTAAGCAAATAGCCAAAAAACAACCCCGCTTTTTTCATTTTCATCCTTTTCTGCATCCTCCACGCTCCAGCCCCAGTATGACAAAAGAGCGAAAGGAAGGTTAATAATACTATTTGAATTGTCTTCTAAAATAGAAAAGCCACGTCAAGAAAATTGGTCAAAAATAGGGTTCCCCAGACTTTGCATTCTAGAAAGCGAAACAAGGCAAATGGACATCTGCCGCCCCTCATTTTATTCAAAACAGGCAGGAAGTACCCAAAAGCGAGATTGCAACCAATGGTTACGGACATTGCAGTCGCCAGTATGGCACTTTGCGATTGCTAGTATGGCACTTTGCATACGTTCCCCCCGTGGGAATAATACATTCCCAGCGTGGGAACAAAACCTGAGCACATACAAAATAGTCCGCCCCGCATCACCATCAGTGACACGGGGCGGACTCAGATAAAAAAGAAGGCGGCCTCCTACTCTCCCGCATTGCATTGCAGTACCATCGGCGCAGGCGGGCTTAACTTCTCTGTTCGGAATGGGAAGAGGTG
>JAEEGK010011087.1_pt1 | contig 20649 bp, 12 predicted proteins | sample 8958771 | NCBI WGS metagenome assembly JAEEGK01 (sample SAMN16246547, study PRJNA631951) | gut metagenome | biome: gut microbiome; feature: rumen; material: SC-attached | host: Bos | place: Iran: Karaj | collected 2018-10
AGGGCACCCAGTTGATGCGGCTGGAGACGATGAAGGTGTTGGGGCAGGCCTCCACGGTGGAGCCGTTGTAGGACACATTGGGGATGCCGGCGGTCTCGCAGGCGGTGGGGGCGCCCATGGAGTCGGCGTGCTGGCTGATGAGTTTGCAGCCCCGCTGGATCAGGGTGTTGGCGGCTTCCTTCTCCAGCGCCTCGTCATACCAGGAGTTGGTGAAGGTGACTTCCATGGTGGCGGTGGGGCAGACGCTCCGGACGCCCAGGAACCAGGAGGTATAGCCGCTCTTCACTTCCGCATAGGGGAAAGCGCCCACATAGCCCACCAGAGCTTCGTCAGCGGTGAACTTGCCTTCCTCGATCATCTGGTTGAGCTTCATGCCGGCGGCGACGCCCGCCAGGTAGCGGCCCTCATAGATGTTGGCAAAGGCATTGTGGTAGTTGGGCAGGTTCTCGGTGTGGGCCTTGGTGCCGGTGGCGTGGCAGAACTGCACGTCGGGGAACTTCTTGGCGGCCTGGATCATGAAGTCCTCATGGCCGAAGGAGTCGGCGAAAATGATGGTGCAGCCGTCGTCCACCAGCTCGGCGGCGGCGTTGTAGCATTCCTGGCCCTCGGGGATATTGGTGCGCAGCACATAGGGCACGCCGAAGTCCTCGCAGGCCTGGATGGCGGCATTGATGAAGTTCTTGTCGTAGGTGGAGTTCTCGTCGTGCAGGAAGATGAAGCCCACCTTGGTCTTGCCGAGCGCGTCGGCATTAGAAGCCTTGATGGCGGCCACGTCCACGGGGGTAGAGTCGTTGTCGAATTTCACGGCGGCGTCGCGGTCAGCCTCCGGTGCGGGGGTGGAGTCCGCGGGCGCGGGGGTGGGGTTCGCAGGCGCGGGCTCCTTCTTCGCGCAAGCGCCGAAGAGGCAGAGCGCCATGACCAAAACAAGCAGGATCGCCAGGGTTCTCTTCATTGTCTTTTCCTCCATATCCTTTTGTTTTTTTGCTTTTGCAATATGGAAACCGGACGCATCAGATAAACTCGATGCCCCCGGATTCGCTCATGGATTTGATGCGGGCCAGGGATTCCACCCGGACGCCCCGGCTGCGGATGAGCTCGCCGCCGGGCTGATAGGCCTTTTCGATGGCGATGCCCGCGCCTACCACGGCGGCTCCGGCCATCATAGCCAGGTCCAGCAGGCCGCTGAGGGCCGCCCCGTTGGCCAGGAAATCGTCGATGATCAGCAGCCGGTCCTGGGGGCCAAGGTAATCCTTGGACACGATCACGTCGTAGACGCGGCCGTGGGTGTAGGACCGCACCTGGGTCCGGTACACTTCCCCGGCGATGTTCTTCGTCTCCGTTTTCTTGGCGAAGACCACCGGACAGTGGAAGGATTGGGCGGCGATGCAGGCCATGCCGATGCCGGAGGCCTCGATGGTCAGGATCTTGTTGACGCCGCAGCCGTCGAAGAGGCGCTTCCATTCCCGCCCCATGGCTTCGAACAGGCTCACGTCCATCTGGTGGTTCAAAAAGCTGTCCACCTTCAGCACGTCGCCCTCTTTCACAACGCCGTCTTTTCGGATCCGATCCTCCAGGAGCTGCATGCCCGTCGCCTCCTCAAAAACAGAAGTATCATAGCACAAACGGCTGCGCAATTCAACCGAAAAAAGCCCAAATAACGTCAGAAACTGACAGGCGCGAAGCTGCGGTGGGACGGAGGATCGTCCGCTGCGGCAGGGATAACCTCTCAGGCGCTTCGCGCCAGTTCCCCTTTCAGGGGAGCCTATTTAGTCCGCTGCGGCGGAGTGGGGGTCAGGCTTTTTTCTTTTTGAAGATACTCTTGCGGAAAACGATCACCTGCATCACCGCGAAAAGGGCAATCAGGATACCCAGGGTGATCCAGCCTTTGGTGAGGCTCTGGGCCGCCACGGGCAGCAGGAGGAGCATGGGGAATCCGAAGACGATGGCCCAAGGCTGATGGTAGACGATGTTGTCGCTGGCCTGGGTCTCGAAATTGGGGTCCATCTCCCGCAGGAGGATGACGCCGGTGCTGGCGGTGCCGGTCTGCATGCCATAGAGGCTCAGGAAGGCTTCATGAGAATAGTTGGGGAAGACGCGGGGGCAGAGGAAGCTGAGGTACGCGTAGGTCACCGCGGCCCCGGCCACGCAGATGATGCTGAGGGGCACGATAAATTCGCTCTTGGAGAAGGCGGAGAGGTCGATGGCGGCGATGGAGGCCACCACCATCAGGTCGAACATGAAGCCCGCGATGCGGTTCTGCATGAAGACATTGGTGTATTCCCGCTTGATGACGCCCTTCTTGTGCAGGCCCCGGAGGAGGGCCTTTTCCAGGATGGCGAAAAGGGTGCCGAAGAGGAAGTTGAAGCCCCAGATCAGGGGGCGGACCGTGTTGAAGCCGAAGTTGCCCAGCACGCCTGCCTCGATCACCAGATCCACCGCCTTCATGAAGAGATAGGCGGCGATATAGGCGATGAACACCAGGGCCAGCTGCACAGTGAACTTGTCCATGCTCTCCGCCAGGGGGATCTCGTTGACACCCCCCAGCTGCTCCGCCGTCAGGGCTTCGTTCTCCACAAAGCCGCTGCTCTCCTTGAGGACGCCCCTGCGGCGCAGGCGGTTGAGGTAAATGACGCCGCCCACGCTGGCGGAGAGGAAGCCCATGGCCGCCACCGTCAGGCCGAAGCTGGTGCCCCCCTCGAAGCCGTAGAGGACCTCGTAGTTATGGCCCCAGTTGTAGGCCTGGCCGGGGCCCTGGCCGTAACCCATGGGCAGAAGCAGGCCGGAGGCCCAGAAGGAGCGCAGCAGGTAGTAGCAGACCATGGAGATGATGAGGCCCGCCACCGCCTGGATGAGATAGCCGGAAACCACGGTGACGCCGGAATCGAAAGCGCCGGAGCGGCTGCGCTTGTCCTGCTTCTTCTCGATGTTCCGAAGGGCCATGGCCACAAAGCCCAGGCCCAGGCCGTGGTAGGTGAGCATTTCCAGGGTCACGGTGGGGATCATGGGCCTACCGCTGAACTCCTCGTAAACCACGCTGACCAGCAGCAGGAGGATGCCCCCCAGGACGGAGGAGGGGATCATCAGCTTGCGCAGGGGTTTGATGGTATTCCGCAGGGTGTTCGCCAGGATCATGGCGGCGAAGAGATAGAACATGGTGACGATGAACGCCCAGACTTCATGGTTCCAGAAATTGATGCCGGTGGTCATTGGTCTACTTCCTCTTATCTTTTTTAATTCTGTTTCATTCCACGGTGAAGCGGACTTCCTTCTCCGGGCCGAAGCCCCGGATGCGGAGGACGCCCTCGCCTTTCTCGCCCGTGGTCCTCACCCATACGCCCGCGGCGCCGCCCCGCAGGGGGATGGTTTCAGGCCCGATGATCTCCACGGCCCCTTCCGCCTCCAGGCTCAGGGCGTCCCCGGCGTAGGGCAGCAGGTTCCCGTTCTGGTCCACGGCGCGGATGCGCACCTCGGCGGCGTCCCACATGCCCGATTCCCGGAGGGCCGTCCGCTCCGCCAGGAGCTGGAGATACACGCTGTGCACCGGCTCCTTCACGGCGATGGCCACCACCAGGCCCTTCTTCATGGCCTCGAAGCGGTAGGCCGGGCCGCCGGAAATGAGGCCGTAATACCGGGCCTTCAGCTCGTTTGCCTTTTCCTGGGTGACGCCGAATTTCCGCTTCAGGCTGCGCAGGAGGACGGAAGTATCCTCTCCCCTGCGCTCGGCGGCCCAGAGGAGGTGCAGCGATTCTGCCGCCTCGCTCTTCAGCTTCTCCTTCTCCATCAGTTCCGGCCCGGCGAAATCGTCGATGCGCACGGGGGGATGGGGCAGATGGGGGAATCTCTCCCTATCCGGGAAGAATTCCCGGAGGAAGACCCCGTTTCGGAACAGGCGGACGCTGTCGGCATTGGTGAAGGCCCAGACTTCGCTGAGCTCGCTGGCGGGCCACTCTCCCTTGTCCAGGCTGCCGGAAATCTCCAGCACGGGCCTAACGTCCTGCTGGGAGGCGTAGACCGCGGCGGCCAGCTTGGGATTGCGGAACATGTCCATGACCCCATGGTAGCAGATGCGGTCCCCGGAGCCGAAATTCTGGTGGGTATTGTAATCGAAGGCGCACCAGCCGATGCATCCGGCGATGCCCTCCATGGAATACATGGCGTCCAGCACGACGGCATGCCGGAGAGCGTGGGCCAGCCGGTGGGGTTCGTCGTCAAAGGGCTTCGTGGGGAACATGTGGCCGTTATACTCCGTCACCAGATAGGGGGAGCGGATATCGTCCACCACCTGTTCCTTTTCCGCCAGGCCCCGGTTGTCCCCCCGGTGGATGAAATCATTGTAGGTATACACGTCCTCCAGCAGGCGGCTGTGGCGGAAGCAGCGGACGCCCCCGGTCTGCCGGGAGGGGTCCAGGGCGTGGGCCCGCTCGTTCGTGCGCCGGTAAAGGGCGTCGTCGTCGGGGGATTCGTTGATGCGCACGCCCCAGAGGATCACGCTGGGATGGCTCCGGTCCTGCCAGACCATGTCGTCGACGTTCCGCACAGCCTGCTCCTTCCAGGCTTCCCCGCCGATATGCTGCCAGCCGGGGATCTCCGTGAAGACCAGGAGGCCCAGCTCGTCGCAGCGGTCCAGAAATGCCTGGGACTGGGGATAATGGGAGGTGCGCACCACGTTGAGGCCCAGCTCGTCATGGAGGATCTCCGCGTCACGCCTCTGCACGCCGTCGGGCATGGCGTAGCCCACATAGGGGAAGGACTGGTGCCGGTCCAGGCCCAGGAGGGTCAGCTTTTCCCCGTTGAGGAAAAAGCCCTCCGCGCGGAACTCTGCGTCCCGGAAGCCGAAGCGGACGCTTCTCTCGTCCAGAGTAGCCCCCTCCCCGTCCAGTAGGGTCACGGCCATGGTGTAAAGGGCGGGGTCGGCGGTGCTCCAGCGGCGGACGCCGGGGCAGAGGAGCTTCAGGCTCCGGCTGCGGCATTCCTTGCCCTGCACCGGCAGCCCCGCGGGCAGGGGCAGGGTGTTTTCCGAGGAGGGGGGCAGCTTCTGCCTGTCCTCCAGCACAGTCTTCCCTTCCCCATCCAGGAGGCGCAGCAGCACCTCAGTGCCGGACCCCGCCTCCGCCAGCTCTATGTAGGCGGTCTCGCCGTGGGTGTGGACGAAGAGGTCGGCAAGGAAGCTGGGGCCCGTGAGGGTCAGGCGGCAGCCCCGGTAGATGCCCTGATAGGTGAGATAGTCGATCTCGTTGCCGAAGGGGGGCTGGTCCAGGCTCTCCCTGGAATCCAGCTCCAGAGCCAGGAGGTTATCCCCCTCCCGGGCGTATTTGGTGAGCTCCGCCGTGAAGCCGGTGTAGCCGCAGCGGTGCTCCAGCAATTCTTCCCCGTTGAAGCGCAGGGTGCCCCGCTGGGCCGCCCCGTCGAAATGGATGAAAAGGCGGCGGCCCCCTTCCAGGGGCGGCAGGGTCAGCTTTTTCCGGTAGCCGGAGACATACTGATAGTCCAGCTCCTCCGAATAGTTATAGGGCAGCAGGGTGCCGGTATGGGGCAGGCGCACGGTCTCGACGTCCGCTTCCCCGCCTGTGAAGAATTCCGGCGGGGGCGCTTTCATGAATTCCCAGCCGTCGTTGAGGGGTATGCTCCGGGTCATCTCGTCATCTCCCCGCAGTCACTTCCGTGACCGCTTCCAAAGTATAGTTGTCCCTTACCAGGAGGTAAAGGAGGTATTCCGTATCCGCAAAAGCGCCGTCCAGCATTAGGTCACAGCTGCCCTCGGCAGCTTCCAGCCGGGCGGCGCAGGCCCAGGAACTGTCGATGGCTTTCTCCGCCCGGAGGATGCGCAGGCCGCAGTCCTCCCGGCTTTCCTCCGCCTCGCCCACAACGGCCCCCAGATAGGAGACGCCCATGGCCGTGTCCCGCAGCGCCCGGCGGAAAAGGGCGTATTCCCCCTCCGCGTCCTCCTGCACAAGGAGGCCCAGGGTACAGCCGCTGCCCAGGATGCGCCGGACAAGGTCCCCGTTGGCGTAGATTTCCTCCGCCGTGGCGAAGAAGCAGGCGGGGGCGCCGTTCAGCGCCTCCATAATGGCGGCGCTGGCCTCCCCCAGGCCCAGATAGCAGAGGTGGACCCGGACGCCGCTCCGGTCCACCACAGGGGTCGGGGTGGGCGACGGCGTCACTGCGGGCGGCGAAGGCTGCTGGGTGGGCACGCCGGTGGGCTCCGGCCCCAGGGATTCCTGGGCGCCCATATACTGATTCATCCTCGTTTCCAGAAGCGGGGCGGCGGCGCTGAAAAAGTCCTCGTCGGAGAGCATGCCGCCGGTGGTGATGCGGATGATATTCCAGCCCTCCCGCCGGATATAGGAATAGGTGAGGCCGAAGAAGTCCGCCACAAAGAAGGCGGGCACATAGGCCGTGTCGTTCACATAGATGGCCGCGTAATTATATCGGCTGCCCTCCCGGTCGTAGCTGTCCCCGGCGCCCATGTCGAAGTACAGCTCCCTGGAGCCGTCGGAGATCAGCACCGTCTGGCTGCCGCGGGAATAGTAGGACCAGGTATTCAGCGCCTTGGTGTTGAATACGCTGCAGGGCACGTAGATGAAGCTGTTGTGGGTGACGGGCATGGTCTCCGCCGTCAGCTCCAGCAGGGTATTGTTGACGGCGGTGAAGAAGACGGTGTCCTCCGCCATCGCGGAGGGGATCATCAGGCCGAGGGACAGCACGGCCAGCAAGCAGAAGACGATCCATCTTTTTTTGCTCATCGTGCCGTCCCTCCTTTCCTGAGAAGTATCGGTCGGCTCCCCTGAAAGGGGAGCTGGCAGCCGCCGGAAGGCGGCTGACTGAGAGGTAATGTCCCCAGTTCATCACCGCGCCTCCGGGGCGCGTTTTCTGATCATGCGGGAGAGATTTGTGGGAATGACCTCTCCGCCATCGGCTTTGCGGGAGACAGCCGATGGTCTCCCTCTCCTTTCAGGAGAGGCTAAACGCGGTCCAGCTCCTTCACGGACTCGTCCAGCTTTTCCCGCCGGAACTGGTTCTGATACAGCTCCCAATAGCGGCCCCGGAGGGCCATCAGCTCCTTATGGCTGCCCTGCTCCAGCACCTTCCCGCCGTCGATGACCAGGATGCGGTCGGCATTTCGCACGGTGCTGAGGCGGTGGGCGATGATGAAGCTGGTGCGTCCCCGCAGGAGCTTGTCCGCGGCGGCCTGGATGCGCTGCTCCGTCTCGGTGTCGATGCTGCTGGTGGCTTCGTCCAGCACGAAGATGGCCGGGTCGGCCAGGATGGCCCGCGCGAAGGAGATGAGCTGCTTCTGCCCGGTGGACATGTTGCTGCCCCCCTCGCCCGCGTCGGTGTCGTAGCCTTTTTCCAGCTTTTGGATGAATTCGTCGGCCCCCACCAGCCTGGCGGCCTCCTTGACCTCCTCGTCCGTGGCCTCCAGGCGGCCATAGCGGATGTTCTCCATAATGCTGCCGGAGAAGAGATGGGGGGTCTGCAGGACGTAGCCCAGGCTTGATTGCAGCCAGATCTGGCTCCGCTCCCGGTAGTCCACGCCGTCGATGCGGATGGTTCCCTCCTTGGGCTCATAGAAGCGGCAGGCCAGGTTCACGATGGTGGATTTGCCGCCGCCGGTCTCCCCAACCAGGGCGATGTTCTCCCCGGCCTTCACATGGAGATCGAAGTCCGTGAGCACCGGCTCCCCCTCCTGATACCAGAAGGAGACGTGGTCGAAATCCACATCGCCCCGGATGGGCTCCCAATTCTCTTTCTTCGGGTCGAAGAAATCGCCGTATTTCGCCACGGCTTCGGGCTTGTCCTCGATCTCGCTGACGCTCACCAGCACGTCCGCCACACGCTCCGCCGCCGCCTGGCAGGACTGGAACTCCGAGAAGATGCCGGCGAAATTGCGGATGGGCTCGAACATCATGTTGCCGATATTCAGGAAGAAGTTCAGAGTGCCGATGGTGAGAACGCCATGCTGCACGTCGTGGCCCCCGGCGATGAGAATGAAGCCGGAAACCAGGCTGATGGCCAGGCTGGCCAGGGGCATATAGATGGCGGAAATGGTGGCCGAGCGCATGGAGGCCCGATACATATCCCGCGTCTGGACGTTGAATTCCTCATTGTTCAGCGCTTCCCGGTCCAGGGTCTTGCTGGTCTGGGCCCCCATGATGCCCTCGTTGACGGAGGCGGTGATCATGCTGTTGAGCCGCCGGGTCTTCCGCTGGTAAGTGAGGATCTTCTTCTGGAACCAGACGGAGAGGACGGCCACCACCGGCACGGCGGTGACGGTGATGAGGGCCAGCTTGAAGTTCACCAGGAACATGGCCAGGATGCTGGCCACCACGGCCATGACGCCCCAGCCCAGGTCGATGCAGGTCCAGGAGATCATTTCCGTGATGCGGCTGATGTCCCCCGTCAGGCGGGAGATCAGGTGGCCGGTGCTGGTTTTGTCGAAATAGCTGAAGCTCATGCTCTGGAGCCGGGTATAGGCCGCCCGGCGCACGTCGGCGCTGAGGGTGGCTTCCAGCCTGCCCGCGGCCCGGCAGTAGATCAGGGTCAGGGCGGCCATGAGGGCCTGCAGACCCAGGGCGCAGAAGGCGAAGAGGCCCAGGTGCTCCCGGCTGCCGGGGATCATGAAGCCGTCGATGGCCCAGCGGGACATGAAGGACATGGCCGTGTCGATGATGCCCGCAGCCATGCCGCCGCCCAGAATGAGGGCGAAGGACCGGCGGCGGTTGGCGGCGAAGGAGAGGATGGTACGCCAGGTTTTGGGGTTTATTTTCTGGCCCTCGTAGTTGGTATCCTCGTTCACGCGCCCTCACCCCCTTCCACTGCGGCGCTCTGGATATCGAAGGTGCGCCGGTAGATGCCGCCGGGGATGGCCATGAGCTCCTCGTGGGTGCCCTCCTCCGCCACCTTGCCGCCTTTCAGCACGAAGATGCGGTCGGCTTCCATGAGGGTGGTGACCCGGTGGGAGATGATGATGGTGGTGACGCCCTGCCGCCGGGCGCGGAGGGCCTGGCGGATGGCGGCGTCGGTACGGGTGTCCACGGCGGAGAGAGAATCGTCGAAAATGAGCATGTCGCTGTCGCCCACCAGGGCGCGGGCGATGGCCACACGCTGCTTCTGCCCGCCGGAGAGGGTGACGCCCCGCTCTCCCACCACGGTATCATAGCCTTCCTCGAATTCCATGATGTCGTCGTGGACGCAGGCGTCCCTGGCCGCAGTTTCCACGGCGGCCCGGTCCGGTTCCCGGTCTTTGATACCGATATTCTGCAGGATGCTGCGGGAATAAAGGAAGGGTTCCTGGAGCACGATGCCGATCCGTCTGCGCAGCCAGGTCTTGCGGATCTTCCGGATGTCAGTGCCCCCCACGGTGATGCTGCCGGAGCCGATTTCATAGAGCCGCTGCAGCAGCAGGGTGAGGGTGCTCTTGCCGGAGCCGGTCCCCCCCAGGATGGCGACGGTGCTGCCGCCGGGGATATGCATGCTGAGATGATCCAGCACGGGGGCGCTGCCGTAGGCAAAGCTCACGTCCCGGAAATCCACGTCCCCCCGGAGGCTGGGGGTCTCCCCCTCCTCCAGGCCCTCTTCCTCCTCCGCCTGGAAGATCTCCTCCAGACGGCCCACGGCCACCATGGTGCGGCTCAGCTGGCTCAGCACCCGGCCAAAGCCCCGGATGGGCCAGAAGAAGGTGTAGACATAGCTGAGGAAGACGGTGAACTGGCCGATGGTCAGACTGCCCTTCACCGCCAGCAGGATGCCCAGCACCAGCACCGCGGCGAATTCGACGCCGCAGAGCAGGTCCAGGGTTGCCCACAGGGCGGCAAAGGAATTGTTGACCTTCTGCAGCATCGCCCGGTTTTCTTCGTTCGCCTTATTGAACTTGTCCAGCTCGAAGCGGGAGCGGCCGAAGGCCCGCACCACCCGGATGCCGGTCACGTTCTCCTGCAGCACGGTGAAGAGGCTGCCCTCCGCCTCCTCCTGCTCCTCCAGCTGCTTGTTGATGCGCACATGGAACAGGACGCTCACCACCGCCACGGGGATCACCATGCCGATGGTGAGGAAGGCCAGGGCGCCGTTGATGGTGAACATGACGGCGGCGCCCACCGCGACCATGAGGATGGTGCGGACGAATTCCAGCAGCACGCCGGAATTGAAGCGGCGCACCGTGTCCACGTCGGTGGTGGCCCGCTGGATGACGTCGCCGGTCTGGCTGTCGGCATGCCAGCGATAGGGCAGGCGCTGGATATGGGCAAACAGCCGGTCACGGAGGGCCTGCACGCTGCCCTCGCCGGCGCGGGTATTGAGGCGGGTGCGAGCAAAGCGCACCACGCCGGAAACAGCCGTCATGCCCAGCATGGCGGCGGCCATGATCCACAGGTGAGCCCGGATGTTCTCGATGCCGCCCACCATGGGCACGAACCAGCGGAAATACCAGGCCACGTTCACCGGCTTAGTATCCAGCACCGAGTCGATGGTGATGGACAGCACCAGAGGGGAAATGAAACCGATGACCAGCTCTGCAAACATCAGAACAAAGCTCAGGATGATAGGGATACGATAACCCTTCGTATATCGCAGGAGCGCCCGAAAACGCCCCCGCTTGCGGGGTTCCATAGGGATACACCTCAATTCTTGTTCGGTTTCGGCGCCGGAGGACGGTTCTCCATTGCCGCAAACGCAAACACGGACGGATTGTACATGATTATACTCACAATTTCACCATATTGCAAGAGCACGGGAACGCAAAATGGGGCGATGCAAACGCGCCCCCGCCCCGGTCCCTGTGGGACCGGGGCGGGGCAAAAGGGTATTTCCGTTCGTTCTTGTATCAAGGTTTCTCGGCGGTGCTTTCGTCCGCAGTCACCGTCACGGAGACGATCAGCACGTTGTAGACTTCGTTTTCGTCGTCCGGGTTGCGCTGGGTGATCCTGACGTCCGCCTTGCCGGGCTTCAGCCCGGTGACGAACAAATCGATCTCAGTGTCGTTTTCATGCCAGTCCCCCCATTCCAAGCTGAGGACGGAGCTGTCACTGTTGTCCCAATGGAGCTGGCAGGGCTGCCAGGAGCCGACGACCGCCACCTGGCAGAGGAGGGTCCCGGTTTTCCCCGCGCCGACGGTCAGCTGATCGGGCTGCACGGCCAGGAAGTGCTTCTGGGCGATGACCGTGACGGTGCAGGAGGCGGTCAGCCCGTTTTCGGAGATAGCGGTGATGACGGCGACCCCGGCGCCGCAGGCGGTGAGATTGCCCTTCTCGTCAATGACCGCGACGCTTTCGTCGCTGCTGGACCAGGTAACGGTCTCCGCCGCGCAGTTATAGGGCAGGAAATAGAAATAAAGGAAATCCTCGTCCCCTACGGCCAGGTTGAGCTCCGTGCTGCTGATGACCAGCTCGGTGGCCGCCGGGAAGGTGGTCGTGACGGTCTGGGTGCGCTTCATTTCCGCAAGGTCGTAGCTATACGCCGTAAGTCTGGTAAAATCGGTGCCCACATAGTTTTCGCTGAGAGGCCTGCCCTCTTCGTCGTAGGTATAGTCGGTCACATAATCGCCGTCGGGGCTGGAATATTCCGTGTGCAGGCGCCGCCCTTCTTCGTCGTAGGTATAGGTGGTAGTGAACAGATCCGCGCCGTTATAGTACGTATAGGAGGTCTGTCGGCCCTCTTCGTCGTAGGTATAGCGGCTCTCCGAATCCCAGTCGTTGGAATCCGTGGAGCGGACAAGCAGATTCCCGTTATCGTCGTAGGTATAGGTGCTCACGGAGCGGTAATCCCCGTTAACATAGATCTCTGTGGACGTCCGGCCGTTTTCATAGGTGTATTCGTAGGAATACCGTTCCGTACCGTCGGCGTTAATGCACTTCTCCTGGAGGATATTCCCTTCCTCGTCCCTGACGTATTCCGTGGTATAGCTCACCATATCGGAATAGGAATACGTGCTGCGGACCATGTAGCCCCGCTGGTCGTAGGTGTTCTCCACGAGCGTGTGGTTATAGGGGGACAGGTCCTCATGCCGGAGGAGCCGTCCGTTCTCGTCATAGGTATAGGTGACTTCCCTGACCTCTTCGCCGGAGCTGCCTGTGCCGCTGGACACGGTGATCTCCTTCTCCAGCTGGCCCCACTTATCGTAATAGGCGGTGGTATAGCTGTGATGCTCATACTGTTCGTCGCCATAGTTGGAGGAGTACTCGAAGCTCTCTCCCACCCGGTAGCCCAAGTCGTTGTAGAAGTAGTCGGTCCTTTCCCAATAATCGCCGTTCTCATTCCAGGAGCTGAGGGCGCGGCCGTTCTCGTCGTAGGTGGTTACGCTGTGATCGAGCCAACCCGAATTGTTCTTCTCATAGTATTCGTCGATGCGCCAGGGGGGCACCCAGGAATAGGCCTTGCTGATGACGATGGCGGTGTTGGATTCCTTGTCGTAGTCCACGGCGAAGCCCAGGGCGTCCCCCAGGTCCCGGAGCTTGTAGAAGTTATTGCCGCCCAGCTTGTATGCGCTCAGGTCGCTGCGCGCCTCCCCGTTGATGAGGATGGTATCCGTACCGGGGACAGCCGTATCGCTCTTGTCGCCGCCGGAGAGGTCCAGCTCGCTGCCGTTGGGCTCATAGGCTTCCCCGGTGACGATGCTGATGCACTTCTTCTCCCCGTCCCAGCTCACGGAAAACTCGCTGCCGGTGCCGCTCAGCACCAGGGCGATATCCCGCAGCTTGAAGTAGTTGGAGCCGTCGATGTTGTATTTCTCACAGTTGATCTTCGCCCCGTTCACCCGCAGGTTCTGGGGGGACAGGACCACAGCCGGACCCTCCGCGAAAGCCGCCGTCGGCAGGATGGACAGGACCAGAAGCAGAATGAGGAGGATGCTCAACGTCCTTTTCATAAGCACTTTCCTTTCATCATGATCTAAATAGAACATACCACGATTTCCGCTGCTTTTCAAGAAACAGGGGCAGGCCTTCCGCCTGCCCCCATAACGCTTGTTCTCAGCCCACGGCCGTGTACTCCAGAACCGTGAGGGAAGTCATCTTCCGCGCCTGACGGTCATAGGTATAGGTCGTCGTGCGGGTGAGGCCCTCCATCTTGTACACCTCCGTCAGGGCGTTGCCCTCCTCGTCGTAGGTATACTCGTCCACGGCATAGTAGCCGTCGCTGTCGGTGCGCTCATACTTCACCAGAAGGCCGCGCTCGTCATAGGTGGAAACCGTGAGGCTGCTACCGCCGTCATAGGTGGTCTCCTCCTGCACCTCCCGGCCTTCCTCGTCATAGATCCGGTCGGTGATCGTGGTGCCGTAGGGATCCTGGGTCTCGATGTGGGTCATGTTGCCGTTCTCATCGTAGGAATAGGAGTAGGTATAGACTTCTTCCCCGTAGGTTATGGTCTCCTGCACCACCTGCCCGTCCACTACGGTGAACTCCGCGGTGGAATACACTTCCCCGTCGCCGGAGCTGCTCTTTTGCCCGATAATGGTGCCGTTCTCGTCGCGGAAGTATTCCTCCACGCTCTCGACTACATCATCGTAGGTATAGGTCACCTTGGTTTGATAACCGTTCTCGTCATAGGTATAATAGATGGCGCTGCTGCCGGCATTGTTCAAGGTCTCGGAAATCAGAAGGTTAGCGTTGTCGTCATAGGTGTAGTTCGTCTCGGTGACCACGTCCCCCGTCGCCTGGTAGACTTCCCTGGCGAGATTGCCCCAGATGTCGTATTCATAGGTGGTGGTGCTGTGGTCCTCCCAGCTGTCGCCGGAATCAGAGGTAGACACGTTGTCCTCCACCCGCATCAGCATCCTGCCCAGATCGTCATAGGTGTACTGATAGCTGTCGGAGCCGTAGGGGCCTTCGTACAGGTACGTGAGCTGGTAACCGTCCTCGCTGTAGGTTATGACTGAGTGGGAGAGGGCCGCGCCATCCTGGTTGTAAATGTACTCCTCGGTCAGCCACTCCACGGGCCAGGTAAAGCGGCGGCTGATGACGATGGCGGTGTTGGATTCCTTGTCGTAGTCCACGGCGAAGCCCAGGGCGTCCCCCAGGTCCCGGAGCTTGTAGAAGTTATTGCCGCCCAGCTTGTATGCGCTCAGGTCGTTGCGCGCCTCCCCGTTGATGAGGATGGTATCCGTACTGGGGACAGCCGTGTCGCTCTTGTCGCCGCCGGAGAGGTCCAGCTCGCTGCCGTTGGGCTCATAGGCCTCCCCGGTGACGATGCTGATGCACTTCTTCTCCCCGTCCCAGTTCACGGAAAACTCGCTGCCGGTGCCGCTCAGCACCAGGGCTATATCCCGCAGCTTGAAGTAGTTGGAGTTGTCGATGTTATACTTCTCACAGTTGATCTTCGCCCCGTTCACCCGCAGGTTCTGGGGGGACAGGACCACCGCCGGGCCCTCCGCAAAAGCCGCCGCCGGAAGGATGGATAACGCCAGCAGGAGGACCAAAAGGATGCTCAATACTTTCTTCATTGGTTTTCCTTTCCTTTCGGAGAATAAATATGCAGTATGTTTATACCACAACAGCCGGTGTTTTGCAAGATAAGATAGATGCATGCGCCCCTCTTTCAAAAAGAGGGGCGCATGCCGTCAGGTTCCGATCAGCCCAGGATGGCCTGGTACTGTTCCTGGGTCAGGGTGCAGTGGAAGAACAGCTCATAGAAGCGGTTGACCTCCGTGAACAGGTCGTATTCCACATAATCGGGATAGAGGGTCTTCAGCAGCCATAGGATGCCCAGGTAGCGCTGGACGGAGGCCGGGAAGCCCATCCAGTTGTAGGGGCCGTAGGGGGCCTTGGCATACCTCCCGTTTTTGACGGCGCTCAGCTGCTGCCAGACCGGGTCCTCCCCCACCTTGTCCCCCACGCTGTCGTAGGAAAAGACGATGAATTCCGGGTCCCAGAGAAGGAGCTGCTCCATATCCGTTTCGTTGCCGGTGCCCTTAGAGCTGGGATCCTCCAGCACGGCGGCGTTGTCGGAGACCAGGTCGAGGATCTCCGCATGGTAGGAGCCTTTGGCGATGACGTTCAGCCCCTCGTCACCCAGGAGGTAGAGCATCTTCACGCGATTATCCCCCACCTTGGCCATGGTGTCCTCCGCCAGGGCCATGATCTCCTCGCAGTACTGCGCCAGGACTTCCGCCCGGTCCTCCAGGCCCAGGAGGGCCCCCAGCTTCCGATAGGCTTCGGGCATGGTGTCGGTAAAGGCGTCGATGTGGATGAAGGGGATGCCGGTCTGCTCCGTCAGGGCTGCCAGGTCCTCCCCGATGCTCTTTTTGGGCTCGCCCACGTCAAGGACGATCTCCGGCGCGGCGGCCAGCAGCTCCTCCAGGTTCAGTTCGCCCTTTCCGCCGTAGAGCTGGCCCAGATTGGGCAGGTTGAAATACTCCGGCGCGAAATAGGCTTCCGCCCCCGCATCCCACTTGTTGGCGGTCGCCACCAGCTTTTCCGGCGCCAGGGAAAAGAGCACGATCTGGCTCATGGGGCCGGTAATGGCGATCCTCGTGATCTCCGCGGGGATGGAGAGGGTGCGCCCCGTGTCGTCCACATAGTCCACGGTGGCCGTTTCGCCGGGGATCGGCGGCGCCGCGGTGGTTTCAGGCTCCTCCGTGGGGGTGGCGGCTTCCGTGGGGGCGGGTTCGGCGGTGGGCTGCGGCGCCTGGGTGGGCGCAGCCGTGGGCGCCGGGGCTTCCGTGGGCTTGGGCGCGCTTTCGCCGCAGGCACAAAGGGCCAGCAGGAGGCACAGGGCCAGAAGCAGGCTGACGATCCGTTTGGGTTTCATGGTATTCTCCTCTTTTCTTATTATTCGTTGTCAAGATAATTCGATATACGAATTATTCACGATCCAGATAATACGAGGGAAAAAGAAAGGCGCAGGGAAACGAACAGGGCCGCTGTTGCGGCGATTTGGACGGGGGGAAACGGATTGCCACAGCCGGTGTGCACACCGGCTTCGCAATGACGGGGGACGGGGGGGGCCGCTGCGGCAGGGACGGGGATGCGGGGACCCTTGCTTATTCCGTCACGCTGCGGGGGATGCAGACGCGGACGCGGTCGTCATAAAGGCTGCATACCCGGATATCCGCGCCGTAGAGCTCCTCCATCAGCTCCTCCGTGACCACCTGGGAGGGAGCGCCGGAAGCCAGCACCCTTCCCGCCTGCATGGCCACCACGTTGTGGCTGAAAAGGAAGGCCTGCTCCGGGTTGTGGGTGGACTGGACCACGGTGTAGCCCTGGGCGTTGAGCTCACGCAGCTGCTCCATGACCCGGATCTGGTTGCCGTAGTCCAGGTTGGCAGTGGGCTCGTCCAGAATGAGCACCCTTGCGTCCTGCACCAGGGCCCGGGCGATCAGCACCAGCTGCCGCTCGCCGCCGGAGATATTGGTATAACCCTTGTCCCGCAGATGGCCGACGCCCACCCGCTCCAGGGCTTCCTCTGCCGCCTTCCGCTGCTTCTCGCCGGGAGAGGACATGAGGGATACCTGGGAGGTGGTGCCCATGAGCACCATATTGAACACGCTGTAATTAAAGGAAGGATAGTGGGACTGGGGAATGTAGGCAACCTTCTTCGCCAGGCTGCGGGCGGAAAGGCGGCGGGTGTCCTCCCCGTCGATGGTGATGGAGCCGGTGTAGCCCTTCATCAGCCCCAGGAGGCAGCGGAAGAGGGTGCTCTTCCCCACTCCGTTGGGTCCCAGCACGCTGGTGAGCTGGCCGGAAGGGGCGGTGAAGCTGACGCCCCGGAGCACTTCCCCGCTGCCGTAGCCGAAGCGCAGGTCCCGTACTTCGATACTCAAAAGGCATCCCCCTTTCTCGTGATGAGCCAGATGAAGAAGGGGGCGCCCACAAAGGCGGTGAGGATGCCGATGGGGATCTCCGTGGCCAGGAGGTTCCGGCTCACGTTGTCCACCGCCAGCATGAAGGCCGCGCCGAAAAGCATGGAGGCGGGCATGAGGCGCCGGTAGTCGTTGCCCACCAGCTTGCGGCTCAGATGGGGGATCACCAGGCCCACCCAGCCGATCATGCCGCTGACGGCCACGCTGGCCGCGGTGATGAGGGTGGCGCAGAGGATGACCACCAGGCGCACCCGGCCCGCGTTGACGCCCATGGTCCGGGCTTCGTCGTCCCCCAGGGTCAGCACGTTCACCCGCCAGCGCAGAAGGACGAGGGGCATGAGGCCCAAGGCCATGGGGACTGCCGCCAGGCCCACCTGCTTCCACTTGGCCCCGGAAAGGCTGCCCATGAGCCAATAGGTGATCTCCGGCAGCTGATTGGAGGGGTCCGCCACCAATTTAATAAAGGAGGTACCCGCCGAGAAAAGGGAGCCCACCATGATGCCCGCAAGCACCAGGGTCAGCACCCGCTTGCCCCCCGCCACCCGGCTGATGGCGAAGGCCGCCGCCACGGTGACGACGGAAAAGCAGAAGGCGGAAAGGGTGATCATCTGACTGGCCGCCCCCAGGAGGATGGCCAGGGCCGCGCCGAAGGCCGCCCCATTGGTGGCCCCCAGGATATCCGGGGAGGCCATGGGATTCTGGAAGACCCCCTGGTAGGAGGCGCCGGAGACGCTGAGGCAGCAGCCCACCATGCAGCTGAGAAGGATGCGGGGCAGGCGGATATTCCAGGCTACGGCTTCCATGCTCCCATCCCAGAAGGGGACGATGCCCCAACTCCCCGCGGCGGGGATCAGGGGGCTCAGGAGCTTCCCCAGGCCCTGCAGCAGCTTATTCAGCAGGATGCCGCCCACGGCGGCGGGGGGCACCGGGTAGCGGCCCAGGAGGAAGGAAATGAGGACCAGGGCGATCAGCACGGCGGCCAGCGCCCACAGGACGGCGCTTCCCCGCTTTTCCTTGTCCATGCCGTCTCCCCCCTTCCTCATTCATTATCTCTTTCTGCATATATTCTCGATGCAGATTATAGCTTTCCCAGGCGGGCATGTCAATGGAAATCCGTCTTTATTTTCACCAGAAGCCCGTCGGCACTGCGGAAATTTTATGACCCGATAACTATGCGTTATAGCAGTATCATAGTTCATCCTTGACTAATCTTAAATACATGTTAAAATAGCCCTGTAATTTTTAAGAAATTACAAGGAAATTATTGCAAAATCTTTTCGCTTTGCGAAGGGACAAGGAAAAGGAGGAACCCCTATGAAGAAGATCCTGGCACTGGTCCTGGCTCTGATGCTGGTCTTCAGCCTCTGCGCCTGCTCCGGCGACGGCGGCAAGACTAGCCCCACCAGCCAGCCCACCGCGGCCCCCGCTCCCGGCGGCAACGACACCCAGCCCGCCAAGACCGGCAAGGCCTACCCCAACTGCAACCCCGACGGCAGCATCAACCTGGACACTATCGCGCACTACGACGCCGAGTATGACTACACCCAGAACGAAAAGTTCAAGGTAGCCTATCTCGTTCAGCAGAGCGGCCCCCTGTATCAGCAGTCCGCCGACGCCTATGAGCACTGGGCTCCCCTCTTCAACATGGAGTGGGCCGGCTTCATCAGCGCCAACGGCGACTCTGATATGTTCCTGACCAACCTGCAGACCGCCATCGACCAGGGCGTCAAGGGATTCATTCTGGACCCCGACGGCACGATGTTCCCCTCCGTCCTGGCTAAGCTCGCCCAGTATCCCGACGTGTTCTGGATGAGCCAGATGTCTCCCCCCCGTGACGGCGAAGCCGGCGACGGCGTCCCCCTGGGCGGCAACCTGATCAACAACTACGTGGGCTTCGACAACGTGGAAGCCGGCCGTCAGGTCACCCGCCGTCTGGTCCAGTGGAAGAACGAGACCTATCCCGACGTTCCCTGGAGCGAAGTGGGCTTCCTGATGATGGACTACACCGTATCTCCTCCCCTGGACGAGCGCCGCATCGGCTCTCTGGAGGTCTTCCTTGAGGCCGGCGGCCTGGAGGAGAACTTCTTCGTGGCCGACACCGTTTCCACCGGCATGACCATGCAGGGCGGCAAGGACGCCGCCGGCCCCATCGTTTCCTCCAACAGCAAGATCAAGTACTGGCTGTGCAACGGCCTGTTCGACGACATGGCCCAGGCTGCCGCCTCCATCTTCGATCAGCAGGGTCTGACCGACACCTCCTGCGTGTGCGTGTTCGGCGGCTCCGCCCTGCAGATGCAGTGGGACGCCGGCCAGCAGGACGCCTTCCGCTACGCCGTGTTCACCGCGCAGAACCTCTATGCCGAGCCCATCATCGGCGCGGTCTACGCCTTCCTCAACGGCTGGGCCACCCCCGACAACATCTGGCCCAGCTGGGTGAAGTGGGACGACCACGGCACCGACGGACATACCTATTCTCAGCTCCGCCTGCCCACCGAGCCTCTGGAGTATGAGACCTACAAGCACTATCTGGAGTGGACCGATATGTACGCCCACGCCGAAGCCTATCCCTACAGCCAGGACGGCATCAGCCTGGACGACTACAGCCCCTTCGTCAAAGAGGTCCCCGCGGACTACAAGCAGCCCTGAGGACCTGATCCCCGATGATTTCTCCGATGCTGCACCGGAGACCGAAAGGCGGGCGGCCCAAGCCGTCCGCCTTTTCTGACACACATTTCTTAAAAGGCAGGTGAACAGCGCATGGCAAAAACACTGGAATTCCGGGGGATCGGCAAATCCTTCCCCGGCGTCCGGGCGCTGGATAACGTCAACTTCATTGCCGAGGGCGGCAAGGTCCTGGCGCTGCTGGGGGAAAACGGCGCGGGGAAAAGTACCCTGCTGAAGATCCTCAGCGGCGACCTGAGCGCCAGCGAAGGCGAGATCCTGGTGGACGGGAACGTGACCGCCTTCCACTCTCCCCACGATTCCCAGGCGGCGGGCATCAGCGTCATCTATCAGGAGCGGCAGATGATGCCCAGCCTCAGCGTCATGGAAAATCTCTTTGCCGGAGCGCTCCCCAAGGGGAAACTGGGCCTGGTGGACAAAAAGGTCCTCTATGCGGAAGCCCTCAAGATCATCCAGGAATTCGGCCTGGACATCGACCCCGCCGAGGAGGTGGGTAGGCTCAGCATCGCAAACCAGCAGATGGTGGAGATCATGAAAGCCTACCGGCGGGACAGCGACATCATCGCCTATGACGAGCCCACCGCTCCCCTCTCCGAGAAGGAGATCGAGCTGATGTTCAAGGTCATAGAGAAGCAGAAGGCGGCGGGCAAGGCCATCATCTATGTCTCCCACCGGATGAACGAGATCTTCCGGATCACCGATGAGATCGTGGTGCTGAAGGACGGGCGGCAGGTCACCACCCTGCAGACGAAAGAGACCAGCGAGCCGGAGCTCATCAAGGCCATGGTGGGCCGGGACATCGGCGACACCTATGCAAACCTCCGCCGCAACACTCCCCAGGAGGAAGTGCTGCTGGAGGTCCGTAATCTCTGCACCCCCAAGCTGAAAAACGTCAGCTTCACCGTCCACAAGGGCGAGATCGTGGGCCTGGCTGGCCTGGTGGGCGCAGGGCGCACGGAGGTGGCGCGGGCCATCTTCGGGGCCGACCCCATCACCTCCGGCGAAATTTACCTGGGCGGCGAGAAGGTTTCCTTCCGCTCCCCCCGGGAGGCCATCGACAAGGGCATCGCCCTCTGCCCGGAGGACCGGAAGGAGCAGGGCCTCGTCATGTACCGCTCCATCTCCGACAACGTGGCCATGCCCGTGGTGAACTATCTGAAAAAGGGCCTGGGCTTCG
>JAEEGK010011088.1_pt1 | contig 20649 bp, 18 predicted proteins | sample 8958771 | NCBI WGS metagenome assembly JAEEGK01 (sample SAMN16246547, study PRJNA631951) | gut metagenome | biome: gut microbiome; feature: rumen; material: SC-attached | host: Bos | place: Iran: Karaj | collected 2018-10
CTGCTGTATCATTTTATAAGTTATTAAATAAAATGGGTGTTGAAGTTAGATTTAATCATGCAGATTATCGATTAGTTTCTAAAAGAGTATTAGATGAATTTAGTGAATTTAAAGAAGTTAATTTATTTCTTCGTGGAATGTTTCCTTTAGTAGGCTTTAATAGTACCGTTGTCTATTATGAAAGAGATGTTCGTAAAGCTGGTAAAACTCATTATCCACTTAAAAAGATGTTACAACTTGCTTTTGATGGTATAACTAGTTTAAGTATTAAACCTTTAAGAATATTTACTACCATTGGTTTAATTACTTCATTTATTAGTTTTTGCTTTATTGTTTATACAGTAATTGCTTATTTTATTGGTAACACTGTTGCTGGTTGGGCAAGTATGACATCAATTATTTGTTTTATTGGAGGAATTCAATTAATTGGTATTGGTGTTTTAGGTGAATATATTGGTAAAACATATATGGAAGTAAAAGCAAGACCAAGATTTATTATTAGTGAAAAAAAGAACATTAAATAATGTTCTTTTTATTTTATCTTGCATCACCTATTATTATATAAGGATCATCACTTGTTCCACTACCAGCAAATTCTACTGTTGGTTTAAGAATTATAGCTGGTCTCATACTTAATCCAACAGCTGGAGCTACGGTAGAAGTAGTTCCATCAGAAAATACTGTCCAAGGATAATTTGATGTTGTACTTAAATTACTAAGTCTCCAAAAAGTACTAGCCAATAGATATCCCGTTCCATATGAAGAACCACTACATGTTGAACTCTCAACACAACGATAACTATTATAATACTCAAATGAGTTTAATAATCCCACATTTGCATCAATTATAGTTGTTGACGCAGGTCTTGCTGATACAGTATTTGTCGATGTAATATTCCATTTTTTACTAGTATCAATAAAATTATTTGGATAATACAAAATATTATAAAAATCGTTGTTTAACCAAGAATAAGCATTAGAATATGTATTAGCATTAGTATAGAATGGTGCTTCTGTTGAATTAAAAATTATTAGATCCTCTAATCCTTGAGTAACGAGTTTCATTGCTCCATCAGAGTATATTGAAGTAATTCTCCATAATTTACCAGAATACTCTACATAATTCATATCAACACAAGTATTATTTCCAGAGAAATAATCTATGTTATCAGTAGTATCTTTCCATATTGGATTACATGAGTTAGTCTCAGCATTTTGTTTAGCAAGAATTGCACTTCTAACAAGATTATATCCATATGGTAGTTCAAAATCTTCATCTACATTCTTAACGTATAAATAAATATCAAAAGCAAATGTTTTAGATGTTTGTTCATTATAACTTTCATCTAACCAAAGTCTTAATCTAAAGTTCTTTGTTTCATTCTTGGTTGTTCCATTATTATTAACTTCTACTATTCCTTTATAGATTACTTTACCATTTTCTACTTCAGAATCCCCTAAATCATTATAGATAGTTATTCCCTTTATTTCATTATTAGATTGATCTGTTAAATATGTTTTTAAGTAACTAGTATCAAGAGTATTACCTGAGTTTGGTAATAAGTATACTTCATAATAAATTCTTTCTGTATCTACTGTTGAATTAACTGTAAAATCAAAATAACTATTACTATTTATTCCATCATAATCACTTACTGGAACAACATTAGTTAGTGTTTGATTACCATTTATTCCACTTAAATCTATTGATATATCTCCTGTTGTTAAGCTTACTTCCCCTACTTCTTTATTGTATACAAAATAAGAGTATGATATTCCACCTACTATCATAATAAAAGCTAGAATACTGATGATTATTAATACATTCCTTCTATTCATACTCTCACCTATTTTAATTATAATAAAATTTCGTTAAAAAGTAAAATAAAAAAGGCATATGTTAACAATATGTCTTTTTTTAGTTTAATTACCATTATTGATATAATAATTATCTTATTCCTAATTATTATCATAATGTAATCTCTTATAATTACTAGTGTAAATATAAGTGATTACCATTATGTTCAATAATCGGCAAATCACCTCCTACACTATTTCTTTTTTTAATTTACCTTTCAACATAACTATGTTTGAGTTCTGAATAAGTAAATTATTTTAAAATAATTGAAATACAATTTTACCCAATGCTTTTTTAATCACTATTTACTCTAAATCGATATTAATTAGCAATGATTTCTTATATTATCAATGGACTCATCTTAAATATATAATAGTTTTTTTTGATAGTCAATTGTTTACACAATCATTTTTTACAGTTTACACTTTTTTTGACACTATCCGTCAATACCTACTACATTATCTATTGGAAGAGTTATACAAAGACCTTTAGCTTCAGTGTTAGCACCATACTTTTCTAAAATACCAGTCATTATTTTATTCTTATCTTCTTCTTTGCAAACGATTAATAATATATCTTTTTCTGGTTCAACTTCAACATTAAAGAATTTAAAGCCACCTTTAGTACCAACTTCACGTCCTTTAATTAAAGTTCCACCATTTGCACCATTCTTTTTAGCTGTCGACATAACTTTTTCTGCATATCCTTCAACAACAACAGTGATTAATAAATGAAAGCCTTTCTTATTATTCATTTTAACTCCTCTCTTTTTACTTAATACTTCATGTACATACTGTGGTGCACTAGATAGTGGTGTAGTAAATGCCACTCCACGACCTATTTCTTTTATTTTCATTTCTTTTTTTATATAATTTAACACTTCTTTTTCTTGTACTTCAGGAATTATGGAAGTAAAGATGATTTTCTCTGTTTTAGTAAGACCTAAGAAATCTAATATACCTTGAGAAGCAGTACCTTCACCATGAGTTACTGCATTAAATGGTAAATTAAATTCATTAGTTAATAATTTTAAACTCTTTTCATTATCATTAATGATAAACAACAACTTCAAATTCATAATCAATTCTCCCATGCATATTCATGAATTTCTTCATTGTATACAATATCAGATTTAGCTTTAAGTTTATTGTTATATAAAATTCCAAGTATTTGTACTGTAATAATTGGTGTTAATGAAACTAAAGCTCCTACACCAAAAGCATTAACCATAATATTACTCTTTAAACTAACACATACACCAATACAAAGTGGCAATAAAAATGATGTTGTCATTGCCCCACTTGCTGATGCACCAGAGTCAAACGCAATTGTAGTAAACATTGTTGGAGTAAAATACATAAGTGCTGCAGCAATAAAATAACCAGGAACAATAATATAAATTAGTGGTACACCAAAATATATTCTAATTAGTGATAAACCAACAGCTGCTGCTACTCCAATTGATAAACAAAGTGATATTAATTCTTCACTAATACTACCTTCTGTTAAATCAGAAATACGTTTAATTAATATCTTAACAGCTGGTTCTAATCGAATAATCATAAAACCAATAACCATACCAATTGGTATTAATATATATTTAAATGAACTACTAGCAAAAGTATTACCAATACGATAACCTATTTCTAAGAAGCCTGAACTAACTCCAGTTAAAAATAATGTTAAACCAAATAGCGATAAAATAATACCAAATATCATTCTAAAATGTTCATATTTGTTCATTTTACGATCAAATAATTGACTAATATAGAATACTACCAATATTGGTAATAAAGCTAATCCAATTTCTTTTAAACTCTTCATAAAGCAACTAATAATATTTTCAATAATACTATAATTATTAACAAAACCAGTTGTCTCAAAATAATTATCTACTCTAAATAAGAAACCAAGTATTAATACAATAATTATTGGCCCTAATGAACAAATACCACATAAACCAAAACTATAATTATTAGCATCTTTATCTTTTCTTAATTTACTAATTCCATAACCAAAAGCTACTATTAATGGAACACCCATTGCACCAGTAGTTACTCCCCCACTATCAAAAGCCACACTAATAAATTCTTGTGGCGTAAAGTATAATAAAGCCATAATAACTATTAACCCAACAGTTATTATAGTTCTAAATGATAAATTACCTAAAATACGATAAACACCAATTAATAAGAATATACCTACTCCTAAAGCTACTAAACTAATTAATAAAATATTAGGAATAGCTGCTAATTCATCAGCTAATACTATTAAATCAGGTTCTGATATAGTTATTACTATACCAACTATTACACTAACTGCTAATATTAACCATTTACGTCTTTTTCGAACTAATAAATCACCTATTTTTTCACCCATTTTAATCATGGACATATTAGCTCCTGTAGTAAATATAGCTATTCCTACAATTAATAAAATAGCACTAATTGAAAAAGACAAAATTGTCTTATTCGGTATATCAATAATAAAACTAATACCAATTATTACAAAAACAATTGGCATTACTGATTTTAGTGCATCAATTAAACTTTCTGTTAACTTATTCTTCATATTAACCCCTAATTATTTAAATATTAATCGATATAAGAAATTCTTCTTAGTTATTAAAGATTCACCAGGATATTCTTTTTTCATACTCTTATAACATACTTTAAATAAATCTTTAATATTACCATCATTTATTAAATAATTCTTTTTGGTAACAAAATTATCTATATAAACAATTGGTACTTTAGAATATGAAACATTACATATTTCACCACTAGCATTTGGAAGTACTCTATTAGATCCATATAGGGATGAAATAACAATATTATAACTATTCTTTTCAGTATTAGTATATATAGCACCAATAACATTATCTATTTTAGTATATAAAGCTTTTAATTCTTCAATAGTAGATATATCTTTAATATTATAACTAATAACTACAAACTCTTGTGGATAAGTATTAATTACATTAACTATTGTATTAGCATCTAAACTACGATCATCTAAACATATAAAAGATATATCTGGATTATTTACCATTTGTAATCCATTTAAATAATAATTAATAGCTTGTATTTCATCTCTTTCACAAATAATCATTGATTTAAATCCTAAACCTTTCATATTTGTAGCTAGAGAATTTTTAGCAACTTCAAACTCTAAAATATGTTTTATTTCTTCTTTGTAAGTAATACTAAATAATGAATAGAATTTAATAGTATTAGCTTCTTTACCATAATCAATTAATTTAACACCAGTAATAAAATTACTAATATCAATATTATCATAATTCCATATCATAAATAGATCATTATTACCAATAGAAAAACCTGAATTAACAACAAATGGTTTTACAGCAGATGGAGCTGTTTTAGTTCCATAACTATAATCTAATTTTTGTTTAAATGAAGACCATTTTTCTCCCATTTCAGTAATCATATTACGTAATAAGAAATTAAGTTCTACTTGAGAATTAGTATTTAATAAGTTAGATAATCCCATAATCATACCAATAGAAGCCATTTCTCCTATTTCAACATTCATTTTACTTAATACCTCTAGTATTTTAGGGAAATCATTATAACTATTACTTGTTAATATAACATGAACATATATTTTTTTATTTTTTTCTTTATTTATTAATGTAAGAAAATGTCTTAAATTCTCTACTACTTGTAAAGATGTATCTACAAAACATAGTATATGTAGTTTACTCTTTCTAGTATTTAACTCATTATTAATCTCAGCAACTACTGGACTATTAGCTATTTTACCATTTTCTACATCTCTTTTATAAATACTATAATTATATAAATCATTCATTTCCAGACTCATACTACGAAAACCATCTATCGTACTAGGAGAACTATAATCTAATTTAGAAAACATATATTTTTGGGCTAATTTATCAAAATTAGGCATAATACTAGCATCATAAACACCATATGATTCTTTAGACTCAACACCAAATCCATTGACTAAAAATAACACTGTTCGCATTATATCACCCTTATCTTATTATTCTCAATTATATTATATCATATTTTTCTTTTTTGCAAAGAAAAAATAGCATATAGCTATTTTGTTCCTATTGATTTAACTTTTTCTCTTTCAATTAAAACTACTTTACTTGGATCATTAATAACATCCGCACTTAAAATAATCTTTTGAATTTTACTTGGTCTAATATCTTGAATATTAATACTTTGGAAGACATTTAGTAAGGCTTTTTCAATACCTGTAACACCTTGTTTCATTTGTAATGCTTTATCAGCTAAAGCACTATAGAAATCTTCTGTATATTCAACTTCAATACCTTGATCACGTAATGTATCTTGTTCTACTTTTAGTGAACTAGATTTAGAATTTTTCATGATATCAATAAATTGTTCTTTACTAACATTCTTTAATTCAATAACTTGTTTAACTCTTCGCATGAATTGAGATTTCATACCATAAGAAATATAGTCTACATCAGAAATAACTGCGTCTTCTTTTTTTACTTCTTGATTTCCAAATCCAACTTTCTTTCTTCCAACTCTTTCATCTCTAATTGCTTCAATACCTTCAAAAGCTCCTGAACAAATTATTGTTAATCTAGAAGTATCAAAGTAAACTGGTATTTCATTCATACGATTACCAATATTAATTCTAATTACTGTACCTTCTGCAAATTTATATAATGCTTCTTGTACACCACTACCTGATACATCACGTCCTCCGCCACCTTTAGAAGCTCTTTTATCAACTTCATCAATGACAAGAACACCTCTTTCAGCTTTCTCTAAATCGTCTCCTGCAGCATGATACAAGTCAACTAACATATCTTCAACATCTTTACCAACATATCCAGCTTCAGTATATTCTGTAGCATCAGCTATATAATATGGTACACCAAGATATTTTAGAATAGTTCCAGTAATAAATGTTTTACCAGTACCTGGATTACCTCTTATTAAAATATTCTTAATATATTCTTTTGGATTATCAATATCCTCTTTATTAGCCCATCTAATATTCTTAACTAATTGATGAACCATTAATCTAACTGCACGATCTTGTCCAACAACATATTTTTTAACTTCATTAACAATTTCATCAACCTTTTGTTCAAACCAGAACTCTTCATCAAAAATATTGTTACTTGCTCTTTCTTTAGGTTGTCCACTTAGTGCAGGAAGAAATCTTTCAATTACTTCAGTAGCAGCTTCATTATCAATATATATATTATCAATACCTAAAGATAAATTTTTCTTAACAACAGCATCTATTACCATATTAAGAGTATTCATATTAGGATCTACTTTATTACATTCTTTAATAATATCAATTAAACTCTTTGTATCAATAATAAGCTTTTTACCTTTTGATTCTAGGAATTTATTATATTGATATAATCTACCATTAGGACTATATAATATTAGATATTTATCAGTATTAGATAAATCTTTAGTACCAATACGACAAGCACAATTAGCTATTCTAGTAAAAGCTTGTATTTCTTCTGGTGTAGTAAATTCAGTTTCATCTTTTAGAATAACAAATGTTACTGTTCTAAAATCTATAGTTCTATCTTCATATTCAATAATTCCTTGTGATGTTAAGAAATTAAGATAATCAAAAGTATCTTCACCAACTACTTCAACTAAATCATCATAATTATCACGAATAAATACAATACCATGACTAGCTTCTTCATCATTATCTGTTTTTTCAATTAATTGTTGAATAATCTTCTCTAATGTATCTTTAACATCTGGATTTATATAAATATCCGCATATGGAATATCTAATTGTTTCTCTAATTCATTAATAATTGTCTTTTTTCCACTACCTACCTTACCATGGAATAAAATATTATTTTTTTGTTTTCTTTTTAATTCCTGAGGTAAATCACTATTAACTATATCTTGATTATTACAAATTTGATGTACAAGACCAATAACAGTAGGTTTTTGGAACATTATAGTTTTACTAATATTTGTAATTATATCATCAGCAGTTTTTCTTTCACCAAGAAAATAATGATATCTTTTATTAAACTCACGTGATACCTTATCATATAAGTCTGGATCATCAACAACTTTTAATTTACCATTATCATCACAATAAATATTCATTAGTGATTCATCAGGCACTTCAATATCACTTTCACTATCAATATAAAAGCAATCAAAAACATCACGGTCTAAATAATCACCATATCCATCATCAGGAATAAACTCTGAATCATAATCAAATAATTGATAATAATTAACCCCTTCAAACTCAATTCTTCTAAATAAAAGCGCTCTCATACATCACCTACTAGCTATATATTCTACCATAAAATATAAGAAATGATTAATTAAATTGTCACTTTTTTTACTATTTATGGCCTTTTTTATAGAAAATACCCTAATTACTACCATATTATGGTATATTTTATTGATATTATCTAACAATTTATGTATATTATTATCACTTTTTATACCGAATATAGTATCGTTTTTTAATGATGTAACATATATTTACAAAAGTATTGTAATTATTTATAATGATGTTAGGTGATAAACTTGAAATACGATTTGAACAATAATGAACATTTAATTACTTTTTTAAATAATATACTAGAAAGAGATGATTTAACTGAATCTGCTCCATTAATTATAAAATTCTTTATTATTACTCGTAATTATGGTCTTATAAATTTCGAAGATAATATTAATAAAATAGTTAATGGCTATGATTTTACTGATTTATGTTTAGAATCTTTAAGTAATGAACCTGATTTTAATAAAGATAAGTTAATAAGTTTATTAATTAATAATTATCATGATAATGGTTTTTATTTCCATAGTTTTCCTGGTGTTTATAAAAAAAGTATTGATGAATTAGGTTTAATAGCTGATACTAGAAATAATGATGATTTAAAATATGCAGAAATAGCTAATAAATATCATTTTGGTGAATATTTTATTAAAGATGATAAATTATCTGTTACCGAGAAAATAGCTAATACTTATACTATGGAATATGCTATCTTTGCACCAGAATGGTTAGATATGTTTTTAAAACAAGGTAATCATGATATTCATGAAGCTATTAGAAGAAATAATGCTTCAGAAATAGAATCTATTATTGAAAATGCACTTAATTTCTTTAATTATGGTATGCAAAGAGATCCTCTTTATAATGAAAATGATTATAAATTCTTATGTAATTATATAAGAGACGAAGTTAATAAAAGATATACTAATGGTAATGACGAAGTATGTATTGCTTTAATAGAGAAAAATAAAACTGATGATTATTTTAAGAAACATGTTCAAAATAATGATATACGGGATATTAAAAGATATATTGATTCTAATAATATAGATAATAAACAAATATTTGAATTTATTATTGAATCTCTTTCTAATAAGAAAAAAGAAACTACAAGAAATATTCCAAGAAATTTAATTAGATTTATATCTTATAATTTAAAAGAAATTAATTTAGATAAAGAAACAACAAAATAGCTTTTAAGCTATTTTTTTATAGACATCAATAAACTTTACATTACTATGCTTTTATACTATAATTAATACATAATGTGGAGGATTTATGAGTAAGAAAAACAAGAAAAAATGGGGAGATAGAAAAGATGGTAAAAAGATAAAAGTACCTGCTATGGCTAAAGTAATGACTTATTTAAAAAGTCGTGAAGAAGCTTATGTATATATAAATAGAAAGTTTGATGTTACTGACTTAGTTAAATATATGAAAAAGAAGAAAGAAAAGAATCCAGATATAACTTACTTTCATGCTTTTTCAACAGCTATTGCTAAAACTATCTATAATAGACCTAGACTAAATACTTTTATTATGAATCATAATTTCTACCAAAGAAATGATGTAATATTAACATTTACAGCCCGTATTAGTTATGATGATAATAATAATAAAGAGATTATGTCATTAATAAAAGTAGACCCAAATGATAATATAGATTCTCTAAGTAATAAGATTAAAGAAAAAGTAAATAACTTTCGTAATAAAAAGATTCAAAGTTCATCTGATGATTCTTTAGATTTATTAGGTAAACTGCCTAATTGGATGTTAAAAATATTTGTTGCACCAATAGCTAAATGGATGGATAGACACGATTTATTACCTAGAAGTTTATATGACGAATTATTATATAATAGTAGCGTTATTCTTTCTAACCTAGGTAGTATAAGATGTGGAGCAATTCACCATAATTTAACTAATTTTGGTACTAATAGTATTATACTTACAATTGGAGATATTCATAAAGAACAAGTTGTTATGCCCAATGGAAAAGTTGAAATACGTGATATTGTTGAGTTTGGTATAAATTTGGATGAAAGAATTGGTGATGGTGTTTATTTTTCTAAAGCAGTTAATTTATTAGACTATATAATGACTCATCCTGAAACATTGGAGGATAAAGCAAATGAGATTATCGAAGAAAAAGAAAACTTCAAGTATTAATTTAATAGAAAAGTATTATAAAAATGAATGTAAGTCACACCTAGAATATCCAAAGAAAATGATATATGAACACTTTATAGAATCAGCTATTAATCATCCAAATTATATTGCTTATGAATATTTTGGAAGAGAAGTAACTTATCAAAAGTTTATTCAGCAAATATCAGAATGTGCTAAAGCTCTAAAAGGTTTGGGAGCTGAAGAAAACGAAGTAATTACTATTTGTACACCTAATATGCCTGAAGCTATAATTATGTTTTATGCAATTAATATGATTGGTGCAGTAGCTAATATTATTCACCCATTATCAAGTGAAAATGAAATATTAGAGTATCTAAAAATATCTAATAGTACTAAGATATTAACTATAGATATTTCTGTTCAAAAAATAGTAAATATTTTAAAAGAAACTAAGTTAACCGATATTATAGTTTGTTCTCCTTCTGAGAATATGAAATTTGATAAAAAATTCCTTTACTGGCTAGCTAAAGGGAGAAAAATGCATTTACCAGAATGTGATATGATTACTACTTGGTCAGAGTTTATTCCAAAGGGATATGATTATAACGATGAATATATTGTTAAGAAAGATATGAATGACCCAGCTGTAATACTTTATAGTGGTGGATCTACTGGTAAACCAAAAGGAATATTACTATCTAACTTAAACTTCAATGCACTTGCAATGCAAGCAAAAGAAATAGTAATGCCAAAACCAAAAGATGTAATACTATGTATCTTACCTATTTTCCATGGTTTTGGACTTGGAGTATGCCTTCATACAACATTATGTGTAGGAATGAAGTGTGTATTAATACCACAGTTTAATTATAAGAAATTCAAAAATTATATTAGAAAATATAAACCAAACTTTTTAGTTGGTGTACCTACTTTATTTGAAAGCATGTTAACATCTCGTTTTAAAGAAAATGAACTATCATGTATTACTAATATTATCTCTGGTGGTGATACAATGACACCAGACTTGAAAAGAAGAATTGATGCATTTCTTAAAAAGTATGGATCACCAGCTAAAGTACGTGTTGGATATGGATTAACAGAATGTACAGCAGCTAATTGTCTTACAGTACCTAGTGAGCTTAGAGAAGGTTGTATTGGTATACCATTTCCAGATATGGAATGTAAGGTTGTTAAAACAGGAACTCATATCGAAGCTAAAGTTAATGAAGATGGAGAATTATGTTTCTCTGGACCTACTGTAATGTTAGGTTATGTTAATGAAACTAAAGAAACTATGCAAACATTAAGAATGCATGATGATAAAAAAGTATGGTTACATACTGGAGATATTGGTTATAAAGATGAAGAAGGAATGGTATATTTCCAACAAAGATTAAAAAGAATGATTATATCAAGTGGATATAATATCTATCCAAGTTATATTGAGAGTGTTATTGATAAACATCCAGCTGTTAACTTTTCAACAGTTATTGGAATTGATCATCCTTATAAAGTACAAGTAGCTAAAGCATTTATTGTGTTAAATGAAGGTTATAAACCAAATAGTGAAACATTAAATAGTATTAAAGCTCATTGTGAAAAAAATATAGCTAAATACTCACTACCATATGAATATGAATTTAGAGAAAGTATTCCTAAAACTAGAATTGGTAAAATAGCTTTTAATGAGTTAGTAAAAGAAGAACAAGAAAAGAAGAAAAATAAAGATTAAAAAAAACTGCGTATTGCAGTTTTTTATTGTGTTAAACTATTTTCTACTTCAAAATCTAAAATATAATTATATACATCTCCATATGATAAATGATCATAATCTGTTGCATAATCTAAAAATCCACTATATCCATTATATTCATGTTCATTTAGAGTTTGACTTTGATTTTCAATTAATTCAGTTACATCATTAACTAATTTAGCTACACGATAACCTTTATTATCATTTAAATATTTAAAGGACGTAGCTGAGTCTGAAAATATTACTTTACGACATCCATCTACTCCTAAGAATGTGGCTATTTTACTAATAATAGCTTCTTCTCTTGGATATAAATTAGCAAATCTAAATGAATATTTAATTGATAAATACTTAATTTCTTGATTAATTAAACCATTTATTAATCCATTAGGATTTTTAACAACTAATTTGAAGACAAAATACATTAAAATATCTGCATAATAATCAAATTCACTATATCCAGTATTACACATATATTCTAAGTATGATGATAGATTTCTATTATTAAGAGCGTATTTGCATGAATTATAATTAGGCATTTTCTTTAAATTAGAGATTAATTCTTTAATATAATCAGATAGATTTACTTGACCAAGTGAAATAATACCAAATGGTCTACTTGTACTATCTAGTTTAATTGCATTATCATAGTTAATCTCTTTTAGACTTTCAAGTTGTTCTTTAGTTAAATACGATGCATATTCTTCAATAAAGACACTAACGTATTTTTTAAAAATCTTATTTAAATCATCTATCATACATCATCTACCATATTCAATATAACATAATTTAATAATAAAAAAAAGAAGTATACACTTCTTTTAACACTTTATTTTTAATTATCTAGAACGGCCTTTTGATTCACTTAAAATAATATTTTTATATTTAGGGATTTCATCAATAATTTTTCCTTTAGTCCATAAAATATTAATTGGATATACTCTTTCACCCCATGCATAAATAGCTTGTAGTGGTAAACCAAATTCCTCTATTTTTTCTTTGATAAACTCTATCATTTCTTCTTTATCTTCTGCTCTTACAAAGAAATCATAGCCAAGATAATCAGGTCCTCCACAACGAATATCAACAGGATCATTATCACAACAATCTACTGATATTTTAACTCCTAAGAATTCATTTTCTTCCATAAATACTCCAAATTATTATTTTTTTCTAGATTTCTCTTCAAGACGTTCATTATATATTGATAGAATTATATTTTTCACTTTTAATATTTCAGTTACAATATCCTCTTTTGAATCTAAATTATGATCATTAATTAATCCCAAATCTTCTGGAACAATCTTTATTAATGGTATACCATTACTACGTAAAGCTTCCTTAATAAACTTAATCATTTCATCTTTTTCTTCTTTTTTAACATTAAATCTATATCCCTCGTATCTTGCCCCTGGACATCTTCTTGGAGCCTCTGGATGGAATACTACACAACGAACATCTAATAAAGTTCCTTCTACGATATTACCGCCTCTTAAGTTTTCACCATAATCACGTTCTGAAATATCTACTTGTTTTAAAACCTTATCTTTTTCTTCTAATACTTTTTTTACAATACTTTCTTTAGTATCAACATCAGATTTATTAAATACCCAACCAATTCTTTGAATATTATCAATTGGTAAACCATTACTTAGAATAGTTTCTTTAATAAAATCAAACATCTCTTTTTCATCTTTTTTATATACTACAAAGCTAAAACCAGTATATTTATCCAAGCCTCGTGTCATTTCAAGTGTAAAAGTATCATTTTTAACACAATTAAAGCATAATATTACTTTTTCTTTTATCATATTTCCCCCTCAATAGTTGATTATTATACGTTAAAAAGAAAAAAAAGTCAATTATTTGACTTTTATACCTATTTTTTCTTTGCTTCATTATGTTCATTAAATACATAAAGTAGATATTCTTTATGAAATAATATTTCTTTTACAATTTCCTCTTTTGTATCTAAATTATTTACATTAGTTAATTCTTCATCTTTTGCAGAAATCTTTATAAATGGTACACCATTTGAAATTATAGCTTCTTTTATAAATTTCATCATTTTATCTTTATCTTTTTTTCTAACTAGAAATTGATATCCTGCGTATTTTGCCCAACAAGCTTCTTTTGGAACATTAGGATCCCTTAATACACAAAATGCATATATATTAATTGCTTTAACTATTTTACTGCCTCTTAAATTTTTGCCATACTCTCTTTCTGAAATTTCAAGTTGATCTAAAACCTTTTGTTTTCCTTCTAATACTTTTCTAACTACATCTTCTTTAGTATCAACTTCATCTTTATTATCAGGTTCAAGTTTATAAGCATAAATATGATCTATTGGTAAATCATTACTTTCAATAGTTTCTTTAATAAACTTGTACATTTCCTTTTTATCTTCCTTATTAACGATAAATTCATAACCTGTATATGTATTAAGACCACGAGTAAACTCAATTGTAAATGAATCGTTTACAACACAACTAAAACGTAATAAATATTTTTCATCTTTCTTATTGTTTTTCATATTTCCCCCTAGATAGCTGACTATTATAAGCTACAAACAAAAAAAAGTCAAATTATTTGACTTTTATACCTATCTTTTCACCACAAGATACTACTGTTTCTTTACCTAGTGTACTATTAAGTAATATATCATTATCGATAATTACTTTATTATCTTCCACAAAAAGAATTATTGTTGATCCACCAAATTCAAAGTATCCTTTTTCATCACCTTTTTTAAATGATTTAATACTTTTATTATTAGTTATTTTACCAACACATAATGCACCAACATCAACTTCTATAACATCACCAAAGTTCTTAGTATGTAATGTTGTATATTCTCTAGCATTTTTATGAAATATCTTTTTATTATAAGCTATTGGTTGAACTGTATGAAATTTACCTTTTATATACTTATACTCATCTAATTTACCATCATCAATAAAGTGAAAACGATGATAATCTGTCACTTCAAGACGAAATATTAATGCATAACCATTTTGATACTTTTTAGTTAAATCTTCATTAACAACATCTTTTAATGTATAAATAGAACCCTTTATATCAAAACTAGAATCTTTATTTAATTTAATAGCTAATAACTTAGAATCAGCCGGTGATACAAAATCATTTACTTTAGTATCAAAATTAAGATTCTTTTTCTTTCTTATAAAGAAATCATTAAAACTAGTATATTCTTTTTCTTCATATAAATTCATATCTATATTATTATCTTTAATAGTTTTATCTATTCTTTTTATTGATAATTTACTATTCATATATTTACCAACTAATGAAGATACCCATTTATTAACTATTAATTTAAGTAAAAGTCTTCCAAATAAACTTGTATATAAGAACTTAACTGCTCCACTATATTCTAGTGTTCTTTCTTTTTTAGTTTTACGATCTACTATTTTCATTATTTCAACTCCATACTACTATATGCATTTAGATTTAAATCTGCTCTAATACCTTTTTGATATGCAAAATATCCTGCTGCTGCTACCATAGCCGCATTATCAGTACAATACTTAATATCTGGGAATGTATAATTTATTCCCCGTAATTCACATATTTCTTTAAATCTTTCACGTATACCACGATTAGCTGATACACCACCTGCAAGTATTAAATTATTAACATTAAGTTCATTCATCGCATGTAGAGTTTTCTTAGTTAATACTTCACAAACTACATCTTGAAATGAACAAGCTAGATTTTCTTTATTTATTTCATTTCCACGTTGTTCTTCATTATGAACCAGGTTAATTACTGCACTTTTAAGTCCACTAAAACTAAAGTTATAACTATCATCATCCAAAGGTATTGGTAAGTTATAAGTATGACTTCCCATATGTGCTAATTTATCAACCATAGGCCCAGCTGGATAAGGGATATCCATAACTTTACCTACTTTATCAAAACATTCTCCTACTGCATCATCTAGTGTACTTCCTAGTTTTTTGAAACTATAGTCTTTTTCCATAAATATTAATTCAGTATGACCACCACTAATAACTAATGAAATAAGGGGAAATTCCATCTTTTTTACTAGATTATTTGCATATATATGACCAGCTATATGATGTACTGGTACAAGTGGTTTATTATATAACCAAGCTAGTGTTTTAGCTGTTTCAAGACCTACTAATAAACTACCTATAAGTCCAGGTCCATTAGCTACTGCTATAGCATCTATATCTTCTATTTTCATATTAGCTTTTTCTAAACATTCTTCTAAAACAAAAGTAACATTTTTAACATGTGCTCGACTAGCTATTTCTGGTACAACTCCACCATAATCTTTATGAATATCTATTTGACTAGAAATAACTGTGGATATTTCTTCACAACCATTTTTTACAATGGAAAAACTAGTTTCATCACAACTAGATTCAATTCCTAATATATAAATATCTTTCATAGTCATCTCTCTTTCCATTAATATTCCATCTATATCATTATAGTATTTATCTCTAATAGCTACTTTCTTAAAACCCATTTTTTCATATATATGAATAGCTTTTAAATTATCACTTTTAACTTCCAAAGTTATATTTTCACAAACACCATTATATTTATCAATTAAATACTTTATTAGTCTTGTACCTATACCTTTATCTTGATAATCATCTAGTACATTAAAGTTAGCTATTTCCAGTTTTTCATACATTAAATAGTAATTTATATAACCTACTATTTTACCATTATCTAAGTATAGTAAATAATGACTAAAGGGATTATTAGACAAATCATTTTTAATGTCTTTTAGAACATAATTAAAACTCTTTTCTAATTCTTCTATTAAGTTTAATTCATTATCTAATTCTTTAATCATTTTCTTTTAACCTATTTTCTTCAGCTTCTGTTAATTTCAAATAAAGTGGATTAACTAAATGTGGATTAATACACTCTTTATCTTGATAGAAATTAACTATATTTAAGATATCTGGATCATATTTATCCACATCAAAATTAAATTTATCATTAGAAATAAACACATATTTTTTATTTAAACCAAGTAAAAACATCTTAAGACTTTCTATTGTTAAGTATTTACCAGGCATTATTTCTTTATCATTATCATATATTGCTGCGTAACAAGCTTCTCTTCTTGCATTTATTATTGGAACAACTAATTTATCACTTTTAACACTTTTAGCCATAGCTTCTAAACTAGTAATTGTTGTAATAGGTATATTAAGTGAGTAAGCCATTATTTTAGCTAGAGTAACCCCTATTCTAATACCAGTAAAAGAACCAGGTCCATTAACAACTATTATTTTATCAATATCAGTTGGTTTAACATTTACTTCATTAAACATTTCATTAACAATAGATATTGTCTCAACAGATAAGTTCTTACCAAGATCTTTTTTTCTTTGGTTAAGAATCTTATTATCCATAATAATAGCTGTATATAGATAACTAGAAGTTGTATCTATATAAAAAAGGGTCATAATATGGCCTCACATATATCTTCATAGACTTTTCCATGTGGTTTCAATACTATAACTCTTGAATCTTCTCCTGTTACTCGGATATTAATATCTAATCTTTCCTTAGGTAGATGATCTTCTATCATATCTGCCCATTCAATGATTGTTACACCATCACCATCAAAGTATTCATCTAAACCAAGTTCATTAACATTCCCCTCTAATCGATAAACATCCATGTGATATAGTGGTAATTCACCATTACTATATTCTTTTATAATATTAAATGTTGGGCTTGTAACATCATCAGGTATTCCTAATGCACTAGCAAAAGCCTTAGTAAAGACAGTTTTTCCACTACCAAGTTCACCATTTAAACAAATAACCATTCCAGGAAAATGCTCTGATTCTAAATTCTCAGCAAGAGCAATAGTTTCACTTTCATCTTCAGCAATATATTTATAATCCATTTTATTCATCTCCTATTTAAAATTATATAAAAAAAAGATGTATTACACAACACTTTTTAGATAAATTTACAGGCTATATGACATAATATTACACTCTTTTTTAATTTTCCATTTTTGACGTTATTTTTTGGTATTTTAGCAAACAATTTATAATTAGTGTAAAAAATAAACACTTTATTAAATTTAAAAGTGTTTTTTTATAATTAAAAAATCCTTAGGAGAACCTAATCATAAACTATTAAATTTTTTATGACACTTAGTGTGACACCAAAAAAAAGAACTAATGTTCTTTTCTCATAAATATTATTATTTTTTTATCACTGTGATTGTATTATTTTCGTATTTAATAATCAAATCTTTATCAGGACAATTTCCATCTAGACCACAAAAAATATGTCCTTTAGCTTTTATATAATTACCTTCACTAACTAGATTATGAATTTGATAATTATTATCAACTATATTAATTTTATTTCCATCTTTATCGATTGCATAAGATGCAACACTCAAATCTTGAGCAACTGCGGTGAAAAGAATATATTGATTAGTCACATATATCGTTTGTGCAGAAACAGGATCATTATTTGAATCAATTATTTGTTCATTGTTAATGAATAAATGTCCATCTTTAATTTGAATCAAATAATTATGACCTAGATAATCAAGATTAACTTCTTCATCAGAATTAAGTATTGATATTTCTTTTAACTTAACCTTTTCATCAATAACTATAGTATTTTCAACTGCTATACTAGCAGTAGGAGTTGGCAAAGGAGTAATCATTGGCAATGGTGTAGGTACTGGAGGCTCCTCTTTATTTATAAATTTATCATAGCAAATAAAACCTAAAGCCGCTATTAATAGAATAGCTAATATAATTATAATTATTTTACTATTATTATTTGATTTAACATTTAATTCATTATTGGAATTATTATTTACTTCATTATTCATTTTATACACCTTTCATTTCTAATTAAATCATAAAGAATAAAAAAAATAAACTCTTTTCAAATAGAAAAAGAGTTTTTTACAAAAAAGTGCAAAAAAAAATCCTTAGCGACGACCTATTTTTGCATACACTATCTTCGGCGTAACCGGGCTTAACTTCTGTGTTCGAGATGGGAACAGGTGTACCCCCAGTGCTATAATCACTAAGAAAATTTTTAACAAATATATAAATTTTGAAATAGTTCTTTCAAAACATGAATAATGTGTTCATCAAATAACAATTATAGTTAAATCCTCGATCTATTAGTACTAGTCAACTCAACATGTCACCATGCTTCCATCTCTAGCCTATCAACGTTGTAGTCTACAACGGATCTTACCAAATAAATTGTGGGAAAACTCATCTCAAGGTTGGCTTCACACTTAGATGCTTTCAGCGTTTATCCATTCCCTACATAGCTACACTGCACTGCAACTGGCGTTACAACAGTTAGACCAGCGGTAGGTCCATCCCGGTCCTCTCGTACTAAGGATAGCTCCCTTCAATTTTCCTACGCCCATGACGGATAGGGACCGAACTGTCTCACGACGTTCTGAACCCAGCTCGCGTGCCGCTTTAATGGGCGAACAGCCCAACCCTTGGAAGCGACTTCACCTCCAGGATGCGACGAGCCGACATCGAGGTGCCAAACACCACCGTCTATGTGAACTATTGGGTGGTATCAGCCTGTTATCCCCGGGGTAACTTTTATCCGTTAAGCGACGACCATTCCATACTGAATCGCCTGATCACTATGACCTACTTTCGTATCTGCTCGACTTGTTGGTCTCGCAGTTAAGCTCCCTTATACCATTACGCTCTATGGATGATTTCCAACCATCCTGAGGGAACCATTGTGCGCCTCCGTTACTTTTTGGGAGGCGACCGCCCCAGTCAAACTACCCACCAGACACTGTCCCTGAACCAGATAATGGTTCGAGGTTAGAAACACAACGATTTAAGGGTCGTATTCCAAGGTTGAATCAAATAGAACCGAAACTCTATTCTCAATTTCTCCGACCTATCCTCTGCATAAATCGCCGTGTCTCAATATCAAGCTATAGTAAAGCTCCACGGGGTCTTTCCGTCCTGTCACGGGTAACCTGCATTTTCACAGGTATTAAGATTTCACCGAGCCTATGGTCGAGACAGCACCCAGATCATTACACCTTTCGTGCGGGTCAGAACTTACCTGACAAGGAATTTCGCTACCTTAGGACCGTTATAGTTACGGCCGCCGTTCACTGGGGCTTCAATTCAGACCTTTGCTTAATCGACTTACGTCAAAGCTGAGCCTTCCTCTTAACCTTCCAGCACTGGGCAGGTGTCACCCCCTATACATCGTCTTACGACTTAGCAGAGAGCTGTGTTTTTGGTAAACAGTTGCCTGGGCCTCTTTACTGTGGGTCTATTACTAGACCACCCCTTATCCCGAAGTTACGGGGTCATTTTGCCGAGTTCCTTAACCATAGTTCTCTCGCTCACCTTAGGATACTCTCCTTGACCACCTGTGTCGGTTCTCGGTACGGGTATCTACATAATTAGCCCTAGAAGCTTTTCTTGGAAGCTTGGCGTCACTAAATTTCAATTCCGAGGAATCTTCAACATCATACTTCAGCATTACATTAAACGGATTTCCCTATTTAAAAACCTTTGTACTTATACCA
>JAEEGK010011092.1_pt1 | contig 20645 bp, 18 predicted proteins | sample 8958771 | NCBI WGS metagenome assembly JAEEGK01 (sample SAMN16246547, study PRJNA631951) | gut metagenome | biome: gut microbiome; feature: rumen; material: SC-attached | host: Bos | place: Iran: Karaj | collected 2018-10
ATCTTCCCAGATAAAGAATTAAAGAAAGTGCACTTACACAAATTCCTGTTGCAAAAATCCGTACATAGCTATTCTTTATTAATTCCGGTAATTTTGTATGAAAAAAATGTGTCAGGAACGAGAACAGCTGTCCTGCAAGAGCGAACAATAATGCGGCACAGATTATCCTTGCAATATTTTCAGCGGAAAAAGGAACAGATAAGGTTAACGGAATTGATTCTGCATGAACTCCAAAATGTCCTGAAACAAAAGCTGCAACATGTGCAGAAATTAATGCTGGAATCAGCGCATCAAAAATCAGTTCTCCTGCAACAAGAACTTCTATGGCAAAAAATACGGCTGCTATAGGAGTTCTGAAAAGTCCGCCAAATCCGCCTGCAATGCCTGCAATTACAAGTGTTTTTGTAACAAGCGGATTTTTAAATGGACGTGAAAGCTGAAAACCTATGTTTGCGCCTATTTGAACGGCAACTCCTTCGCGGCCAACACTTGCTCCGAAAAAGTTAGAAATCCAGGTGGAAATCAGCGGAAAAGGAATCATTTTTACAGGAATATAAGAATTCTTGCCGAAAGCTGTATCAAAAATAAGTGACATTCCGCCTTTTGCATCTTTGCCGAACGTATTATAGGCAAAAACAATAAACACACCTGCAACAGCTAAAAACGGAATAAATCTAAACGGATTTGCTACGCGCAAAGAATCTAGATAAAGCAGGGTTCTGCCAAAAAGCGCGCAAATTGCGCCGGAAAAAATTCCGACAAAAACAGAAAGAACGGCAATTAAAATTACATGCCTTTTGTTGCGTAAAATGTTTGAAAAACTATTTTTACTTCTTCGACTTTCGTTATTTTCCATTTTTCAGCTCCTGATTTAGATTTTATCAAATTTCTTATAAATTCAAATTTGTCCTAAATTTCTTCAATAATTCTATACATAGGTTCTTCACCGGGATGAAGTTCCAGAATATGTTTTTCGCACGGCAAAACTTCTGTAGGATCATGGGTTACGTGTAAAAGTGTTGTTGTTCCGCTGTCTGCAATTGTTTCAAGCAAAGTCAGAATTTTTTCTCTGTAAGATTCGTCAAGGCCATGGCAAGGTTCATCAAGAATCAAAATAGAAGGGCATTTTACGGCTGCACGCAAAATTAAAAGTGCGCGTTGTTCTCCGTAACTTAAGCTGCTAAAAGAATCTTTTTCGCGACCTTCAAAATTTCCCAGTTTAAGCCACTTTCTTGCAGCTACAATTTCAACATCGCTTTTCTGTTCATATAAACCAATTGAATCATGGAATCCAGAAATTATTACGGATTCCAAATCTATGCTTCCAAGCATGCGGTATTCAACATGCATGCGGTAGGAAACAATTCCAAGTTTTTCCTTTATTTCCCAGATTGTTTCACCCGAACCGCGGCGTCTGCCAAAAAGAGAAACATCGTTGCAGTAAACCTGCATGTTATCTCCTGTTATAAGTTCCAGAAAGGTTGTTTTACCAGAACCGTTTGGACCGCGTATAAGCCAGTGCTCTCCTTTGTTTAAAGTCCAGCTAAGGTTTTTTAAAACTGTATGACCATCCCAGCCGACAGTTACGTTTTTCATCTGGACAAGAGGAACTTTTTCTGTTTTTTCTGTTTCTGATGAAACATCTTTTTCAGCTGAATTAACAGGTTTTATACGGCTTTCGTCACCGGAAAGTTCAAGTGCCTGTTCATTTAATTGGGAAACTTCATTGCAGAATGCCTGTTTTTGTGCAAGATAATGTTCTGCATTTGCGGAATCCTGATTTTTTAAATATTTTTCGTATTCTTCCTTTGACCCACAGAAACTTACAGCTTTTTCTTTAAATTCAAGTACATGGGTTATGCTCTGTGGAATTTCTGAATATCGTTCCATTGCCAGAATTATGTATGGCGTAATCATGGATGAGGGGGCAGAATCCGTAACTTCTTCTTTCTGGAAATCTGCGCCTGTCTGTTTTTCTACAATCGTATTAAAAAAATCCAATAGAATTTTGCGGCTTTCTACATCAAGTCCTGCAAACGGATCGCTTAAAATCAAAAGTTTTTTACCTGAAAGAAGTGAATGACACAGCAAAGTTCTTCTGATTTCACCTGTGGACATATATTTTAAGCCGCGGTCTAAAATCTTTTTTACGCCGCACAACTGTACAAATTCATTATTATCTAAGGTTGAAGCAATTTCCGGCAAAGTTTCATTTTTTTTCAAAGTTTTTCCGAGCATAGCTTCGCACAAAAAAAGTCTTCCGGTTTTGCCGTGGTCAACGCCGCCTTCTATGTATTCGCTTTCGTCATTTTTTCTTTCGTTTTCTATGAGCGATGCAGCCTGTTCAAGTGAAACAATTTCTGTAGAATTTTCAAATGAATTAAAATATGAACCTTCAGTGCCAGAAGAATCGGCGCTGTTCACTGCGATTTGTACTTGTCCTGTAAGCGTACTGCCTGCAAGCATTTTAAGAAAATCTGCTTTTCCGCCGCCGTTCGGTCCGATTACAAGCCATGCCTGATTTTTGTTCATTTGCCAGGAGAGCTGAGACAGAAGGACTTTCTGCTGATTCTGTATGCGGCAATTTTCAATCTTGATTAAAACTTTTTCATCGCTCATGCAGAAGATTATAGCATAAAGCAATGTCTTGAATAAACGGGTTAACTAAGCTGGTTAACGTTATATATAGATGCCGCTTAATGAATGCCGTTTATGCGAAGTAAAACTATGCACGGAGCTTTAAAATAATTGCTTTATAAAATGCTTTAGTTTTTCTTAAATTCTGCCGATACACAAATAGGAAAAGGTAAATAATGCTTTGGCGCGCGCAGTCAGGGAGGATTTATGAAAAAATATTCTTTTGCTATGGTTTTTGTTTTCATTTTATTAATGACAGCAATTTATGCAGAAACTCCGTTCTTTTCTATAAATGGTAAAATAAAGTCATATACAAAAACAAATTATGTAATTTCGCAGAAGTTCGGTGATTATTTTAGAACACCGGATGTTAACTTTACCTATAATTTTGATGATAAAGGCAAACAGACTGAAGTTGTTGAAGTAAGTGCAAATGGAACTCTTTTAGGAAAAGTAGTAAGCACTTATGATGATAAGGATAAATTAATTTCTACTGTAAGTTTTGACGGTGCAAATATTACTGAATGGCGGGTTGCATACACATACAATGAAAATGGTGAAGTTGTTGATGTTTCTGAATTCAACAAAAATGAAGTTTTAAAAACACGCACAATCACAAAGTATTCTGAAGATAAAACAAAAGTTGATGAATCTTCATACGATGATAAAGGACAGCTGCGCTGGAAGAATATTTATAAATATGATGCTGCTACAGGCCGTAAACTGGAATTAAATCAGTATTTTGCCAGCGGTGTTTTGGATGAAAAGCAGACTTATATTTACAATGATGACGGCATTCTTGTTGAAATTGATACAAGTGACGTAAAGGGTGAAATTACAAAGAAAACACTGTATCGATTTGATGAAACAGGAAAAAATACTGAAACAACAATCTATAATTTTGTTACCGGAGAAGAGGAAAGAGAGTTTTATAGATATGATGAAGATGGAAATTTAAGCCGCGTAACAACTTACGCAGTTGCCAGCAAATTTGATACAATAGTAAACGAACTTATAGGAATGAGTGAATATAAGTACGAAAAATAAATACTACAAGCGAGCTAAGGAAAAACTGTTTGGGAGAAATATAAAATGAGTAAGTCAATCGGAATAAAACTTGCAGACGGAACTTTTTATCCAATACTTGAAGAAGGAAAACCAGATAATAAACGTCTGGAACTGACTACGGTAAAAGACAATCAGGAAACCGTACAAGTTGATTTATATCGTTCAGAAACAAACTCTATGGACGATGCAGAATATGTAGATTCTTTGCAAATCGAAAATCTTATAGCACGTCCGAACGGGGAACCGACCTTAGCATTTGATATTTCCTTAGATGAAAATGATAATCTTTCTGCCAAAATATGTGATCCTGAATCCGGCGAAAAAAGCGATATTGCCATAAAGCTTGTAAACCGTGGAGAAAATGAAAGAAGTTCTGTTCCGAATTTTGATTTAAATACAGATACTTTGGAAATGAATGAAGATCAGGTTTCTGAAGATGAACTTGCAAATACAGATAATATTTCTCTGGATGCACCGATTGATGAGACAGTTTTGGACACACCTGCTTCAGAAGAGTCTGAAGCGCAGGAAGAGCAGCATTCCGGCGGCCTTCTTGCAGCTGCCGCTGCTTTAGGGGCCGCCGGAGCTGTAGGCGCAGGTATCGCAGCTGCCTCTCAGGATTCTGACATTGACAATTTACCGGAAGAAAATATAGAAGATCCGTTTGGCACAGAAGATGCTGCTACACAACCAGACGTTCAGATAGATGCTCAGCCAGACGCCGCTTCTGATGATTTTTCTGTAGACGATAATTCCATAAACCTTTTTGCAGAAGAAGGATCAGAAAATACGGCACCTGCGGCTCCTGACGTAAGTGATTCAAGTTTTGATTTACCGGAAACAGAAGAACCTATAGATTCAGGCGCAGCCTCAGAATCAATTGATTTTGGTGCTGTTGATAGTCCTGCTGATGAATCTGGCGGTACAGAAAATAATGAAAATCCGTCTGATGACATTTCTTTGGATTTGCCTGATTTTGCTGACGAAGAGCCTCTCCCTGAAAATCCAATGGAAGAAGCTGTAATTCCTGAGCAGGATTCAATAACTGACGAAATTGAAACACCTTCTATTGATGCAATGGATTCAGCTCTTAGCCTGGATGATGATTTTGGTCTTGGAGACGATAGCGGCGATGCAACACAAACAAGTGAAACAACGCTCAACATGGATGATTCAGTTTCTGAAACTGATTCACAGCTAAAGACAGAATCCGTAACAGAAACAAATACAGATGTTACTTCTGACGAAACTGTTCAGGCAGAAGATACGGCTCTTCCTGATATAGATTTTGATGAAACCGTTCCTCTTGATTCTGATGCAGGTTCTGTTTCTGCAGAAGAAACTGTTCCGCTTACAGAAAGTGAAACAAAAGATGACAGTTTCTTTGATCTTCCGGATTTTGATAACATTGATCTGGATTCAGAGTCAAAGAGCGAAAACTCAGAAATAACAGATACAGCAGAAACTTTTGCGGCTGCAAAAACAATGACTTCTTCACCTGATGAAGGTTTAAGATTCAATGATTTGTACGATGAAGAAACACTTGACGGCTCTTCTACGGAAAATGCCGTAAAGAAAACAAAGAAACACGTCGTTATCTGTGTTATTTGTGCAATTATCTGTATAATCGCCACATTGCTTGTTCTTTTTGTAATTCCTTCAAAACTTAATATAGCAAAATCCAAGAAATCTGCTGCAAAAGAAGAAACTATCGTTCTTGCGCCTAAACCTGTAGAAGAGCCTGTTCCTGCAAAGCCTGTTGAACAGCCTGAACCGGTAAAACCTGTTGTAAGTCCTGCAAAAGAAAACGAAGTTGTTGTCGCTCCAACACCTAATGTAGTTCCGGTAAAACCTGCTGCTCCAAAAGCAAAAAAAGAAGATATCCGCTACAAAATCCGCTGGGGAGACACACTTTGGGATATTTCTGAAGCATATTATAAAACTCCGTGGAAATATCCGAAGATTGCAAAATACAACAAGATAAAAAATCCAGATCACATTATTTCTGGAACAACCATCGTTATTCCGCAGGAATAACCTTATTCCTGCTTACTTAATTCATGCCGGGAAAGTTGGTTTTCCCGGCATACAACAAATAATAAAATACATTTTTAAGGCTGCAAGTGTTGTACTACTGTAAAAGAATAAAAAGTGTTCTTGTTTTTCTCGCAATTATTTCTCTTTTTTCATGCTCATCGGAAGAAAAATCTTTACAGAAAATCTACGGAAAAGATTCTTTATATTTTCAGGGATTAAAAAAGCTTGAAGCAAATAATAAAAAAGAAGCTATAAGATATTTTAGAAAATCCATAAAGGAAGGCGGATTTTACACGGCGCGATTAAGTGCAGAAGAACTTACAAAAATAGGCGATATTCAGGAAAACCTTTCTGCCTGCGAAAATCTTATAAAAAAATATACTGATGATGATGCGCTCATTCTTTTTGCCGCAAATATGGCAAAACAAAAAGAATACGCAAAAATAATTGAAAATACAGAAAATCTGGATTTGTCGTCCTGCAAAAATGAACTTGCTTCTTACAGGTTAAAAGCCCTTATGGTAAAAAAAGATGCCCGTTTTGAAGAAGCTGTGTATAAGTGGTTTGTCTGCCGTTCTTACAGCCGGGAGCATTATAAATTTATTCAGGAAAATCCGCATTTCATTTCTGATGAAAATAAAAAAGCAATTTTAGCATTCAGAACAGAAGTTTATAACAGGAATTACCCTGAAGCATATAATCATGTAGAAGAAATCCTTTCCCTGCTGTCGAATGAAAAAGAGCTTTTCCTGGAAAAAATGCTGATTTCTGACATAGGAAAAACTTTTTTATACGGAAAAAGTCAGGACTGGAAAAAAAATGCTGATTTTATGAAAAACCTTGCAGATAATTTGGAAGAAAAAAAAGACAGCGAACGTGAGTATTATGCAAGGTTTTATGCCGCCCGTTTGTATGAAAAAGCCGGAGGTTTTTATACACTTGCGTCAGAATCCTATAAAAAGGCAATGGAAACTGCTGCCTCTGATTTTCAATACGATAATGCACTGCATTACATGCTGGATTTCAGTCTGGGACTTTCAACAGACAGAGCCATAAAGGAACTGGAAAACTACAGTTCAACCTGGCACGACAGCGAGTATTTTTCTGACTTTTTTGACAGAATGTCCGTTTTGCTTCTTTCTGCACATAAATGGAATGATTTTTATAAGGTTTTTACAATAATAAAAAATCATGCTGCAAATGATGACTGTGCAAAATTTGCATATCTTTCCGGCAGGCTTTTACAGGAGAATCTTGCCCAGCCTGTTACTGAACTTGGTGCAGAAAAAGAAGCAGCAAGTCTTTTTCGCATTACAATTGAATGCTGCCCAAAAATGTATTACAAAGTATTGGCTGCAGAACGCTTGAATATTTCCGGCGAACAGCTGAAAGAACTTTTGCTTTCTGTAAAAATTAAAGAGAATTTTTCTGCAGATAAAGAAGCTGAAAAACTTTTAACAGGTTTTGCTGATTTTGGATTTCCACAGTATGTTTATCCTGCATGGGAAAGATTTTACTGGCGGAATACGCATTTAAGTCAGGAAACTTTACAAAAAGTTTCATTTTTTATCGGTAAGTGTTCTGAGCAGATACCTTACAGTTATTTTAAAAGCTTAAGAATTGCTTCTATTGCCTGTACCGAAAGTGATAAAAATCTTTCTGAAGAACTTTTAAAACTTTCTTATCCGCAAAACTTCCATGAAAATATTGCAAAATCCTGCGAAGAGTTTTCTGTTGAGCCTAAAATAATGTATGCTTTAATCCGCAGTGAAAGTTTTTTCAACCCGGAAATAAAAAGCAATGCAGGTGCAGTTGGCTTAACTCAGCTTATGGATTCTACTGCCAGAGATATTGCCCGCCGTCTTAAAGTAGAAAGCTATGATTTAACTGACTCCCAGACGAATATCCGTTTCGGAACATATTATTTTAATAATTTATACGGGCGGCTTGATAACAGTGTAATTTTAGCGTCCTTTGCCTATAACAGCGGAATAAACCGGGTAAGAAAATGGTTTGCAACTTCTAAAAAAGAGTTATACACCTTAAAAAATCTGCCTATGGATTTATTTTTGGAAACAATCCCGTTTGAAGAAACCCGCGAATACGGAAGAAAAATTGTTTCTGCAGCGGCTGTTTACGGCTATCTATACTTTGACTGTTCTCCTGTAGAAACCGTAAGACAGATAATGAAGTAATGATTTTGTGCCCGTCTCTGGAATAAGTCTAATTTACAGCTCTGGAATGAGTTTGATTCACAGCCGTGGAATGGCTTTAAATCCGTCTCTAACTTGACTTTAAATACGTCTGAGCACGACTTTGATTCCAGCTGGAAACGGATTTAATTCCAGCTGGACACAACTTTGTTTCCAGCTGAGAACGAGTTTGATTCCTTCTCAGAACAGAATTGATTCCAAGATGGAAATGACTTTGATTCCAAGACGGAAATGACTTTGATTCCAAGACAGGAATGACTTTGATTCACAGCCGTGGAATAAGTTTGGTTCACAGTCGTCGATGACTTAATTAAAATACTATAGCCGAAATCATTTTTTTTATGTATCTTTTGAATAGTTGCTGACATAGGAGAATATTATGGAAGAACAGACTCTTGAAACCAGAGTAAAAGAAGCTTTGGAAAAATTCAGACCGTACCTTCAGTCAGAAGGCGGCGATATGGAATATATTTGTACAGATGCAGATAACAAAGTTCATGTCCGTTTGGTTGGAGCTTGCGGAAGCTGCCCGATGGCAACAATGACTTTAAAAATGGGAATAGAAGAATATTTGAAGGACGCTGTTCCAGAAGTTTCAGAAGTAGTACAGGATGCATAAATGAAGATTACACAGAATACAGTTGTAAATATTGATTACACAGTAAAAGACAAAGACGGAAACGTAATTGACAGTTCAAAAGACGGTATGCCTCTTGAATATATTCACGGAACAGGCCGTATTATTTCAGGGCTTGAGCGCGAACTTGAAGGCAAAGATGTTGGCGATGAATTTTCTGTAGAAATTGAACCGAAAGACGCTTATGGCGAATATGATGATTCACTTTTAATTGAAGTGCCAAAAAGCAATTTTGACGTAAACACAGAAATTAAAGTCGGTATGAAATTTCATGCTTCATCACCTGGAGGCCCGGCAATTGTACGGGTTACAAAGGTTACAGATGATGTAATTACAGTTGATGCAAACCACGAACTAGCCGGGAAAAAACTTTTCTTTGATGTAAAAGTTGTAAGCGTTCGCGAAGCAACAGAAGATGAATTAAATCCTTCGGGCTGTGGCGGCTGCGGTGGTGGTTGTAGCAGCTGTGGCGGAGGATGTTCCGGCGGTTGCGGTGACGGTGGCTGCGGCTGCTAGTTTAATTTGTGCTAATACTATGGCTGTGTGTTAATTTATGCACAGTCAGTTAGTGCAACAATTTAATATACTGCCAGTTAGTGCGGCGGATGGATTGTTATAGTTATAAAAGGGCTCTGCATAAAAGCAGAGCCTTTATTTGTTTAATTTGTTCACGAGGTTCTATACAGTTTTTATCCTTAATAATTTTATAACAGTTTCTAATCTGTTTAATAAATCATCATAACTAATTATATCAACTATGTTTTTGTATTTTCGTTTTATTATTTCAAAATCATCAAGTTGGTCTTTGTTATAATGCTTAGTTCTTCCCATAATTATTATTGCTTTAGGATTTCTAATTTTAAATAAATAACCTTTTGGCTTCTTATCATTAAACTGTGTATTTAAATTATTTTCTGCCGTTATACCATCTCTTGATAAATAGTAAATATACTTTTCGGCCTGCATTATAGCACCTTGTAAAATTGCACTGGGAATATAATTATTCCGATTCATCCCTTTTCGCAATAATTCAGCACTTTCTGGCTTTTTTATCTCGATTATATCAATATTTCCGTTAAAATCACCTAATATAATGTCAATTCGTTTCTTGCCATGATAATTATTTTCTCTTATTATTGCTTCCTTTTCTGAAATAATATATTTTGGAAATATAACCTTTATAAATCTTAAAATTTCATTTTGCCAATCTTTTTCATTATATCCATTTTCGCTTATCAACATATTATCAAGTTTGTTCAATAAAAATTCATATCTCTTTATATCAAAATCTTCAAAATCTGTTTCGGAAAAAGATTCTTTCACAAGATCTTTTTTATTTACATATTTCTGAAATTGAGTTTCACGGTCATTTTTGACACAAAAAAACTTTCTAAGAGCTGCACAAACTCTCGCGTTGTCATACAATTTATGTTCATAATTATTTGGTAATGATTTTATAAGTTTTATATACTCTAATTCAGATATCGAGTCTTCCGTATCGCCACCAATATAAAGATTACTATCAATTCCGATATCATTGATTATTTTAAATATTGAAGTTTTTCTAGATGTTAAAAAATACTCTTCTGTAATATTACATGATTTTTCAAAGTATAAATCAAAATTAATTTGAAGTATGGTTTTATCAATTTTATAGAATTTGCCATTTTCGTTTACCACTAACTCTGCTAGTTTAAATTCACCAAAAGAATAGAATTGCGTATCATAATCGACAATAGAATTTTCTGTAAGCCTAAATGTATTTGCTAATTCATAAAATCCATTTCCTTTTATTTTATCAAATAGCCAATAAATACTACTATTCTCTGGATATTCTTGAGAAAAATGTATAACAAGAATATCTCCTCTTTTTAAAACTTCTAAAGACATAAATCACCTATAGATATTATATCTCTAAAGCAAATTCTTTATAAAGTCATTCACAAGCTAACCGATGAATAGCAATTACAACACCTGAAGTATCTTTCCTTTTTGACACAGGATGGCTTCCATTTTCAAGAAAATATACATATGGATAAGAATTATCAGCAGCCCATTTTTGCTCACTCTGTGAAGATGATATATAATTTACCGTCAGTCTATTCCAATTACTATCAAGTTTTTCTATTGAATTTAGTATTGTTCGTCTATTAATGCTAAAATGTAATAATTCAAATATTGATGGCAAATACCATCCGCTTTCATATACTCCAGTTATTTCATTCGTCGTTGCGTAATTATTTACATAATAAAATGCTCCATAAATTACGCCTCTATTTATTTCTATCGCATTTTCATCATCTATTACCTCACACAGATTTTGCCAAGATTCAGCCCCTGATAAATTGCTTTCTTCTGTAAACTTGTAAGTTGGATTAGTAGAATATTGATTATAACTCGATGTACATACTGTCAAATTTTTCTCAATATTTTTTTTATAACCTTGTACTGATTTATAAGTATCTGTCACTAAATCACAATAAGACATGCCAAAACACCAAGCTCTAGAGACTCTCTGTAATCCAACAAAATAGGCATTTTGTTTTGTTCCTGTGATTGGATATGTATTATCCTCTGAAAAATTTCTTTGGGGATTTTCCTCAAGAAAAAATGCTACTACGCCGACTACTTTTCCATTTAAATTTTCATAAATACTTTTATTATTACAATAATCAGAAATCGAAACTGTCTTACCATTTGCCAAAACAATATCCCCAACAGATGGAATATCAGTTGTATATAATAAAGAATCGTTCCATTTTGCATAAAGTGTTATATCATCTGAAATTATAATTTCCGCACCATCTGCATAATTCGTACCACTTCCATCTCGTGATGAGTTCCAACAAGAAAATTCAAACCCTTCAAGCGAAAAAGATAAAATTTCCACCATTGTTAACATAGTTGCTTTGTTTGCAGGTACTGTTTGAGTTTGTATTACAGGATTTTCAGAACCATCATTTATATTGAATGTAACAATACAACTTTTTTCAGTAGAGGTTGTGTCCGTCTGATTGGAAGAATTAGCTCCTGTATTACCACCATCGTTGGTGCCACTAGAGTTCGCAGTCCATTTTGCTTCTAACATTATATCTGTAGTAATGGGAGTTGAAAAATCAAATACACAGTTTCCATTATACCAACCATTAAATGTGAAATCCATTTTTATCGGATCTGTAGGTTTTGTTGCATTTTTCCCTTCTTCAACAGTTTGACTTCTTACTTTATTACCGCCATTGGAATCAAAAGTTACCGTATAATAGACTGGTGTCTCATTCCCTTGTTGCATATCACATGCATTGAAAATGATTACAGATGAAAATAATCCTATTAGTGGCAAAAATATTGCTTTTATTTGAAATTTCATAAATCCAATCTCCAAGGAAAAAATGACTCTTGCAATAAATTAAAACACTTGTTGCAATTATCCATTATATAACAATATATGAGAACTGCAATAAAAACCATATAAATTGAGGATTGTCAATTAGAATGTGAAACATGGAAGTAAATTTTTGGCAAGTTGTTTTGGACGAATTAGAATATCAAGGAAAGACAAGAAAATGGCTTGCCTCTGAAGCAAATTTTGATGTTTCAACAATCGGAAGTGGTCTTAAACGAAACGGTCTTCCATCGGTCGATTTAGCACTTCGTATAGCTACTGCCCTTGCCGTTCCCGTTGAATATCTTGTGACTGGCAAAAATCTTTCATTAAAAACAAACTACAAAAACGAAGATTTACACAAATATCATAAATATGCAAAAACCATAGAAAATCTTGATTCACTGCCAGAAAACGAACGAATTCCAATAATACATATGATTGACGAAATGAAAGAAAGAATAGAAAAATAATAATTTCAACTGATTCCATAGCACCAGTTATACACAGGTTGAAACTTTATAGCATACTCTTTTTCTGTTAAAGAAAGAGAAAAATTGTTCTATGCATTTTTGGATATCCTTTAATTATTATATATATGTGTTATTTCTCCTAATTTGTCAAATATTAGGAGAAATTAGGAATAATCAATATACTTCGCCAGATTGGTAATAAATGTCTTAAGAACAATTTATATGCTATAATCTTTCTATGCCAAAATCTTTTTATCAAAAAACAACACGGACCGGTTCTTCTCTTATCATTCACCCGTTGCCGCCTGTCTGCTCGTCTGAAAGTACAGTCCTTATATTAGGCACAATGCCTTCTCCTAAAAGCCGGGAACTGGGATTTTTTTATATGCATCCGCAAAACCGGTTCTGGCGGGTGCTGCCACAGGTTTTTGGCGAAACACTTAATTTTCCGAACAATGCACCTGACAGAGTTGCCGTAATCGCTGAGCGGCGTGAGTTTTTGCTACATCACAATATTGCCCTGTGGGATGTACTTGCAAGCTGTCAGATAAAAGGTGCTGCGGATTCTTCTATTTGCGGTGAAATACCAAATGATTTTACAGAAATTCTTTCGCATTCAAAAATAAGACATATCTTTTTTACAGGAAAAACGGCTACTGCTCTTTGGCAAAAACACTGTGCCGCTTTGTTTGAAAAACGCTTTAATCTTTTAGTCTGTACACTTCCTAGTACAAGCCCTGCAAATGCCCACTTTACATTAGAAAAGTTAGTTGAAGAATATAATATTATTCGGCAATTAGTTTGATTTTAGAAAATCGCTAACAAGGCTTACAATGCTTGCTGTGTTTTCTTCTATATTAGAAGAGTTTACCGTAACGCAAAGATCTGCGATGTTTTTGTAACTGGCTGTGCGTTCAACGTAAAAATCATGGAAGATATTCTGCACGTCAATTTCGGTGTGCGGATTTTTTTTTGCAATATATGCAGGTAGATTTGATATTTTACCGTTTTCAAAAACAGATTCCGCAACAATTCTGTCAGCGGCAAGCGTTTCAGGTACCTGTAAAAAAACAAAAAGGCAGTTAATTGAACGCAAAAAGCTTAATGCCTGCCCGTTATTGCAGATTCCTCCGCCGGTGGCGATTATTGCAGAGCCTTTTGCCGGTATAATTTTTCCGGCGAGTTTTTCTGAAAGAGCTTTACATGCTTCTGCTTCGGCGGCAAAAAAGCCTTCTGATCCAGATTCTGTATAAATCTGTCGCGGAGATTTACCTGTAAGTTCTGTTATTAAATCGTCGGTATCAAAAAAAGGACAGTTGTAATATTTTGCAAGGGCTTTGCCTAAAGTGGATTTGCCGCAATGTTTTATGCCCATTAGAACAATGGATTTTTTCAGCTGAGCCATTATTTCCCTCTATTACGCGCGCTGACCGGCAGAGTTGCATTTCTGTCCGGTAAACGTTGAATCGAGCGTTATATCAGCACCGTGGCTTTTTAACATTTCGTAAAAGCCGGGGAAAGAAACAGAAGCGCATTCAGCCTGATTGATTTTCATCTGTCCTTCTGCAAACATTCCGCAGACTGTCATAGCCATTGCAACCCTATGGTCAGCGCGCGAATCAATTTCACTTCCATTAAGTGGCGCACCGCCAAAAATAGTCATCTTATCATTTTCAATTTTTATCTTTGCACCGCACTTTGAAAGCTCCTCGTTCATTACGGCAACGCGGTCGCTTTCTTTCTGTCTTATGTGTGCAAGCGTCGTAAATTCGGTTTTACCTTTTGAAAAACAGGCGGCTACGCACAAAGCTGGCAGTGCATCAGGAATATCGTTCATGTCGATTGAAACATCATTTGTTAAAGGCTTTCCGCCATGGACTTTTACATAACCAAGCCCTGTTGTGCTGTCTACAAATTTTTCTATATCTGCACCCATTTTTATAAGGATGTCGATTATCTGTTTATCTGCCTGCGGATCAGAAAAATTAAGCCCTGTAATCGTAATATCACTTGGTGTGCATACAGCAGCAACAAGCGGAAAGGCAACGCCTGACCAGTCGCTTGAAACTGTAACTTCTCCGGCATTGTATTTTTGTCCGCCACATACTGTGTAATGCTTAAAGTCTGCGCTTGCTGTAGCTTTTACACCGAACTTTTGCATCCATTCAAGCGTCATCTGTATATAAGAAGTTTCTTTTGGATTTTCTACTTCAATTTCAATTGTTTCACCTTTTGGAATAAGTGCGCCGGGAACTAAAATTGCAGAAACGTGCTGAGAGTTCATTCCCGGTAAATGACAGGTTCCGCCATGTAATTTTCCGCCTACAACGATTGGTGGACAGTCTGAATCCGGGCGGGTAATAAAGCAGTTTGCACCTAGTTCTGAAAAAGCCTTAATTGCAGGGCGTACCGGGCGGCTGCAAATCTGTTCGTCGCCTGTAATTACGGCAAATCCGTCGATTAATGTGCAAAGACCTGTTACAAAACTTGTTGTTGTACCGGAATTTCCAGTATCAATTATTTTTGAAGGAGCTTTTAATTTTCCTCCTAAGCCTGTAATAACCCAGTCAGTACCGTTTACAATTTCAATCTGTGCGCCAAGCGTACGGGCAGCATTAAAAGCACTTAAACCATCGCTGCTTGCAAGCGGATTATGGATAACAGTCTTTCCGTCTGAAAGTAATGCCATAAAAACAGCGCGAATTGTCTGACTTTTAGAACCTGGAACAAGAAAAGAACCTGTAATTGAACTTTTTTTTGAAATTGCGTACATGAAATTCAGCATAAAAGATTCACATAGTTTTGGCAATCAGTTGACTGCGTGTCTGTTGCCTGTGTGGTATCTGTAGTCTGCGCCTCAGAAAAATTACTATGATAGCCGGATTATCATGTCAGCGAAATTGCCAGGATATTGAGCCGTTGCCTTTTTGCTTTTGCTACGATATTCTTTTATTATGAGTATTTGGGCATCAATGGCACTTTGTTTTGTGCTGTATTTTATAGTTTTTATTATTTTTACATTTGCAGCACCAAAGATAAAAGTAAGGCTTACTCTTTGGGCAACGATTCTGGGACTTATTGCTGTTTTGCCTGTAGCATTTACTGAATATGCTGTTTTCAGCCTGCCGATTTTTAACGCAAATACCTTTGTTTCTGTTATAGTAACATCTCTTGTTTTTAACGGGCTTATAGAAGAATCGTTAAAGATGATAACAATGCTTTTTTTACCGGCAAAAAAAACTACTCTTGCTAAGTTTTTCTGCTGCTGTATTTTATGCGGACTTGCCTTTGGCAGTTTTGAATCAGTTGTTTATATGCTTGTTTATTTACAGAAAGCTTCCGGGGCAGGCACAGAAGCAGTGTTCAAGCTTGTTTTTGCAAGACTTTTTACGTCAGTTTTAATTCATACATTTTGTGCAGGACTTTCCGGTTTGTATATCTGGACTTTCAGAAATAAAGCGGCAAAAATTTTGCCTTTTGTCCTTGCAGTTTTGCTCCACGGATTATATGACTTTTTTGCAAGTTATCCAAAGCCATTTTATTATTTTATAATTCCTGTGATTTTATTTGCTGGAATTGAATGCAGAATCCGTTATCAGGTAATTGCTGAAAAAAAAGAATAGCACGACATAATATCAATTAATGAAAGTTTTTGTTGCAACTAATATATTAGTATGCTATTATAACAGTGGTGATAATCATGCAGATGAAAAGGATTACAGCATCGGAACAGATTTACAAGGCAATGTATTCTCAGATTATGTTTCTGGAATTAAAACCTGGTGAAGAACTCAATATGCAGAAATTGCTTAAGGATGCTGGTGTTAGCCGTTCACCTTTGCGTGACGCACTTTTGAAGCTACAGGAAGATAATCTTGTTGAAATCTTTCCTCAGAAAGGTTCGCGTGTTACAAAAATTAATTTAAAGCAGGTTGAAGTTGAACGTTTTATGCGTACAACACTGGAACTTGCCGTTCTTCCGCTTTTTGCTCAGGTTTGTGCAAAAGAGCATCTTTTGAAACTTAGAAGTGCGCTGGAATCACAGAAAATTGCAGTAGAAGGGCAGAATCCTAAGGATTTCCTGAATGCTGATGATAAATTTCATAAGGTTTTCTTTTCTGCAACAGGAATGGAAAGGCTTTGGAATTTGATTCAGAATCAGTCTGGCAACTATAGAAGAATCCGTATTCTTTCCAATCAGGTACCGGAACTGCATGATAAGGTAATTACCGAACACGAAGAAGTTCTTAAGGCTTTTTCTGATGGAGATGGAAACAAAGCTTTAGAGATTGAAAAAAGTCATCTTACAAAGTTGATTACAGAAATTGATATTCTTGAACAAAAATATCCTGATTATTTTGAGTAATTATTGCCGTAAAAGCAGCTGATAACTAAAAGGCGGGTTATCTGGTGCGGCAGTAAAAACTTTTAATAAATAAATAACTTATAGAGCGTAGAGGAGGAGTTTATGAAGTTATCTGTTAAAAGTATTGAAGATCGTAGTTCCTGGACAGCAAAGAATTATGAATTACCAAAATTTGACCATGCAAAAATGGTTTCTGCAACTGAAAAAGCACCTGTATGGGTTCACTTTGGTGCAGGAAATATTTTCCGTGGATTTTCTGCAGTTTTAATGCAGACTTTGCTCGACAATGGCGATACAGATAAAGGTATTGTAGTTGGTGAAGGTTTCGACTACGACATTATAGATAAAATTTATACACCTTATGACAGCGTTTCTTTGCTTGTTACATTGAATTCAGACGGAACAATCAGCAAAAAGGTTGTTTCTTCAATAGCAAAAGCATGGAAATGTGATTCTTCTTTTACAGAAGAATGGAACAATTTCAAGGCAGTTTTTGCTAATCCTTCTTTGCAGATGGTAACATTTACAATTACAGAAAAAGGTTATGCACTCGGCCGCGGCGATGAATTCTTCCCGTTTGTAGCTTCAGATTTTGAAGCTGGTCCTGACGGCAAGCTCAACAGCATGATGAGCAAAATCACAGCATTGGTTTACCACCGCTATCTTAACGGAAAAACTCCGCTGGCTTTGGTAAGCACAGACAACTGTTCACACAACGGTGAAAAATTACAGAACGCTGTAATGACAGTTGCAAAAAAATGGATTGAAAAAGGCTTCTGCGAATCTGGCTTTACTTCTTACCTTGAAAGCAAAGTTTCTTTCCCATGGTCAATGATCGATAAAATTACACCACGCCCGGATGCATCTGTAAAAGCAATGCTTGAAAAAGATGGTTTTGAAGATACAGAAGTTGTTATCACAGGCAAAAACACATACATTGCTCCGTTCGTAAATGCAGAACGTCCTCAGTATCTTGTAATTGAAGACAACTTCCCGAACGGTCGTCCGGCACTTGAAAAAGCTGGTGTTTACTTTACAGACCGCGACACAGTAAACAAAGTAGAAAAGATGAAGGTTTGCACATGTCTTAACCCGTTGCACACCTGTCTTGCAGTTTACGGTTGTCTTTTAGGCTATACACTTATCGCAGATGAAATGAAAGATTCTGTATTGAACAAGATGGTTCACACAATCGGCTATACAGAAGGTATGCCTGTAGTTGTTGATCCAAAAATCTTACATCCGGAAGATTTCATTAAGGAAGTTCTTGAAGTTCGTATTCCAAACCCATTTATGCCGGATACACCACAGCGCATTGCAACTGATACAAGCCAGAAGCTTTCTATCCGCTTTGGTGAAACAATTAAAGCATACATGGCAAACAAGAGTCTTGATGTACATAACTTAAAGCTTATTCCTCTTGTATTTGCAGGATGGCTTCGCTACCTGCTTGCAGTTGATGATGAAGGAAAAGCATTTACACCTTCTTCTGACCCGCGTCTTGAATCAAGTCAGGCTTACCTTAAAGGTATTAAACTTGGTGACAAAGGTCCGTTTGATAAAGTTCTTCAGCCGCTTTTGAGCGATGAAACTTTGTTCGGAGTTGATTTGTACAAAGCTGGTCTTGCAGATGTTGTTGTTTCTTACTTTGCTGAACTTGTTGCAGGTCCTGGTGCTGTTCGCAAAACTCTTGAAAAATACGTTAAGTAGTTTTTTACAGGTCATTTTTTAATCAATGCTGTGTAGCAACCAGCACGGCATTGGTTTTGTGTGTATTGAGCATTGGGAAAAAAAAGCAGCTTTCATCAGTTTTCCCAATGCAGCGGTTCTAGGGCATTTGCACTTTTATGCTTTAGAATTTTGCTTTTTGTTTCTGGCGTTCTGCTGTTTTTCCTCCAGCAGAACGCCTCTTTTTTTGTCTGCCTAGTTTTGTTATAGTGTTTAATATGGTAAAGATTGAAAAAGCCTTATATATGATTCCTGTAACTCTTGGTAAAACTTCCTATGAAAAAGTTCTGCCTTCTTATAATCACGATATAATAGTACAGATTCATTATTTTATAGTAGAAAATATTCGGTCTGCGTGTAAATTTCTTTCTCGTGTAGATCCTGAAATTCATACAGATGAGCTTGTTTTTTATGAGCTAAGCGAGCATACGGATAAGCGCACTATTGGTAATTATCTAGACCCGCTTTTAAAAGGTGAACCCATGGGTGTTATTTCTGAAGCCGGTTGCCCTGGAATTGCAGACCCGGGGGCAGATGTTGTTGCAATCGCTCAGAACAAAAAACTTAAGGTTGTACCGCTTGTAGGACCTTCTTCTATTTTAATGTCTTTAATGGCAAGTGGATTTAACGGACAGAATTTTGCGTTTAACGGCTACCTTCCTGTAAAAACCGGCGAGCGCGAAGCAAAATTGCGTCAGCTTGAAAACCGTGTTTATAAAGAAAATCAGACACAGCTCTTTATAGAAACTCCTTATAGAAATAAGCAGATGATGGATTCAATAGTAAGTGTTTGCCGACCTGAAACAAAGATTTGCTTTGCAGCCGGCATTACATGTCCGGAAGAAATCATACTGACAAAAACTTCTGCCGAATGGAAAAAATCAGGCTTGCCGGATATTGGTAAAGTTCCTGCTATTTTTTTGATTTATAAATAGAAGAAAATGTGATATAATCTAGTATTATAAGAATTATAAGGAAACATTGTAAAAATCTGCTTTAATAAATTTAACAGCGGATTTTTCATTGTTAACTGCAATATTGTTATTAATGCGCCAAAAATACAGCTGGCTAAACAGTACACTTTTGGAGCTTTTTGGGGGAATAATTTTATGCCAATGACATTGCGCGAAAAATACGGAAAATACTTTTCTCTTATGTCTAAACTTTCAAGTGCTGCTCCTGTAATAGATGCAACAAATGTTTATGAAGAAGCAAATTTAGAAACAAGAAAAATCATGGATTCCATGATTGCAGAAAATATATTGCCTGGTACAAGGCTTGAAAACGTTGAAAATTTCAAGGCTTTTAACGATGCTGTAAAATCAGGAAAGCGCGGTCTTATTTTAATGGAACACTATTCAAATATGGATTTGCCTGCTCTTGTTTATCAGCTTACGCGTTATAAGGAAAGCTGGGGAAAGGAACTTGCGGATAGAATAGTTGCCATCGCTGGAATGAAACTCAACGAAGAAAATCCTATGGTTCGTGCATGGGCAGAAGGTTTTACACGTGTTGTAATTTATCCTAGCCGTTCATTAAAGGCCGTAGAAAACAAAGATATTTCTGAAGAAGAGAAAGCCGCAGAAGAAAAACGTTCACGTTCTATTAACCTTGCTGCGATGCATGCCATGGATGACTGTAAAAGACGCGGACAGGTAATTTTGGTTTTCCCGGCAGGAACTCGCTACAGACCAGGAAAGCCGGAAACAAAACGTGGTCTTCGCGAAATAGACAGTTACCTGCGCATGTTTGATGTAATGATTCTTGTTACGATAAACGGAAACTGTCTTAGAATAAATCCTGAAACTCCGAATGATATGCTTTCTGATTTGGTTTGCGAAGACATTGTTATTCAGGCTGCAACACCTATTATTAACTGTAAGGAATTCAGAAAAGGAATGCTTTCAACAATTCCTGAAGATGATCCTGATCCAAAGCAGAAAGTAGTTGATGCATTAATGAAAATTTTTGATAAGCAGCATGATGAAATAGAAAAAATCCGCGAAAAAGAACTGGCAGAAAAAGGTCTTTCTGTCTGATTTTTGCGAATTGAAATTTGCTAATGAATAATTATATAAACATATAGAGGAAAGAAGGTAAAATA
>JAEEGK010011094.1_pt1 | contig 20644 bp, 17 predicted proteins | sample 8958771 | NCBI WGS metagenome assembly JAEEGK01 (sample SAMN16246547, study PRJNA631951) | gut metagenome | biome: gut microbiome; feature: rumen; material: SC-attached | host: Bos | place: Iran: Karaj | collected 2018-10
GCTGGTTGAGGTATTTCCAGTTCAACTCAGGTCTTGAGGATATGGAGGTTTGGTTATAGAGCCAGAAGTCCCATTGTTTGAAGGCATTGACGAAACAGGAACCTTGCAAGGGTGTGAAATAACCGTCGCCTACGACTAGTAGGTTGGGTCGGTCTTTGCCGATGGTGTCCTGCAAGGTGAATACTGGTCGTGAAACCTTGGGCTTGCACAAGGGCAAGAGCAGGTCGATGTGGGTCTCAAGTTCGCCATCTTGGTCGGAATAGTCGCGGCTGAGGTTGGGGTCGATGACCTCAACGGAGGGAAGTCGGTAGTCTGTTAAAGTCTCAATTTTTCTGAGTATCGAGTCAGCCACAAAAGGAATAGTGGCTTCTGACCAGTGAGACCCCGTTCGTGTATAGAGCCGATAAGGGAAGGTGTCTTTGATTGTTTTGAAATAGTTGTAGAAATCGATGTGCGGGATGTCGTTTTCCCTGAAGAGTTGGGCGTAATACTCTGCCAAAACGAAATCAGACACGCTGTCTTTGTAAGCCTCGGGCAAATACTCTGGATAGACTGCAGGCTTGGTGGGACAGAGGACAAACAGAAACTGAGTACCGTGTTGGCGAAGACTATCGATCAGGGTAAGCGTTTCTTGGACGTTCTTTTGGGCGACCACCTTGGCATAGTCAACAGTGCCGTAGCTTGCCAACAATAGTTTTCCAGCGACGTCATCGATATTGCCTTTCAAGAAAAACTCATGACATTTGCCTTCAATTACGTTCGGATTGGCGATTTTCCCGAAGCAGCTGTAGGCAAGCTGGTTGTAGCACCGACTGAAAAACTTTCTGAAGCCAGTGCTTTTTCTGGCTTGTTGGGCAAGATACTCCTGATAGGAGCCGTCAAGGTAACTTTTCCAATTCAAATCTTGTTTCTCAACTTTGACTTTATCGGTATAGGGACTCAATGGCTTTGTCGGAACTACATGTGTAAAACCTTGCAGCATGATGGCAGCAAGCAATGCCATGATGCAGGCGAACTGGATAATATGATGCCGTTGCTTATTCATGGTTAGAATCTGAAATAAATGAACGGGCTGAAGCCACTGGCATTCAAGGCGCCAAGGCAGAAGATAAAGGCAAGTATGCTGATTACAAACGCGATGATATGCTGCCGACGGTTATATTCGGTGAAGTAGACTTTATCTTGTACCTTCAAGCCGAACTTCGAGAGGGTGAAGAACGAGAAGAAGGCAGCCACGATCATGGTCACATAGAGATGCGGGTTGTCGCCGAAATGGAAAGGAGCAAAGTCGAAGGCGAACAAGCGTTTGATGAACATCCACGACAGGTCGATGCGCTCGATGCGGAAGAAGCAGCGCGTCAACACGATGATGAGGAAGGTGAAGAACACACTTGGAATCCGCCCCAATCGCTCGTTGAACTTCTTCAAGAACAGCTTGTCGGCGCAGATGAAGATGCCTTGCAGGGCGCCGTAGACCACGAAGTTCCACGCTGCTCCATGCCACAAGCCGCTGATGAGGAAGCAGAACCACAGGTTGAAGTATTTGCGGGCTTCGGTCTTCACGCGGCTGCCGCCCAAGGGGAAGTAAAGATAGTTCTTGATGAATACGCTAAAGGTTTGGTGCCAGCGACGCCAAAACTCTGATATGGTAGTGGAAACGTATGGGTTGTCGAAGTTCTCGGGGAACTTGAAGCCCATCATGCGGCCCAAACCGATGGCCATGTCGGAGTAACCGGCGAAGTCGAAATAGATCTGGAAGGTAAAGGCGAAGATGGCTATCCAAGCACTGGTCGAGTCGATGGTTGCGATTTTGTTGGCAATGTCGGCCAATTGGGCAGAGGTCAGCACATCATAGTTCGAAGGACCCAAGATCTGGTCGACTTGGAATCCGATGACATCAGCAATAAGGATCTTTTTGCACAGACCGATGACGAAACGATAGAAGCCATGCAACCTGTCTGTATAGAGCGACTCGCGGTTGCGGATTTGGTCGGCAATGTCGCAATAGCGCACGATGGGGCCGGCAATCAGTTGCGGGAACATGACGATGTAGAGCATGTAGTCGCTCAGCCGTTGCATCGGCTCGTTCACCTTGCGGTAGGTGTCCAAGGTGTAGGTGACGCTTTGGAATGAGAAGAACGAGATACCTATAGGCAAAAGAATCTTAGTCCATTGCAGCGGCTCGGCATGGAACCAACCCAACACTGAGTTGATGTTCTGCATGGTGAAGTTGCCATACTTGAAATAGAAGAGCAATCCTATGCTGATGGCGATGGAGATGCCGCAAAGCAGCTTTTTTAGCCCTGGATTTTCGGTTTTGTTCATCCATCGCACTAGGTAGAAGTTCGCGATGACCGAAACGATGAGGTGGATGATGAACTCGGGCGCGCCCCATGCGTAGAATACAAGCGAGGCGAGCAGTAGGAAATAGTTGCGAACCTTCTTCGGCAGGATGAAATACACGAGGAAGAAGATGGGCATGAAGTAGAGTAGGAATATGTTGCTGCTGAATACCATATTGTGTGTCTAATCTTGTTATTGGAATAGTTCGCCTTTCTCGATTTTCTGGTCGATGACCCATTGGACGTCTTTTTCAAGCATATCCTCGAAGTCAATGCCTCTTTCCTTGGCTTTCTTTTGTATCATCTTTGTCATTTCCGGATTGAGTTTCCATTGTTCCATGATCTCATGTTTTTTCATCTTAATGAAAGAAGCAGTGTCGATGTTGATCTCAGCGCGCAAGGGGGGGGCACCTCGGCCAATACGCGAGGCTTCTTCGCGTAACACCTCGTCGATTTGTAGGGCGTGTTGGGAAGCATAGATGTTGAGGGCATTGAACCATCCCTTGTCGTTTCGTATTTGGTTGATGGTTCGGGCTTCATTGATGCGTTTGGTGTTGCGGATGGTGGGCATGTCCTCTCCGTCAAGGCCTGGGATGAGTTCGGGGTCGTTCTTTAGTTTCCAGATGATGTTTGAGCGCAATTCCTCATCCGTTAGGTTGGCAAAAGTGTCGAGGCTGCGGTATCGGTTGGACAAGTCGGAGACGGTGGCTTCCATTAGGCTGTCGCTCACGCAGAATTGCAATAACGCATCCTTGGCAAAGCCGTAGGTGGCTTCCCACCATTGGTGGCCTGCCGAATAGAACACCACATAATCTGCATTGAGGATGTGGCTTAGGCGGTCTATGTCTTTCACGCTTGTCGATTGGTTTTCAAAACCAATGAAAGCAGTGTTGTTGTAGAACCAGACCTCCCTGTCGGCCAGTATCTTGGAAGCGGGCATGAATTCAGCCATGCTCCAAATGAACGAGTCGCCGATGAATAAAACTTTGGGTTTGCGGTGGGTACTGTCGGGCTCAACGGTGATGTCCGACTTGTATTTGGTCTTGTCGCCTTGTATGCGGAAGATGAGGTTCAAGGTCTCTTCATCGCCTTCCAGCTTGTCCGATTCGTATGCGACCGGCGGTCCGATGTGGATGTTGGGGAATTTGGCTTCGCCTTCCAGAGTGTTGATGAAGCGAAAGAGAGAATCAAAGCCATAGATGGACGAATAACGCCAATGTGAGTCGGTCTTTGGGAACAGTGGGAACGAGGCTGTGTCTCTCATTTTGACAAACCAGTCCGTCATGTTGATGAAAGGGAACTCTATTTCCTTCATCCTGCGTGAATAGTACTCAGTTAGGTGTATGGTGGTGGTGTCGGCATCGCGGCGGGGGAGGTATTCGGGGTAGACTTCAGGCTTGTCGGGTGCGATGAAGGCGACAAACTCGATACCATAGTCTTTCAACACGTGGAGCAGCTTGTTCATTTGTCGAAGCTCGGCATCGGCATCTTTCACGGCATCTTCGTTGGTTTTGTAGTGCTTAGGCAGTTCGGTGCCGTAATGCTCGTTGACGGCCAAGGCATAATACAGATAGCCGTTTTTTCCTGGTACGATGAAGTTGCAATAGGTCTTGTTGTAGGCCGACCATACATATTGGTTGTAGAGCCGGATGACGGGCTCTCTCAGTCCGAAATGCTCACTGGTGTATTTCTCAATTTGCGTCTGATAGTTGTTGGATTTGTAATTGTCGAAAGTCAACTCGGGCTTGGGTGTCGGCTCAAAGACGCCCTTCAAAGGCTTCACGGGGAAGACGTCCCCCCATTCCTGGATGATAGGAACGAAAAGGAATACCATCAGCAGGGCAAACAAGATCAGATCATATTTTATCTTGAATTTTCCCATGATTCAAAACCTGAAATAGATGAATGGGCTGAAACTGGAGGCATTCAGTGCAGCCACACAGAATACGAAAGCGAATGCGGCCACAATCCATACGGCGATATGCTGACCATTGGTGAAGTCATTGAAATAAACCTTTTCTTGAACCTTTTGTCCAAATTTGGTAAGTGTGAGGAAGGAGAAGAAAGCCGCCACGATCATTGTGACGTAGAGTTGCGCGTTGGCACTGAAAGGCAGTAAAGCAAAATCGAAGGCAAACATTCGCTTGATGAGCAGCCAGGCCAAGCCGAAGTCTTCGACGCGGAAGAACACCCAGATGAGGTTCACTGTGAGGAAGGTGAGGATGACGCTCGGAATTTTGCCGATTTTTTTCATCACCTTGCCAAGGAAGAGCTTGTCGGCGCAGATGAAGAAGCCGTGGAGTGCACCCCAAACGACGAAGTTCCATGAGGCACCATGCCACAAGCCTGAGAGCAGGAAGCAGACCCATAGGTTGAAGTACATGCGTCCTTTGCCCTTTCGGTTGCCGCCGAGTGGGATGTAAAGATAGTTCATGATGAAGGCGCCCAAGGTCTTATGCCAACGGCGCCAAAACTCGGTAATGGAACGCGAAGTATACGGATTGTCGAAGTTTTCGGGAAATTTGAAGCCCATGATGCGGCCGAGACCGATAGCCATGTCGCTGTAACCCGCAAAGTCAAAGTAGATTTGGAAAGTATAGGCTAATGATACAATCCACGCCGTGGTGCTATCCAGATTGGCCACCTGAGTAAAGATGTTGGAGATTTGGTCTGCACCCAAAAGCGAGAAGTTGGCCGGTCCTAAAACGGCATCTACTTGGGCTCCGATGACATCGGCGATGAGGATTTTCTTGCACAGACCGATGATGAAGCGGTAGAAGCCCTGCAGTCGGTCGTCCATGGTCGATTCGCGGCTGCGGATTTGGTCAGCCACGTCGCAATAGCGGATGATAGGACCAGCAATCAATTGCGGGAACATGGTGATATACAGCACAAAGTCGGTGAGTTTCTCCATCGGCTTGTTGACGCCACGGTAGGTGTCCAAGGTGTAGGTTACGCTTTGGAACGAGAAGAACGAGATGCCGATGGGCAGCGTGATGCGTTTCCAAGTGAGCGGAGCGTGTCCCGTGAGCCCAAGGATGGCGTTCAAGTTTTCCATCGTGAAGTTGCCGTATTTGTAGAACAACAACAGTCCGATGGGAATGATGATGGATAAGCCGCAGAGGAGCTTCTTTAGGCCGGCTTTTTCGGTCTTACACATCCATTTGACCAGGAAGAAGTTGGCTACTGTGGAAGCGACGAGTTGGATAATGAACTCGGGCGCGCCCCAGGCATAGAAGATGAGCGAGGCCAATAAGAGCACGTAGTTCCTGACTTTCCTCGGTGTGAGGAAGTAGACCAGAAAGAAGGCTGGCATGAAGTAAAGTAGGAAAACATTGCTACTGAATACCATGGTTTTCTGTTTCTGTGTTCGATTCTTTTGTTGCTTCGGTCCGATTTAAGGTGCCCTGCTGGATTTGGTAATTGACGATCCAATGGGCGTCGTCACGAATGGCTTGTTCCAAGGTCTTGCCTTGTTGTTTGGCTTTCTCACGTATCGCCTCCATCTGAGTCTCGTTGCCCTTGATGATTCTGATGTTTTTTTTCACTTCTTGCTCGATGAAGGCCAATGAGTCCGATGCAAGATAGGATTCCACCCATTTTGAGCGTTTGGTGGGGATGCTGTCTTTCAAGGCGGGGAAAGAATAGTCCAGATGGGTGTCGATGATCCATTGCGCTTCGTTGTGGACGAGTTCGTCCAAAGGTTTGCCTTGCGCTTCGCTTGCTTTTTCCAGACTTCCTATCCAAGCCGAATCGGAACGGATATTCTGTTCCAGTTTCGCATAGGCAGCTTCGATTTCCTCGGGGTCGTAGCAAAGGGCGAGCAAGGCCTTTTTCGTAAAGCCGTTGTTCAACTTGTAAAGTTGTGTTGAGCTGTAGAACAGGATGATGAAGTCGGAGGAAAGGAGTTCGTTCGCCAAGTTGACTTCATTTACCGATTGGTAAGTGGGATCGTAATATACGCTGCTGTTATAGTACCAATAGGGGAATTCGGAGAATATCTCTTGTACGGGCACTTGGTAGATGATGTTCCACCAGAACGAGTCGCCGATGACAATCATTTTGGGCATCACCGCCGTAGTGTCCTTGTCGGAAGTTGCTGTGGCATAATAATACTGGGGTCTTGGAAGCGGTCTGATCAGGTTGAGCAGGTTCTCGAGGTCGGTATCGGCTTCTTGGGCGTCTTGGAGTGCCCTTGGCCCGATGACCAGATTGCGCATGTTGATGCTATCCAAGTGTTCCATGTAGCGGATCATTGTGTCGGCAGCAAAGAGCGAGCTGTATTTCGACCAATGCGTTCCTGTTTTCGGGAAGATTGTGAAATCGGCGGTGTCTTTCATGTGCTGGAAGTAATCACCCAAATCGAGCACATTGACACCTAAGCGAGTGTATTCATCCTTGAGGAAATACCGTGCCGACATTTTAGGTTCATCATCATATCTTGTGTCTTGGTTTTCAGGCAGATGCTCTGGATAAAGCAGATCTTTCGAAGGAACGAGACAGACGAAAAGATGCGTGCCGTATGGCTCAAGGATGTGCTGCAGCTGATACACACGCTTGGCTTCTTCAGCCAGTTGTTCCGTCAATTGGTCGACATCGGAGAAATGCTGATGGTAATAGATTTGATAATAGTCTTCCACCGACCAAGGCTCATAAAGCCAACCATCCTTGCCCAAAGTGAGGATTCCCTTATTGCCATTCGAGGTCTTGTAGAAATCCCAAAGATATTGGTTGTAAAACCGAATCAAAGGTTGGCGAAACCCGAAGTTCTGTTTCAGATAGGCTTCAGTGCCGTCTTGGAAACTGCCATCACTAATACTATGGAAGGTCATATTGGGCATGGGCGCAGGTATTTCAACGCCATTCAGTTTCTTGAAATCCCACAAATGAGTGGTTTTTTGAAACATGGATGCGAAGAGAAGCAAGGCTGTCAATGCGAATAATATGATCTTGATGACATTCTTCATAGGGACAAAAGTCCTAAAACTTGCAAAAATACGAATTTTTAAATCGACGTAGTCAAAATTATCGTCATCGTCCCGAAAAACCTTAATTTTGAGGCATTACAAGTCGATCCGCTCTCTTTGATCGTTTGATGGGCACACTATCATTCAAGGCAGAAAAGCAGGCATCGGGATGTTTTTCGATGAGATAAGATAATTCCATGGTCAAAGCCGAATCTACTGGGATATTGAGCTCTTCGGCATTTTTTGTGATGGATGTCATCCATTTTTGGTTAAGGAGGATGCGGTCCTTCATTTCCTTTTTCAATTGCTCGGTTTCTTCTTCGTCATAGCACCATTCTAGAAGGAAACGTTCGGCAAAACCGTTGCCAAAATCATATTGTTGCGGTGTGCTGTAGGCCAGCATGATGAAATCAGCTGAAAGCACCTCTTCAAGCAGGTTGAGGTCGTCGACGCGACTTTCATAGGAACCATTGTAATAAGCGGTGCTGAAATAATACCAATAGGGATATTCCTCGAATGTTTTCTTGAATGGGGTGTGGTTGAGAAGGTTCCAATAGAAGGAGTCACCAATGGTAATCAGTTTGGGTTTTACGGCCGTTGGGTCTTTCTCAATTTGAGTTTTGGCGTAATAGTTTGGCGCTCTGTTCAAGGGTCGTATCAGGTTCAACCATTGCTCCAAGTCATCGTCGGGCTCTTTGGTTCTGACATATTTTTCCCCAATGCTGAAATTCTGGATGTTGATATGTCCCAAATCCTCCATATAACGGATCAGGCTGTCGGCCACATACATCGAAGCCAGGTTGCTCCAATGGGTGCCCGTTTGGGGAAAGAGTAGAAAATCGGCGGTGTCTTTCATCTGCTGAAACCATTCCCCTGCATCTATATAGTTGATACCCAAAGCTTCAAAACGTTGATGCAGGAAGTCGTGGGCAGAGAAGACTTTCTCTTGGTGGTATTTGGTGTTTTCAGGAATGTGTTCGGGGTAAATCTGCTCTTTTCCTGGCTCTAATAAAACGAAGAGATGGATATTGAGCCCATTGAGAATTTGTTGGACTTGCGAAATCATTAGTGCTTTTTTACCAAGGATTTGCGCCATCTGTACACTATCTTCAGCATATCCCCAGGAATTGCCTTCGTAGTACTCCTTCACATAGCCTGATTCGTAGTACCAGCCGTCGTCACTGACGAAGACCCAACTTCTGTCTTTGGCGAAGGTTTTTCCGTAGAAGTCCCAAATGTATTGGTTGTAAAGGCGCGTCAAAGGTTCACGAAATCCATAATGCTGCTGTAGGTAAGCCTCAACACCCTCTTGGAACTGATAGTCCTTCCATCGCTCGACAGTCAACTTAGGCTTGGGCTGTTCTTCTGTAACCCCAGCCAGTTTCTTGAATTTGAACAGGCCAGTCGTTTGTTGTATCGGAAAGAGAAACAACAGTATGGCTGTTAAGGCAAATAGTATGACCTTTGTTCTGCTGGACATTTCGTGATGGGATTATCTGCAAAAATAGGAAAATTATCGTCATCGTTTCGAAATTCCTTAATTTTGCAGCATGAATATGAAGAAGATAGAACTGCTCTCGCCTGCCAAAGATGTGGAGGTGGGCATGGCTGCCATCAATCATGGCGCCGATGCCGTCTACATCGGTGGCCCCGACTTCGGTGCACGCGAAAAAGCCTCCAATAGCATTCAAGACATTGAACGCCTTTGCCGCCACGCGGCCTTGTATGATGCCAAGGTTTATGTGACGCTGAATACCTTGCTGTATGACAACGAGTTGGAACGTGCCCGAAAGATGGCATACGACTGCTGGAACGCTGGCGTTGATGCGCTCATTGTACAGGATATGCAACTGCTTAACCTCGACCTGCCGCCCATTCCGCTCCATGCCAGCACACAGTGCGACAACCTGACGGTGGAGAAGGTGCAGCAATTGGAACAGCTTGGTTTCGAACAAGTTGTCCTTGGTCGTGAGTTGAGTCTGAAACAAATTAGGGAGATTCGTGAGAAGACCACTGTGCCATTGGAGTTTTTCGTGCATGGCGCACTCTGCGTCAGCCACAGCGGCCGGTGCTATCTCAGCCAGTATATCGGCAATCGCAGCGCCAATCGTGGTGCCTGTGCCCAGCCGTGCCGCTTGCCTTGGGACTTGCTTGACGAGAACGGCAAGGTGCTGATCAAAAACCGACACTTGCTCTGCCTGAAAGACCTCAACAACAGCGCCCATTTGGAGGAATTGATTGATGCGGGCATCACCAGCTTCAAGATTGAAGGTCGACTGAAAGATGCTGACTATGTGAAAAATGTGACGGCCTTTTACCGCCAAAAACTGGATGAGATCATCAGTCGTCGCCCAGATTTGGAACCGGCATCATACGGTCGTTGCAGCTACACATTTGATATCAATCCAGAGAAATCCTTCAACCGAGGCTTCACCGACTATTTCATCAATGGTCGACAAAAAGGCATTGGTTCGCCTTTCACTCCGAAATCGATGGGCGAATACATCGGCGAGGTCAGTTGGTGCAATCCCCTCCGAATGGAAATCGATACCGACAAAACCCTGCGCAATGGCGACGGCCTGTGTTTTTTGAACCAGGACAATGAATTGGTGGGTCTGCGGGCTGATGTGGTAAACCTCGGTAGAGACGGTGTGCACACCGTCTCTACAAACAGGCCACACGGCGCCTTCCGTGGCGCAAAAATCTACCGCAACCTCGACATCGAATGGCAAAAACAGGTGGAGGCATCAACTGGTAACCGCAAGATGGACATCGATTTGGTGTTGTCGGAAACGGGAACGGGGTATGAATTGTTCGCATTTTTGCGTAGAGACGCACGGCCGTGCGTCTCTACAGGCATACAATGCGACAAAATCACCGCCAACAACCCCGAAAAGGCCACCGAAAACATCCGAAAAAAGGCCCTGCAATGGGGTGACACGGTTTTCAACCCCATTAATCTGGAATTGAGATTTAACGAACCTCGTTTGATACCCGCCTCTGTCATTGGCGAGATGAAACGCGATTTGGTGGCGAGATTGACAGAGAAATTGGTTGAAAACCATCTGAATAACCGGCCCTGTAGAGACGTTTCCCGAAACGTCTCCAACGTTGACATTGAATCAAGAGACGTTTACCGAAACGTCTCTACAGATCCCGACGAAATCCCTACCGCCCTCATGACCTGCCACCATTGCATCCGTTATGCCAATGGGATGTGCAGCAAGGAGACGGGACAAAAGGCCACGCCATTATTCATCCGCAACGGAGCGAACACCTTCCGCCTCGAATTTGATTGTAGGAATTGTTTGATGACGGTTTCTGCTGTTACGGATTGAGTACCAGTTCTTTGTAACCAAATACCACATCTAAGCCTTTCCCTTTGAAATAGGCTTTCACTTGGCTTTCGTCCCATTCGGTGGCGGCCAAAATGAAATCGCCACCCCATGCGCCCAAGGATTTCAATACGCCTTCAAAGTCGGGGAAACGCTTTTGCACGGGCTCCTGCCCGATGCAGCGGCTGATGATGCGCTCGTGGCATTGCATGAGCATAGCGAATTCGTCCAAACTTTGGCATTTCGGTATGGCACGACTGATTTCCGAAATAGCCTCAATATCTTTTTGTAAATCAATGGGATCCGTCTTCTCCAAAAATGCTTTGATTTCCTTTGACGAGCTTTGCTTTTGGCCTTGGTAGACGAAAAACAGATGGTTGGCAAAGTGTGGAGTGAAGTTAATGGGTTCAACTGTTGGTGTCGGCCCTTCGATGCTTCGACGTCGCTCAGCAACCTCGGGCTCAGGGACCTTGGTTTTTACTTGATAGTAAATGGGTCGCTCAACTGTGGCGCAAGCAATATCATAGCCCGAGCCACCGAAGGTCATTTTCAGCAGTTCGTATGGATTGACATTCGCCCATTGTGCCAGGTTGGCAATCAAGGTGGAGCTGCTGCCGAGACCCCAATTGGGATCGAAGTCGAGATGGGTGTTGAATATCAAATGGTTGCCTTCAAAGGCCTTGGAATTCAATTGCTTGACGGCTTGCAGGATTTGTCTGAGTTTTTCGGCTTTGGGTTGGTCGTCGCTATCGATAATTTCAAGGTTTTCAGGGTTCAAGGTGACTGAAAACCAAGGACCGTCAGGTTTGTAGGCATCCCATTGTAGAGACGTGCCATGGCTCGTCTCTACAGACAATGTCTGCCCCAATTTCAACGGCAGAGCCAAGGCCAACGCGCCTTTTAGGACGAGGTATTCACCTGTCAAAAGGAATTTTCCGTGGGCTTGGTAAAGGCTCATTTTTTCAAGGATTCAAGGTATTGTTCAACGCCTGCATACGACACGGTCTTGTCCTTGAAGTATTCCCGCGCTTTCTTTTTGTCCTCGTCCGAAGCATTGAGTTGGTTGAGGATATTGTTCAAATGCATCTTCATGTGGCCGGCTTGGATGCCTTTGGTAGTCAGCGAGCGCACGGCGGAGAAGTTGTTGGCCAAGCCCATCGTGGCGGCAATCATCATTAGTTCTTTGGCGGTGGGATTGCCCAAGAGTTCCAACGTCTTCTTGGCTAGAGGGTGCAGGCTGGTCAGGCCGCCCACGGTGCCCAAGGCCATCGGCACCTCCAGCTCGAAGTGGAAGATGCCGTTTTCAAGGGTGACGCTCGAAAGGCTCTCGTAGCGGCCGTTGCGCGAGGCGAAGGTATGGCCCGCCGCCTCTACGGCGCGGAAGTCGTTGCCCGTGGCGATGACCACTGCATCGATGCCGTTGTAGATGCCCTTGTTGTGCGTGGTGGCGCGGTCGGTGTCGATGTGGGCGATGTCGACAGCCTTCTTGAATTTCTTGGCATATTCGGCACCCGAAAGGTGCTCGTCGATGCCGTCCAATTGCTCCACGGGACATTCCACCCAGACTTTCACCCGGCAGTCGGGTGTGTTGTTCGACAGGATGGTCATGATGATCTCCACCTTGCGGAGCTCTTCGGGCAGGTCTTGTTGCTCAGCGAAGAAGTCCTGCAAGCTGTGTCCGAACTGTTCCAAGGCGGAGTTGATGAAGTTGGCACCCATGGCGTCGCCTGTGCCAAATTCGACGCGAATCTGGTAATAGTCAGGAATTTGTGTGGTGTAGTCGATGAGCTTCATCCCAAGGATGCCGCCGCCACGTTTCCGCATTTTCTCGGTCATGGTAACGGTGTCGGCCAACAGACGTTTCTCGATTTTCGGGAATAGGGCCACTAGTTTTTCCTTGTCGCCACTCCAGCCGAAGTGCACCTGTCCGACCTTGCGCACGTCGATGACCTCGGCGTGAAAGCCGCCCCGTTCGCCCCAAAACTTGGCTGCAGCCGAAGCCGCAGCCACCACAGAGCTCTCCTCGATGACCATGGGCACAACGTAGTCCTTGCCGTTGATGGTCACGTTGGGTGAAATGCCGTAAGGGATAAAGAAATTGGTGATGGTGTTCTCGCTGAACTCGTCAAAGAGCTGCTGCTGCTTAGAGTCAGGATGCCAATAGCTTTTCAGCAGGTTGACGACCTCGCCAGGGTTCTCAAAATAGTTGGCAATAAGCTTCAACTTCTCTTCCTTGAGAAGTTTCGAAAAACCTTTCTTTATGCGTTCGCGAGTGGCCATAGCCTAGTTTACCATTCCTCTTCTTCGATCACCTTTTCGGGGACGAGGCTTTCCTCAAACTTCTTGCCCCAATCCTCGGCAAAAGCAGCAATCTGCTCCAGATACTTGTCCCAAATAGGCTGATACAAAGGATCTTCCTTGTTCATCCATTCTTCGCAGGGATGGTTCGATTGGGTCTTCTGCATGAAGTCGGTGAGGGTGTAGCGCACACGGCCTTCGCGCACTTCGATGGTGAAGTAATAGGTGATCCAGGGCCATTTCGACTTGACGATTTCGCCGTTGTCGAGTTGGAACTGGTGCTTGCCTTTCATGGTGCGACCGTCGTTTTGGTTGAGGATGGTGGCGGGGCTCTTGTAATAGCTGTTCATGAACTGGCTGTAGATGCGGTTGAACACCTCATCCTCAGAACCTACGGTGTTGATGACCTTGCGGAAGCAAATCTTCTCCGTCTTGGCGTCGATGGGCAGGTTGGACTGGGCAAAGGTAACAGTCGCAAACAGGACGGCGACGAATAACAATGCTACTTTTTTCATTTCGATTTTTTTAATTTGGTTACAAAATTAGTAAAAATTCATGTTGCTTCGATGCAACGGGGTCGAAAATAGCAAATTTCAGGCCAAAATTAGAAATGGATGAGTTGTGAATCTTCGGAACAATCGACGTCAATCTGAGGATGGCCTTTATAATACAAGGTAGAGCTCGAAAGAATGAATCCACGTATGGTTTCCGTGACATTGACGGTAGCCTCCGATGCACCCTCCAGATGAACTTTCATGTCATTTACCTCGGCCTGAACCATATTAATGGTCCCTTCCTCCTTAACCTCAATGGATGCTGAAGGCATCGCCCCGCCGAAAACGATTATTTGCGAGGAGATAAGCGCACTCGCGTTGAAAGAATTTTCGACGTTAAAACTGCCTTTGCAGGAAGAACTTTTGGTAACCAATAACACACAATTTTTCCCCTGATAATCCACACCAAGTAATTGCGAAGCGTTTGTTGCAAGGATAGAGCAGGATTCGGCCGAAACTTTAAACCCGCTGCACACTGAGGCATCAATCAGTTCGATATCTATGGAGTTTTCCAGTTCGAAAGGCCCTTCCATGGTGATGACTGAGGAGTTTTCGGCCCTGACAGCAAAGAATTCCTTTTCCGTTGTATGCACTGTGGCTTTGAAAACCGAACTTGGTACGGGATTCACGTTGCTGGTGAAACCGATTTCAAGCCTTGAGTTTTCAATTTCGACTTGGAGCCCAGGCTCCAGATAGGCGGAGTACTCTAATTCCACATAGCTGCGGTCATCGGCGACAATCGTGACTTCCCAAGAGTCGAAGACATAGACCTGACTAATGTTCGCGTTTTCGAAAAGGGTCTTTTGCACCAAGGTCATGTCGACCTCTTTTTTGCAGGAGGTGGCGAAGCACAGTGCCACGCAAAGGATGAGTATGGTTTTGATGGTTTTCATAATGATTAAACGATGTTGTTGCTGTTTTTATTATTGATGATGATAGGGTTCGCCTTTCAGAATGGTGAAGGCCCTATAAAGCTGCTCGACGAAAATCAGCCTCACCATCTGGTGGCTGAAAGTCATGGGCGAGAGTGACATCTTGGCGTTGGCGCGGTCGTACACCTCTTGCGCGAAACCGTAAGGCCCGCCGATGATGAAGACCAAGCGCTTGGCGCCCGAAGCCATCTGTTTTTCAAGGTTTTCGGAGAACTCCACCGAGGTAAACTGCTTGCCGTTTTCATCCAAAAGGATGACTTGGTCGCCAAGTTGCAACTGCTGTAGAAGCAAAAAACTCTCAGCCTTCTTTTGTTGTTCTTCGCTGAGGGTCTTGCGGTTGCGCGGGTCAGGGATCTCCTTCATCTCGAACGAGGCATAATGCCCTATACGGCCCACGTATTTCTTGATGCCGGTGATGAGATAATCCTCATCCGTTTTTCCTATGACTAGAAGTAGGATCTTCATGCTAGGATTTGCTTTGCTTTCTCACGGTCTTGCTCCAACTGGGCTTTCAACGCATCCAAGCCATCGAATTTCTCTTCATCTCTGATACGGTCGATGAAACGCACATGGATCTGTTTGCCGTAGAGGTCACCGTCGAAATCGAATAGGTTGACCTCAATGATGGGGTTGTCCTCGCTGCGGTCGCCGATGGTGGGGCGGTGCCCGATGTTGGCCATGGCCTTGTAGGTCTTGCCTTCGTAGTCAACGAGGCAGGCATACACGCCACGGTTGCTGATGAGCATGTACTCTCTCGGTAACTCAAGGTTGGCCGTAGGGAAGCCCAAAGTGCGCCCTATTTTGTTGCCCACCACGACCTCGGCAGTGACGGAGTAGGTATAGCCCAACAATTGGTTGGCCCGCTTCACGTTGCCCGTGGCAAGGGCGTTACGGATCTTCGTGGAGCTGATGGCGATATTCTCAACGTCCTGTGCGGCAACGCGTTCCACCTTGAAGCCGTATTTCAGTTTCATGTCGTTGAGCAGACCGAAGTCGCCCATGCGGTTCTTGCCGAAGTGATGGTCGTAGCCCACTACGATATAATCGGGATGGATGTTATCGATGATATAGTCCTTGATGAAAACCTCTGAGGGCGTGCGCGAAAACTCCTTGGTGAAGTTGATGATGACCACGTTGTCGATGCCATACTCCTCAAACTTCTGGAGCTTCTCCTCGGGTGTGCAGAGGAAACGCAGGTTGGAGCTATCGATGTTGAGCACTTGCCGCGGATGGGGGCAAAAAGTAACGACAACCGTCTCACCACCAATGCTTTGTGCCAGGGTCTTCATCTTGTTGAAGATGGCCTGATGGCCAAGGTGGACGCCATCAAACGTACCGATGGTGACCACGGCGTGGGGAATGTTGCGCGCCGCTATGATATTGTGAAAAACATTCATTTCTTAAAATGCTCTGTTACAATAAGAGCGGCAAAAATAGGAAAAAAGTAGGAAGTTTTAGTTTTATAACCATACTTTGTATTAGAATAGACGAATTACTTGTAAAAGCAAAGGAGGACGATCGTCCTCCTTTGCTTACTAATGACAAGAACTATGCGTACGATTATCCATTTTTTTTCGAATCAAAAACGATAACCAATGCCGATTCCTATGATGTGATTTGTGTTTTTGATATCGTAATAGTATTCGCAGTTTATTGATGCGCTTTCCGTGAACGGGTGAGCGATTTCTGCCCCAAGCAGGTAATTGAAATTCCTGCCTTTTTCAGTTAGTGTGCTTTCATTTGTAGAAATGGTTGTGCCGGTTGTATAGGATACATGTCTTGATTTGATATCCAAATGGTTCAACCCCGCGCTTCCGTTTATGACAAATAGGAATTGTTTTTTGTTGATTATTTTGTATTGAAACAGTACATGTACGTAATAGTTTTTGAATGAGTAGGTATACAAGGTGTTATTGGGCATGGTTATTTCACATATCTGATTGTAAAAAAGCCCTCCTCCCACTAATCCAGCGGAAAAATTCTCAAATAGATTTCGCAAATAGCGAACACAAAAACCATTGCTAACGGCACTTTGCAATGAAAGATCATTGGAATGGCCTGCTATGGGTATTTCCACGCCTATTTTCAGTTCGTTTTTGTTTTCACTCAAAGAGTTTTGAGGGAAACATATCGTTGGTATCAAGAGGAATAATGCAAAAAATGCTTTTTTCATGATGTGTTTGTTTTATTCTCAGTTAATGAATAGGAGTGATAATTGTTTTGTATTCATTTTTCCAACTTATTAGTCCTGTCTCATATGGTAAACCAACGCAACCATCATGATAATATGGCGTATATGATCCACAATTATCATCATATTCTTTTATTTGAATATTGTAAGATACGTTGTTCGTTATGCCATCATCCGTTAGATAAGTATATGAATTGGTCAGAGTAGTAGTGGAACCAGAGTTGTCTAATTCTATCCATGCAAAGTTTATATACTTTGATATTAAATTATAATCCCAATAATACATTTTTCTGGATGTTCCATCATCGACATTCCAGTAAACATTATTGATGTCACTCCTGTTGTTTGGGAAAAATAGCTGTTCATTGAGATTTCCCCATGTGTGACTATAACAAATGCATTTCAATTCAGGAGCTCCATTAATCCATCCTTCGATTTCACTAAGATTTGGGCATTTTATTTGTTTAATGCATTCGTGTTTCATTCCAGTTCGAGAGCTTTTTTCTCCAATTCGTCCGTTGCTTTCTTTAGTTTTATCTGTATGTATCAGAAGATTACCGTTTTCGTCCACTCTTTCGTTTATCGAAATAACCCAAACTTCGTGATTCATGGCATACTGCTCATCAATAAAAAATGGAGTATTAATAATGGTATCATTATCAAACCAATAACCTTGAAAAGCATTTTGTGATTCATCAACTCCAATACCATTAATAAAAATGACGTTTTCATCGGTTTTTCGTTTTTGAATTTCTTCAAAATATGGTATGTAGATTTGAGGATATAATCCTTCTTGTTGATAATACTGTAAGGCTCCCAAAATAGTGTCATTTAGGCCGATTTTTGTCTTTGATATGATATCTTTACAAAGCACGTTGTTGTCTCCGTCGAACCTATCACGAACTAGTCTGTAAACGTTTTTTTTGAAATCTGGTTGACAACTGTATTTTGCTATCTCTGAAACAATAGTCAAGGAAGGATTCTTATCTGATAGTTTGTTTTCATTTTCTTTCTTACATCCAATAAAGAGGACAAAGGCTACCATAATAATTGCAAACAGGGTAAATCTTTGTGTTGTCATGATGATAATGTTTTTAATGTTTGTAAATAATGTTTAATTGTTTTGAAAATTAATCTGTTACTGTAAACTCGCCATAGTACTCGTCTCCATTGGAGAGGGTGAAGGTGACAATGTAATCGCCTTCATTGGGAATGTAGCATTGGAAGCCGGTAGGAGTCATGGTGGAAAGACAATTAACCGTGGCACCATCCGTTGTGGTAATTTCTACCGCCACTTGGCCGATGTTTTCGCTGAACAACACTGTTAATGTATGTCCGTTGATTGAGGCCTGAATAGTGGAACCTTTTGGGACACCTTGAACATTGCCCTGCATAATGGTGATTTTACTGTGGTCATCAACCAAGTTGGCTTCAACTGCATTGCCCCCAATTGTGGGAATCATTAAACCAAGTAGTAAAACAAATTGTTTGATTTTTACGTGTCGCATAATTGTAGTGTTTTTTGATGTTTCTCAACACTGCAAGAATATAACGAATCGTTTGGTTGGAGGCAAAATAAATGGTTGCAAAAAGTTGCAATTTCTAACGGATTGATTCTTATTGTTTTGAAACTGCGTTTCTCAAAAATGCCACCAGATTTTCTTCAGTGTTGAAGGCCGTTTTTAGTGTTTTTTCGTAGCGTTTCACTGAGGAATAATCCCGATTGAGGAGGATGGCGGCTTGCTTTTCGTCCATGCCCAAAATGTAAAGATGGCATAAGTTGACCAAGGTGGGTTTGGCTTTCAGGCCGTGCTTCTCAAAAAGGGAGTCCATAGGACCGAAATACTTGGTCGCGAGCATGTTCAATTGTTGCAATTGAGCATCTGTGAGTACCAACTCAGGAAAGGCCTTTGGTGTGGCTAAACGCTTGATGTTTTGCCCTTGGACAGACTGGATGATGTCTTGACAGACGGGTTCCTCTATAAAAGCAAGAAGCTTGTCTTGGGCTTGGTGTGGCTCTTCCAACTTTTTATTTTCTAAATGCTTTAGTCTTCGTTTGTTCTTGTAGTAAAAATAGATGATGGCAAATATGATGATAAGCAATGCGCCTAACACCACAGTCGTCCATTGCGCTTTTTTTCTTACAACGTATTGATGCTGCTGATCCGAAATTCTCAGGCGAAATCCGTTGTATAATTCGGTGAGTTGCGTTTTTATGGTGCTGTTGTTTTCTTCTTGGTTGGCAAAGGGCACCAAGAAATTGGCATATTCCATCATTTCCGCTTCTCTGCCTTGTGCTTTGCAGATTTCCACCAACCATTCCGCGGCTTGTTTCTTGGAATCTGTTCGTGAATCCCCAATAAATACTTTCTGAAGGTACACTAATGCTGAATCGAATTGTTTTTCGTGGTAATATATTTCACCAATAGCCAAACTACGCGCCATTATTTCTCTTTCGTATTCCGCCTTCGATAATAAACGATTCAGTTCAATCAAAGATAGATTTGATTGGTTGGTAATCTCGTATCTCAAATAGGCTTGGTGAGCCGAAATATCTCTAAAAATCAGTAAATTGGTGCCGTTTAGATATGTAATAGCCTTTTTGTAATACATTTCAGCACTATCCAGTTCTTTCATTACTTCATAATGAGAACCTATTCTATTTAGCACCCAAGCAATATGTTCAGGCGCAGCATTGTACTTTTGATAGTATGAGAAAGACAATTTGCCCATATAGATTGCTTGTTCATGAAGATAGAAATCAGAATACAATTCTGTCAGATGAGTATATGTCAATGCCATAAGCTTTGCCTTATATCCCACCAATTCCTTTTCATTAAAATGGTTTTCCATAATCTCAACCGCCTTCATATATTCCTTGCAGGCATCCACCGCGCTGTCGTTTTCGTAATAACCCACACCATTCATGTAGTGGGTTCTGGCGGAGAGGAAGGCAATGTTGGTAGAGACGTTGCGAGCAACTTCTGTACAATCGCACAAGGAATCGTAATACGTCATCGCTTGCTTCAATTCCTTACGGTTGGCTTGGACACTGGAGTTTTTGTATAAGGCTTCGGCCAACAACAATTGGTAATAATGGCGGTCGGCATCCGTAGAGACGGTGTGCACACCGTCTCTACAATCTAGCAAAAGGGCTAAAGCGCTGTCGGGCCACTGCTGCATCACACTGTCAATGGACGACAGGCTATATGTCGTATCAATGGGTGCCTTGCTCGATACACCATCATCCATAGGCTCAGGTGCCCCGGTACAACATAGCAATATGCAGCAAAATAGGATTCCTATCAAACAAACGTGCTTCATCAGCGCAAAGATACGAAAACAAAATGAGGTCGGCTTGAGGATCTTTCCTCAGAATAACTGTCGGATCAAATACTGTGCTATTTGCACCGCGTTGGTTGCAGCGCCTTTGCGGAGATTGTCGGCCACACACCAAAAATTGAGGCCGTTCTCCACCGAGAAGTCACGGCGGATGCGACCCACGAAGACCTCATCCTTGCCTTCGGCATTAAGGGGCATCGGATAAACATTGTTGGCTGGGTCGTCTTGCACCACCACGCCAGGCATGGCAGCCATCAATCTGCGGACATCGTCGATTTCAAATGGCTTTTCGGTCTCCACATTGACGGCTTCACTATGGCCGCCCCACACGGGCACACGCACCGTGGTGGATGAGACGGCGATGTGCTCGTCGCGGAGAATCTTACGCGTTTCATTGACCATCTTCATCTCCTCTTTGGTATAGCCGTTGTCGAGGAAGGTATCGATGTGGGGTAGGATGTTGAGGTCAATTGGATGGGGGTAGCAAGTCGTGCCGCTCGCGCCAGCGCGCTCAGCCTTCAGTTGGTTGACACCTTTTTGGCCGCTGCCCGAGACGCTTTGGTAGGTGCTGACGACAATGCGTTTGATGCCGTAAGCCTTATGGATGGGTGCCAAGGCCATCACCATCTGTATGGTGGAGCAGTTGGGGTTGGCGATGATATGCGTTTCCTTGCTGATAGTGT
>JAEEGK010011095.1_pt1 | contig 20644 bp, 13 predicted proteins | sample 8958771 | NCBI WGS metagenome assembly JAEEGK01 (sample SAMN16246547, study PRJNA631951) | gut metagenome | biome: gut microbiome; feature: rumen; material: SC-attached | host: Bos | place: Iran: Karaj | collected 2018-10
AAATCGGCGTACCTTTGCACTCGCAAACAAGAAACATCGCGGGGTGGAGCAGTTGGTAGCTCGCCAGGCTCATAACCTGGAGGTCGCCCGTTCGAGTCGGACCCCCGCAACTAAGAAGAAGCCAAACGGCTTCTTTTTTTTGTTCCATAACGTCAACGCTAACCGCTATCCCTTAACTGCTGACCACTCAAAACGATAAAATGTCACAAAAAATACCTTTAATCACCTTGTTTTGACAAGTTGCACTTTACAAAATGATAGGAAAGTTTATAAATTTTGTCGTGTAATTGTTGGATATGACAATAATGTGTTGTAACTTTGTGTTATACTTATAAACAACTTAAACTTTTAAACCGTTAAACAACTAAAACGAATAAGATATCATGCTAGACATTAATGATTTCATGCAGAGGTTGGAAAGGCGTCATCCTGGCGAGAGAGAATACTTGCAGGCAGTACGCGAAGTGTTGGTATTTATTAAAGATGTTTATGATCAGCATCCGGAGTTCGAGCGTAAAGCGCTCCTGGAGCGTCTGGTTGAGCCTGAGCGTATCATCACCTTCCGTGTGCCTTGGGTAGATGACAAGGGGCAAGTGCAGGTGAACCTGGGTTACCGTGTACAGTTTAATAGTGCCATTGGTCCCTACAAGGGTGGACTTCGTTTCCATGCATCGGTTAATTTGAGTATCCTTAAGTTCCTAGGCTTTGAGCAGACCTTCAAGAACGCCCTTACTACACTGCCTATGGGTGGTGGCAAAGGCGGTTCCGACTTCTCTCCACGTGGTAAGAGTGATGCTGAGATAGAACGTTTCTGTCAAGCCTTTATGAGTGAATTGTACCGTTATATAGGTCCCGAAATTGATGTTCCTGCCGGCGATATAGGCGTTGGTGCTAGAGAGATTGGTTACCTGTTTGGTCAGTACAAGAAATTAACACGCGACTTCAGTGGTGTCCTCACTGGTAAGGGACTTGACTTTGGCGGCTCTCTGATTCGTCCTGAGGCAACAGGCTTTGGCGGTCTATATTTTGTAAACGAGATGTTGCAGACGGCCGGTCAGGATATCAAGGGTAAGACTGTTGCTATCAGTGGTTTTGGTAATGTTGCATGGGGTGCAGCCACCAAGGCTTCAGAGTTGGGGGCCAAGGTTGTCACCATCAGCGGTCCCGATGGTTATATCTATGATCCTGATGGCATTGAGGGTAGTAAGATTGACTATATGTTGGAGCTGCGAGCCAGTGGTAATGATATTGTTGCACCCTATGCAGAGGAGTTCCCAAGTGCTACCTTCTATCCAGGCAAGAAGCCTTGGGAGGTGAAGGTTGATATTGCTTTGCCTTGTGCTACGCAGAATGAGTTGAATGCTGAGGATGCCGAGCAGCTAATTGCCAACAAGGTGCTTTGTGTAGGCGAAATCAGTAATATGGGTTGTACGCCTGATGCTATAGATCTGTTCTTGCAGAACAAGATTCTGTATGCTCCCGGCAAGGCTGTCAATGCGGGTGGTGTGGCCACAAGCGGATTGGAGATGAGTCAGAACGCAATGCATCTGTCTTGGAGTGCGGTCGATGTGGACAAGCGTCTGCACGAGATTATGCATGGCATCCACAAACAGTGTTGCAAGTATGGTGCCCAGCCTGACGGTTACATCAATTATGTAAAAGGTGCCAATGTGGCAGGCTTTATGAAGGTTGCCAGAGCTATGATGGCTCAGGGCATCGTATGATGGCCGTCATCGTAGCGGAAAGCTCGGCGTAGCCAAGGTTTTTTAAGTGCTGATGGCTCAGGGCATCGTATGATTATTATATTCGCACTTTCATGTAGATAGGCTTAACGAACAGTTGAGCCTATTTTTTTTGTATTGCTCGAACGTGAGTTTTTTTATGGGGGCGGCAACCTTAAATTCGTTGTCTCTTGATTTGTTGTAATGTCCGTATATTTTGTATTTGTTATCTTTTGCTGTCCTTCTCCTTGCGGGAATGGGTGTTAATAATTGTATTTGCTACTATTAATACTTACATTTGTTACTATTAACACTTGCAATTGTTTCTCTTAATGCCCGCTGTGTTATCCCTTATCTTTTGACATTGCAAAGGTACGGCAATTTTGTGGAAGTGTAAAATTATTTCCCAAAATAACCACGCAAAAAAGCATGGTGCTTGGTTCAGTTAGTTCAGATGTCAGTTTCTGTAACGAGCTATACACACCCTGCCGCAGAAAATAACAAGAAATTATTCTTATTATATATTAATATATAATAAAATTTCTACATTACATTTTAGGCTGCCCGCTGAGAAAACTGACATCTGACATCTGAACCACCTGATAGCTCTTTTGTATGTCTTTTCCTGAATAGTGTTGACTCTTTCTGTCTGAGAGTGTGTTTGTAAAATGTTGTTAATAGTAACAATATCAATTGTTATATTTGCATGTTTCATTTTTTTGTTGTATCTTTGTGGCACTTTTGGGTTTTTAGTCCCAATATAGTTTTGAAATAAAGGTAAAACAAAAAATAAATGGAAGACAAAGAAAGAATTATCAAGGTTGACATTGAGCAGGAAATGCGAAAGAGCTACATTGACTACTCCATGAGTGTTATTGTGGCTCGTGCCTTGCCCGATGTCAGAGACGGTTTCAAGCCTGTTCATCGTCGTATCCTCTTTGGTATGAAGGAACTGGGTAATGTTCATAGTAAACCCTATAAGAAGAGTGCACGTATTGTTGGTGAAGTACTGGGTAAGTATCATCCCCACGGCGACAGCTCTGTATATGGTGCCCTTGTGCGTATGGCTCAGGAATGGGCAATGCGTTATACATTGGTTGACGGTCAGGGTAACTTCGGTTCTATAGACGGTGACAGTCCTGCTGCCATGCGTTACACCGAGGCTCGTCTGAGTATGATGGGTGAGGCTATGATGGATGACCTGGACAAGGAGACCGTTGATATGACCATGAACTTTGACGACACTCTGCCAGAACCCACCGTTATGCCTACCAAGATTCCTAACCTCTTGGTGAACGGTGCAACAGGTATTGCTGTTGGTATGGCCACCAATATTCCAACTCACAACCTTAGCGAGGTGATCGATGCCTGCGTGGCTTACATCGACAATGAGGATATGGATGTAGAAGCCCTGATGCAGTACGTCAAGGGTCCTGACTTTCCAACAGGTGCCTACATTATGGGTCTGCAGGGTATTAAGGATGCTTACGAGACTGGAAGAGGCCGTGTGATTATGCGTGCCAAGGCCGACATCGAGAGTGGCGATCTGCACGATAAGATTATTGTTACAGAGATTCCCTACGGCGTAAACAAGCAGCAGCTGATTGAGTATATTGCCCAGCTGGTTTCTGATAAGAAGTTGGAGGGTATCAGCAATGTGAACGACGAGAGCGACCGTGAGGGAATGCGTATCGTTGTGGATGTGAAGCGTGATGCCAATACCCGTGTCGTACTGAACAAGTTGTTCAAGATGACTCCCTTGCAGACAAGCTTCTCTGTAAATAGCATCGCATTAGTTAAGGGGCGTCCTCAGTTGCTGACACTAAAAGACTTCATCAGCAACTTTGTTTTGCATCGTCACGAAGTTACAATCCGTAGAACAAAATACGACCTGCGTAAGGCTGAGGAGCGTGCTCACATCTTGAAGGGTCTTATCATTGCCAGCGATAATATTGACGAGGTTGTTCAGATTATCAAGAAGAGCAAGACCCCTGTTGATGCACAGCGAGCCTTGGAGGCCAGATTCCAGTTGGATGAGTTGCAGTCAAAGGCAATTGTAGATATGCGTCTGGCTCAGCTGACAGGTCTGAATCAGGAGAAGCTGCATGCAGAGTTTGATGAGTTGATGGAGAAGATTAAGTACTACAACCAGATTCTTACCGATGATAACCTTTGCCGCAAGGTTATGAAGGATGAGTTGCTTGAGATTAAGGATCAGTTCGGTGACGAGCGTCGTACAGAGATTCTGCCTAGTGCTGAGGAGTTCAATGCAGAGGACTTCTATGCTGATGACGAAGTGGTAGTTACCATTTCTCACCTAGGATATGTTAAGCGTATTCCTCTGGCTGAGTTCCGTGCTCAGAACCGTGGAGGTATTGGTGTTAAAGCCACATCAACTCGCGACAATGACTTCGTAGAGAAGATTTATCCTGCCACTATGCATAACACTATGATGTTCTTCACAGAACGTGGCCGTTGCTACTGGCTGAAGGTCTATGATATCCCAGAGGGTAGCAAGAACAATAAGGGACGTGCTATCCAGAACATGTTGAATATTGATGCCGGCGACAGCGTTACAAACTGCCTTTGCATCCGCAAGTTGAACGATCCCGACTTCTGCAAGACACATTATGTGATGTTTGCTACCAAGCAGGGTATCATCAAGAAGACTTGTCTGACAGAATACAGCCGTGTTCGTACCAATGGTGTGAACGCCATCAATATTCGCGAGGACGACAGCGTAGTAGCTGTTGAGTTGACAAACGGTAGCAATGAGATTATCGTTGCCAATGCTGGTGGTCGTGCTGTCAGATTCAACGAGTCAGAGGTTCGTCCTATGGGTCGTGTTAGTACAGGTGTACAGAGTATCATCCTTGATAAGGATCCCCGAGACGGCGTTATTGGCATGTGTGTAATCAACGATGTCGAGAATGAGAGCATCATGGTTCTGAGCGAGAACGGCTTCGGTAAGCGTACCGACGTTGAGGAATACCGTAAGACAAGTCGTCATTGTAAGGGCGTTAAGACTATAGCCATCACAGAGAAGACCGGTTATCTGGTAGCCATCTTGGTTGTGAAGGATGAGGATGACCTGATGATTATCAACAAGAGCGGTATCACTATCCGTCTACATGCTGATGATATCAAGACTACCAAGAGTCGTGTTACTCAGGGTGTTAAGGTCATAGAGCTGAAGAAGCGTAACGATGTTATCAGTCACCTGAGTGTTGTTCCCCGTTCAGATGAAGAGGAAGAGATAACAGAGACTTCCGAGGAAACCGCAAACGAAAATGAGTTAAACGAATAAATAACTAATAATCAACCTATTAACAATATTAACGTTATGAAAAAGATTATTGTATCTCTTGCCGTACTATTCTGCGCAGGCAACGTAATGGCACAGACTCCTGAAGAGAAGGCTGCTCTGAAGGAAGCTAAGAAAGAGGCTAAGACTTGCCTGGCAGAAGCTCAGAAGATAAAGGATGCTCTTGAGCCCAAAATCCAAGATAAGAGTGCTGACGATTCTGAAGTTCTGGAGAAGTATGCCAAGGCTGTTGATTTTGTAAATAAGGCATTAAAAACCAATACTATTGAGGAGAAAAGATTTGGCGAGGTTTACAAGATGCTTGCCGATTTTACTCTGCCTGTAAACAACATCTTCCTTAGCAAAGCTTCTAACAAGATGACCTTCGATACTCTGTACTTTTACAACAACCTGAAGGCTCTGACAGAGAGTTTGCACAAAGAGCTGAAGTATACCAAGCTAACAACTGGCGAGTACGGAAACGAGGCTTATCTGAAGACAAAGAAATTACACTTGGCAAACAGTGGAGTTTACTATATCTATGCAGCTCAGTTCCTGGCAGATATCAAACTTCCTGATTTGGCCTTGGAGGCATACGATGTTGCAATGAACTACGAGAAGAACTATCCTGAGATTGCCGGTATGCCTGATATGCGTATCAGTGAGGCTCAGATGGCTTACTATGCCTTCCATACTGCTCATAATGCCAAGATGTATGATGCTATGGACAAATATTATGAGAAGGCTCTGCAGTTTGAACAGGGAGCTGAGGGTGTAAAACAGGTTAAGGTAATGTCTTATCTTGAGAAGGGAGATTCTGTTGCATGGGCCAACTATCTGCGTGAAACCACTCTGAAAGATCCTGCCAATAACACAGATTATATTCAGATGCTGCTGGCATATTATCAGAAGTTCGGAAAGGAAAAGATGCTTGAATATTCTGACGCTATTCTGGCTGTTGATCCTAACCTGTACATTGCCAATTATGGTAAGGCTTATGTGCTGTTTGCTACCAACAAGTATGATGAAGCCCTGGTGGTATACAAGAAATGTGCTGAGATTAAAAATGACTCATACGATGCTTGGTATCAGTGCGGCCTTTGTAAATATCGTCAGGCCTTGGATTTGAACAATACCATCAGCTCTATTAAGAACAGAGCCAAGGCTCAGGAAACCCTCGAGAAAACAAAGGGTCTCTTTGCTGAGGCGTTGCCTTTCTTTGAGAAGGCTCGTGAATGTATGCCTGATGATCCTGAGAAATGGGCATATGAGTTGAAGCAGTGCTATACCGTAACAGGTAATGCTGCCAAAGCCTCTGAAATGTCGAAACTGATTGGTGATTAATGAAGCGAATACTATTTTTATTCATTTTATTAAGTTTAGTAAATACGGGTGCATATGCTGCAGATAAGCAGAAAGCCCCGAAATTAGTCAAGTTAGCAACCTTACACAAGGCTGCTAACTTGGCCATTAAGAATTCCAATGGTCAGGATAACGCCAAGAAGAATCTGTTGGGCGCCCTGGATAGAGAGAATCTGACTAGCAAGGACAGGGCTAATATCTACTATACATGTGCCCTGCTGGACGAATCTCTGAATAGTATCCAGAATACAAAAGCCTATCTGAAGCAAGTCTGTGATACGGCTGCCCTATTCAGTACCTTGCTGAATATGTATGGCAATCTGTATAAGTGCGACAGCGTGGATGCCCTTCCTAATACCAAGGGTATTGTGAAGCAGAAATACAATTCCAAGACAAACAGCTTGCGCTCAAAGCATCTGACCAATATTCTGAATGGTGGTAAATACTACCTGTCGAAGAATAATTATGCTATGGCATACAATTTCTTCGATTCTTATCACACATACACTCGCCCTTCTGATGCCAATCTTCCTAAGGTTGCATATTGGGCCACTTTCTCGAGTTATAAACTTGGGCAGTATGACAATACACTGAAATATATTGATCAGGCCTTCAGTGCTGTAGGAGAACATGAGGGCGCTATCTTGCAGGAATACAAATGTCGCTCCCATCAGGCATTGAAGAATGATTCTTCCTATATTAAGGATCTGGTTGATGGTGTAAGGAAATACCCCAGCCATGATTTCTTCTTTGTTAATCTGGCTGACATCTATTGTGAGAAGCATATGTATAAAGAGGGGCTTGCTTTGGCAGACTCTTTAATCAAACTTGACCCGGAGAAACCCTTATATTGGTTCTCTAAGTCGAAGTACATGCTCGCTGAGAATGACTATGAGAAATGTATAGAGTATTCTGACAGTACAATACGCCGTGACAGTACCTATACGGACGCATATTACAATAAAGGAATCTCCTTCCTGAATCTTGCCTGGATACGTCAGGATGGTGCTTGTACAGATTTGTTGGACCCTAAATGTCTGGAGGACAAGAAGGCTATTGAGTCTCTTTACAGAAAAGCACAGCCTTGTATGGAAATGGTAAGGAAATTAGAGCCTGAGAATAAAGACAGATGGGGCAGGCATCTATACCGCATCTATTTGTTCTTGAATAGAGGGAAGGAGTTTGAGGAAATTGACAAACTCCTCCGCTCTAATTAAGGTTTAATATGCAAAGAGAGGATAATCTGCCATGATGGCGTTAACCTCGCTACGTACCTGAGCAATTACATTCTCGTCTTCTGGAGCGTTCAGAACGCGCTCGATGAAATCAGCAATCTTAATCATGAGATCTTCTTTGGCACCACGTGTTGTGATGGCAGGTGTACCTAAACGGATACCGCTTGTCTGGAAAGCACTGCGTGTGTCAAAGGGAATCATGTTCTTATTAACAGTAATGTCAGCTGCAACAAGAGCCTTTTCTGCAACCTTGCCAGTCAAATCAGGATACTTGTTGCGGAGGTCAACCAACATAGAATGATTGTCTGTACCACCAGAAACAATATTAAAGCCACGCTTGATCAACTCGTCAGCCAGAACGGCAGCGTTCTTCTTAACCTGAAGTGCCCACTCCTTGAATGTAGGAGAGAGAGCCTCGCTGAATGCAACTGCCTTGGCTGCAATTACGTGCTCCAGAGGACCGCCTTGGATACCAGGGAATACTGCACTGTTGAGCAGGGCAGACATCATCTTAACCTCGCCCTTAGGAGTCTTCTTTCCCCAGGGATTCTCGAAGTCCTTACCCATGAGGATGATACCGCCACGAGGACCACGCAGGGTCTTGTGTGTAGTACTTGTTACGATATGAGCATATTTAACGGGGTTGTCCAACAGACCTGCAGCGATAAGACCGGCAGGGTGAGCCATGTCAATCATAAGGATTGCGCCTACAGAGTCTGCAATCTTACGCATACGTGCATAATCCCATTCACGGCTGTAGGCAGAACCTCCACCGATAATCATCTTGGGCTTGTGCTCAAGAGCCAGACGCTCCATCTCATCATAATCAACTCGACCGGTTTCCTTATTCAAGTTATAACCAATAGGCTTGTACACAATACCGCTGGTATTAACAAGTGAACCGTGGCTAAGATGCCCACCATGATCAAGGTTCAAGCCCATGAAGGTGTCGCCAGGATTCAGGCAAGCCAAGAATACTGCTGCATTAGCCTGAGCTCCAGAGTGAGGTTGCACATTAGCATATTCTGCACCGAAGAGTTCCTTTACACGGTCAATGGCAAGCTGCTCGACTTCGTCAACAACCTGACAACCTCCGTAGTAACGCTTACCGGGATAACCCTCGGCGTACTTGTTTGTCAGGCATGAGCCCATAGCAGCCATAACCTGGTCACTTACAAAGTTTTCTGATGCGATAAGCTCAATGCCACGCATCTGACGCTGATGTTCTTTCTCGATCAACGAGAAAATAGTAGTGTCTTTGTCCATAAGATACAATACCTAATAATTATAACAAATTTTCCTGTTTAGATTAATTTCACGTTGTTCAATGTAACTTCCCTGTTGCAATAACGACATTGCAAAATTCCTTTTTCCTTGTCCATAACATGGAAGTGGGTTTTCATGGGCTCGTTGTTGGTTATACATTTGTGATTGTCGCACTTGATGATGCCAATAAGTTCGTCTGGCATCTTAACCTGCTTCTTCTCTACAACTTCAAAATCACGTATGATAGCCAGCGTGACATTGGGCGTGACTACTGACAACTGGTTTAATTCCTCGTCAGTAAAGAATCTATCTGCAATCTTGAGAATACTTTTGTGCCCCATCTTCTTACTCTTCAGATTGATACCAATGGTGACAGAGGTGCTAACTTTCTCAAGTTTAAGCAAACTGATAACCTCGAATATTTTTGATGAAGGTATATGATCTATTACAGTACCGTTCTCGAGTGCTGCAACTTGTAATTCCTGACGTTTCATGCAATAATGGTTTTGTCTTTTTTAATATCATCTAATGTAATTCCCAAGGCATCACATATCAATGCCTGTCTTGCATACAATCCGTTGCGAGCCTGCTGGAAGTAGTAGGCGTATGGCGTGTTATCGATGCTGTATTCAATTTCGTTAACACGGGGCAGGGGATGCAGAATCTTCATATTGTGACGAGCACGGAAGAGCATATCCTCCTTTAGCAGGTAGCGGTCCTTGACCCTCTCGTACTCTTCCAAATCAGTGAAACGTTCACGCTGCACACGAGTCATATAGAGAATGTCTGCATCTGCTATGGTATTGGCATCGAAGTCCTGATGCTCATAGAACTTTATATTGTTCTCCTTACAATACATCTTATAATAATCAGGCATTGCCAATTCATCAGGAGCAATGAAGTGGAACGTGGGGTTAAAGTGGCGCATGGCAGTAATAATACTATGTACCGTTCTGCCGTACTTCAGGTCGCCCACCAAATAGATATTCAGATTTTCTAATGTCCCCTGAGTCTTGTAGATGGAATAAAGGTCAAGCATTGTCTGGCTAGGGTGCTGGTTGGCACCATCACCGGCATTAACAATAGGTACGGGCGAAATCTCGCTTGCATACTGAGCGGCTCCTTCCAGATAATGGCGCATGACAATGATGTCTGCATAGTTGGACACCATCATGATGGTATCTTTCAGGGTTTCTCCCTTTGTCCCGCTTGTTACCTTTGGGTCGGCAAAGCCAATGACCTTAGCTCCCAAACGATTTGCTGCAGTCTCAAAACTTAATCTTGTTCTGGTACTGGGTTCGAAAAACAATGTTGCTACGATTTTTCCATCCAGAATCTTTCTGTTTGGATGGCGTTCAAACTCTTGAGCCATTTCAATGAGATACAACAGCTTCTCCTTGGAATGCTTGGCAATTGTTACAAGACTTCTTGTTTCCATATAATTATCCGAGAATATTACATATTATATTTCGGGCTTCAAAATTATATATTTTTTTTGTTACATGCAATACACGTGCCTGTGTAGATATATAATGTACGTTATTTTGTTTTTATTTGACGGTTTTATAAAAAATTATTTGTAACTTTGTAGCCAAATATTCGCTATTATGAGGAAACGTGTTTTTCTGTATATTTGGACAATATATATCCTGATGGTTGTTGCTGCCGGAGGCATCTTCTATTGCATCTTTAATGGATATATTGGCTATATGCCGGAAATAGAGGAATTAGAGAATCCTGTTAACAAATATGCTTCACAGGTAATATCTGCTGACGGCAAGTTGATAGGAACGTGGAGCTATAGTAGGGCAAATAGAATATTTGTTGGATATAATGATGTTGCATCATCTGTAATTCAGGCACTTGTGGCAACGGAAGACGAGCGTTTCTATGAACATAGCGGTATTGATATTAAGGCGCTTTTCAGGGCTATTGTTAAACGTGGAATTTTTATGCAAAAGAGTGCGGGTGGTGGTAGTACCATTACTCAGCAACTTGCCAAGCAGCTCTATTCTGAGAAGGCTGAGAATGTCAAGGAAAGGCTTCTTCAGAAACCTATTGAATGGGTAATTGCATTAAAGTTGGAGCGCTATTACACCAAGGAGGAGATTCTGACAATGTACCTGAACCATTTTGACTTCCTGCATAATGCTGTGGGTATCAAGACTGCTGCCAAGACCTATTTCGGCAAGGATCCCAAAGACCTAACCGTCACTGAGAGTGCCACTTTGATAGGTATGTGTAAGAACCCCAGCTACTTTAATCCCGTAAGAAATCCCGAAAGGTGTTTGCAGAGAAGGAATGTGGTTCTGGCTCAGATGGAGAAAGCCGGCTACATTACTTCTGATGAAGCTGATCAGTTAAAGCTCCAGCCATTGGATTTGAATTTTCATAGAACAGACCATAAAGAGGGTACAGCAGCCTATCTGCGTGATTATCTGAGACAGGTTCTGATGGCCAAGAAACCCAATAGATCTGATTACGCCAGTTGGCAAGACCAGAAGTTCTACGAGGATTCACTTGCATGGGAAACAGATCCTGCGTATGGGTGGTGTAATAAGAATGTTAAAAGAGATGGAACCAACTATAATATTTATACTGACGGATTAAAAGTTTATACTACCATTGATTCCAGAATGCAGCTGTATGCGGAAGAGGCTGTAAGGAAACATGTGGTAGATGAGCTTCAACCCGTATTCGAAAAGGAATTGAGGTCAAATAAGAATGCTCCGTATGCCAGCTCATTGAGTGCAGATGAGGTTGCCAAGAAATTCCAGCGTGCAAAACGTCAGTGTGCACGATATATCCAGATGAAGGCTGACGGATATTCAGAGTCTGAAATAGAAGACGCTTTCAATAAGCCCATAGAAATGGCTGTTTATACGCCTCACGGTGAAATAGATACACTGATGAGTCCTTCAGATAGTCTCAAGTATTACAAAAGGTTCCTGAGATCTGGATTCATGGTCATGGAAAACGAGACTGGATATGTAAAGGCCTATGTAGGTGGAACGGATTTCTCTCATTTCCAGTATGATATGTGTACTCAGGGAAGAAGACAGGTCGGTTCAACCATCAAACCTTATTTGTACTCATTAGCTATGGAGAATGGTTGGAGTCCCTGTGATGAAGCTCCTAACATACAACAGACATATCAGGTGGGCAACCAGACATGGACACCAAGAAATGGCAGTAGGGCCAGATATGGCGAGATGGTTACACTGAAGTGGGGCTTGGCAATGAGTAACAACTGGATTTCTGCTTGGTTGATGAGCCAACTTTCCCCTTCTGCCCTTGTAAGACTTCTGCATGAGTATGGTATAATGAATAAGGATATTGTGCCGTCAATGTCTCTTTGTCTGGGACCTTGTGACATATCCGTTTCTGAAATGGTAGGTGCATACTCTGCTTTCCCCATGAAGGGTGTAAGAAGAATTCCTATGTATATTACCAGAATAGAGGATTCTGAAGGTAATATTGTTGCGGAGTTCCTGCCTCGTGTTCATGAAGTGATTTCAGAAGAATCATCCTACAAAATGATTACTCTGATGCGTGGTGTTGTTGACAGTGGTACGGGTGGTAGAATGCGTAACAGATATAAGATATACGCTCCCATGGGTGGTAAGACTGGTACTACTAACATGAATTCCGATGGATGGTTCGTCGGGTATACTCCCTCCCTTACATTCGGCTCTTGGGTCGGTGGTGAAGAGCGTGACATTCACTTTGCAGCAACAGCATACGGTCAGGGTTCAAATTCTGCCTTGCCTATAGCCGCATACTTCTTACAGAAAGTATATGCAGATAATAGCCTGCACTATTCTCCTACTGAGAATTTTGTTGTTCCAAGTAATTTTAATCCCTGTGCCTCCTATAATGACGAGTTTGAAGAGGGAGAGGAAATAGAGGAGGTAATGCTGGATAATTTGTCAAATTAGCGTAAGCGTGGGATTTGGTTTAAAAACATTTAAAGTTTATATGTAGATTTTGCAGTATCGGACCATATAATTAAATTTGTTGAAAAAATATACAAGATGAGTTTGTTAAAACAATATATACTTACATTTCTTCTATTATTCTGTTCTCAGATCCATGCCCAACAAATAAAGATCGGGAACTATACATTCCCTGCTGGAGGAGGCGAATATCAGGGCGAGATGTTCAAAGGAAAACCCTATGGGAAGGGAACTACAAAGTATCCTAATGGTGATTTCCATACAGGCAACTATGTAAAAGGGAAAAGAGAGGGGCATGGCGTCTACCAGTTTTCTGATGGCGAAAAATATGACGGTGAATGGTTCCAGGACCAACAACATGGATTCGGCACTTATTATTTCTCAAACAATAATCGATATGAAGGTCTTTGGTTCCGTGACTATCAGGAAGGAGAAGGAACCATGTATTACTACAACGGTGATGTTTACAAAGGAGAATGGGTTCAAGACAAGAGAGATGGCAAGGGAATATATACTCATGCCAATGGAGCCTATTACAATGGTCACTGGAAGGCTGATATGAGAGACGGTTATGGCGTCTACGATTGGCACAACGGCGACAAATACGAAGGTAACTGGAAAGAAAACAAGAAGAACGGAAAGGGAACTTATACATACGCTTCGGGCGATTCCTATACAGGCGATTGGCTGAATGACCAGAAACATGGTAAAGGTATTTACATCTTTGCCGATGGCACAAAGTATGAGGGACAATATCAACATGGAGAAAGAACAGGTGAAGGAATTTCCACTTTGCCAAACGGCGACAAATACGTCGGTCATTTCCTGAACGGAGAACGAACAGGTTATGGCACCTGTACATGGAATTCCGGAGCAACTTATATTGGAAACTGGAAGTCAGACAAGCCTCACGGGGCAGGCAAATACACATGGGCTAACGGAGATGTCTATGATGGTAATTGGGTAAATGGTCTGATGGAAGGAAATGGTATACTCCGCCAGGCTGATGGCGTTAAGTTTAAGGGCAGATTCCAGAAGGGAATGAAAGAAGGCTTCGGTATTCAGGAAGATGCCAACGGAGTCAGATCTGAGGGTGAATACCATTTGGGTAAGCGTAACGGTGAATTTGTTGAAAAAGACAAAACCGGTACAATTATAAGAAAAGTAACGTACTTAAACGGCGAAGTAAGAACAACGTCAGAACAGAATTAACAATCCACTAAAAACATAACTTTAGATTAAAATTTAAAAATAATACATTATGGCACGCACCAAAGCTACCACCAAGAAAACCGCAACAAATGTAACGAAAAAGGCAAAGAGTCCTTCTTGTGTTACACCGCGTCAGCTCAAGCTAATTAAGAACGACGCATATTTGGAACCTTTTTCTGATGCAATAAACGGCAGATATCAGGCTGCTATTGACAAGAAGATTGAATTAGTTGGCGAAAAGGGAAGCCTTAATGATTTTGCCACAGGCTACCTCTACTTCGGTCTGCATAAAACGGAGGACACATGGATTCTGAGAGAATGGGCCCCCAACGCTATTGACATCTTTGTTGTCGGAGATTTTAATGACTGGAAAGAAAGTGCTAAATATGCTATGAAACGCATAAAAGGTACCGGTAACTGGGAAATTAAAATCAAGAACAAGAACTTCCGTCACGGAACTCACTTCAAACTGATGGTACATTGGAATGGCGGTTGTGGCGAGCGTATTCCCGCATGGGCAACCAGAGTCGTACAGGATCCTGATACACATTTGTTCAGTGCTCAGGTTTGGGATCCCGAAGAGAAGTTTGTATGGCAGAATCCCAAGTTCAAAGCAGAGACAGATCCGCTGTTGATTTATGAATGCCACATTGGCATGGGGCAGGATGCAGAAAAGGTAGGTACCTATACAGAGTTTCGTGATAATGTCTTACCTCGTATAGCAAAGTTAGGATACAATTGCATACAGATAATGGCTATCCAGGAGCATCCATATTATGGGAGTTTCGGTTATCACGTAAGTAGTTTCTTTGCTGCGAGCAGCAGATTTGGTACACCTGAGGAATTAAAGTCTTTGATTGATGCCGCTCATGCCAAGGGCATCGCTGTCATCATGGATATTGTACACAGCCATGCTGTCAAGAATGAAAATGAGGGATTGGGTAACTTCGCAGGTGATCCTAATCAGTATTTCTATCAGGGTGCTTTGCATGAGCATCCTGCATGGGACAGTCTCTGTTTCGACTATGGCAAGAATGAAGTCCTGCACTTCCTGCTCTCTAACTGCAAATATTGGCTTGAAGAATACCACTTTGACGGTTTCCGCTTTGATGGTGTTACTTCAATGCTCTACTATAGCCACGGACTTGGCGAGAGTTTCTGTGAATATGCCGATTATTACAACGGACATCAAGATGGAAACGCTATTACATATCTGACATTGGCAAATGATCTGATACATCAGGTCAACAAGCATGCTATAACTATTGCTGAAGAGGTTAGTGGTATGCCTGGTTTGGCTGCTCCGATTAAGGATGGAGGCTATGGTTTTGACTACCGCATGGCTATGAATATTCCTGACTTCTGGATTAAGAGTATCAAGGAGCTAAAGGATGAGGACTGGAAACCAAGTGCAATGCTTTGGGAATTAACCAATCGCAGAAAGGACGAGAAGACAATCTCATATGCTGAGTCTCATGATCAGGCTCTGGTGGGTGACAAGACTATTATCTTCCGTCTTATAGATGCTGATATGTATTGGCATTTCAAGAAGGGTGACCAGACTTCCTCTGTAGAACGTGGTATAGCATTACATAAGATGATTCGTTTGCTCACAGCAACTACCATAAATGGCGGTTATCTGAACTTTATGGGTAATGAGTTTGGACATCCCGAATGGATAGACTTCCCACGTGAAGGCAATGGTTGGAGTTATAAGTATGCACGTAGACAATGGAATCTTGTTGATGATAAATCTCTCTGTTATCATTATCTTAATGATTTTGATATTGCCATGCTGAAGATTATCAAGAAGCAAAAGCATTTCGAGAAACAGCCTGTCCAGGAGATTTGTCATAATGACGGTGATCAGGTATTTGCCTACCAACGTGGTGATCTGCTCTTCTTCTTCAACTTTAGCCCAACAAGGTCATACTGCGGCTACGGATTTATGGTTAAGCAAGGTTCTTACGAGTATCTGCTCAACACTGATGATGTATCCTTTGGTGGTAATGGCTTTAACGATGATAAATTAACTCATTTGACAAACTATGATAATGTCTTGGCACGTGACAATAAGGGTTGGCTTCAATTATATCTGCCTGCCCGAACTGCCTGCGTGCTGAAGAAGGTAAAAGATTAATAACAACTTATATTAGAAATAAAGATTAAAAATGCCAAAAATTTCTGTACGTGGATTTGAGATGCCTGAGTCGCCAATTCGTAAATTGGCACCATTGGCTTTTGCGGCTAAAGAACGTGGAGTTCATGTCTATCATCTTAATATTGGTCAGCCTGACCTCCCAACTCCTAAGGCGGCACTCGATGCAATCCATAACATAGACCGTAAAATCCTTGAATACAGTCCAAGTCAGGGATATCTTAGTTACAGAAAAAAACTTGTAAATTATTACGCGAAGTATAATATCAACCTCACTGCAGATGATATCATTATCACCAGCGGTGGTTCTGAGGCAGTATTGTTCTCTTTCCTCGCATGTTTGAATCCTGGTGATGAGATTATTGTTCCAGAACCTGCTTATGCCAACTATATGGCATTTGCAATATCTGCCGGTGCTGTTATTCGAACGATTGCTACTACCATTGAGGAAGGATTCTCTCTGCCTAAGGTAGAGAAATTTGAGGAACTGATCAATGAGAAGACTCGCGCTATTTTGATATGTAATCCTAACAACCCAACGGGATACTTGTATACCAGACGTGAGATGAATCAGATTCGTGATTTGGTAAAGAAATATGACCTGTATCTTTTCTCAGATGAAGTATATCGTGAGTTTATCTATACAGGCAGTCCCTATATCAGCGCATGTCATCTGGAAGGCATAGAAAACAACGTCGTTTTGATTGACTCTGTCAGCAAGCGTTATAGCGAGTGTGGAATCAGAATAGGTGCTCTTATTACCAAGAATCAGGAGGTGCGTAAGGCTGTTATGAAATTCTGTCAGGCCCGTTTGAGTCCTCCACTTATTGGTCAGATTGCTGCCGAGGCTAGCTTGGATGAACCAGAGGAATACAGTCGTGAAGTATATGACGAGTATGTGGAACGCAGAAAGTGTCTTATTGACGGTCTGAACCGTATTTCTGGTGTTTATAGTCCCATTCCAATGGGTGCCTTCTATACGGTTGCTAAACTGCCTGTTGATGATGCAGAAAAGTTCTGTGCTTGGTGCCTGAGCGATTTCAACTATGAGGGTGAAACTGTTATGATGGCTCCTGCAGCTGGTTTCTATACTACTCCTGGCTCTGGTAGAGATGAAGTTCGTCTGGCTTATGTGCTCAAGAAGGAGGACTTGACGCGTGCCCTTTTCGTGTTGCGTAAAGCACTCGAGGCTTATCCTGGTACAACGCTCAAGTAATAACAATAGATTTACATAGAGGGATATGTTTACATGGTTTATAGCAAGTCGTTTGTTCCGACATTCTGACGATGTGAAGCGTGTCTCTAAACCGGCCATACGTATTGCAACACTCGGTGTTGCAGTAGGTGTGGCTATTATGTTATTAAGTACTGGCGTTGTTTTAGCTTTCCAGAGCGAGATCAAGAACAAAGTACTTGGCTTTGGCTCTCATATTCAGGTTATCAATTACGATAGTCAGAATGCAGAACAATACAAGCCTATTGTCTTCAACCAGGAAACCTTTTCGGTACTTGATTCTGTTCCTGGAGCACAGACGGTTTCCCCTTTCTGCATAAAACCTGGTATGCTCAAGACGGATAGTACGTTCAGAGGTGTTATGTTTAAAGGGGTAGGAGAGCGTTATGATTACAGTTTCTTCCGTAATCATCTTGTTGATGGAGAGATTTCCTCCTTCCCTGATACGTCAAATACGGGTAAGCTTATCATATCCCAATCGCTTTCCAAACAGATGTCTCTTAAAGTAGGTTCTGATGTATATGCTTATTTTTTTGAGGACAGAGTCAAAGCACGTAAGTTCAAGGTGTCTGCTATCTATTGCACAAATCTGACCGACTTTGACAATAAGCTCGTATTTACGGATGTTTCAACGGTTCAGAAACTTCTGGGCTTTGATACTTATCAATATTCTGGGGCTGAGATTTGGCTAAACGATTTTAATCAATTGCCGGAGGCCTCATCTTTTATTATAAATAAGGTAAACAGAACGCAAGATCCTTATGGCGCTTATTATACCAGTATGAATATTTACGAGATGTACCCCCAGATCTTTGCTTGGCTTCAATTGCTTAACTTAGATGTGTGGGTTATTCTTATCCTTATGGTATGTGTGGCTGGTGTGACTATGATAAGCGGTTTGCTCATTATTATACTTGAGCGAACCAACTTCATAGGGATTCTGAAAGCGCTTGGTGCAAGCAATGCACGTATGCGACACATCTTCCTCTATTTCAGCTTCTTTGTTATTCTACGTGGTATGATATACGGCAACATTCTGGCATTTGCCATTATCTTTATACAGCAACAGTGGCATTTGATACACTTGGATCCGACTGTATATTATGTGGAAGCTGTTCCTGTAACTATTGATTGGGCTTTCTTTGCGATAATTAATGTTGCAACACTCATCATTTGTGTACTGGCACTTGTTGTCCCCAGTTACCTTATTTCAAATATCCATCCTGCTAGGAGTATTCGTTTTGAATAGTCTATTGTTTTTCTAAGAGAAGTAGACACCAATTCTCGTCGCTCTCTTTCTTAATTAGTTTAAAGTTTTCTTTCTGTGCAGTTTCCAGTAATATTGGTACATCTTCTGTGTAGAAACCACTCAGTAACAACTGTCCCTTGGATGATAATTTGCTACTGAAAGCGTGCAGATCATTTAGCAGGATGTTTCTGTTGATATTGGCTATCAGCAAGTCGGCATTCCCTGTTTTCTTCAGAACTGTTGAGTCTCCTTCTTCTACGGTTATCTGATTTTGTACTCCATTCAGAAGAATATTGTCACGGGTGTTTTCAACACTCCATTCATCAATGTCATAGGCGAAAACACTTGTAGCTCCCCTCTTGATACACATAATGGAAAGTATGCCTGTACCTGTACCTGCATCAATAGCCTTCTTGCCAGTAAGATTCAGAGTAACTAATTCACGTAGTATCATACGTGTAGTTTGGTGACTTCCTGTTCCAAAGGCCAGCTTGGGGGATATAATGATGTCATAAGGTAGAATGGGAACATCTGTATGCTTTACGTCATGAATAACAATAGTGTCATCTATTATGATAGGATGAAAGCCTTCTTCTTCCCATACTGCATTCCAGTCTTCGTATTCTGCCTCTACTATCTCATATTTTATCTTTATCTCAGGAAAAGGATAGTTCCCGATGATTTTTTTTAGGTTTTCCTCTTCAAATACAGACTGTTGAATATAAGCTTGCAATCCATTGTCCGTGGGGACAAAAGTCTCAAAACCAATCTCTGCCAACAATGCAGAAATAACATCGCTGTACGTCTCTGTATATGGCTCTATGGTGAAGTTTACCTCGTAGTATTTCATAACTGAATGCAAAAATACATATATTTTTCTAACTAGGGAAATTTCCTCGCCAAATTAGGCAAAATCCTTTTGGCTATTTCGTTGAATACCTCTACCTTTGTATCATAAACATATAAAACCGTAGTATTATGAAGTTTTTGTATCTTTTTCTTTTGTCGGTTTGGGGTCTTTCTGCAACTGTTCATGCACAAGACATAGATGATGATATGTATTTTGTTTCCAGCAAGAAGAAAGCTGCAAAATCTGCTGCTAAGACAGCAAAGGACAAGACCTCTTATGCGGATGTGGCAGAGCCTGTTACTTCCTTAGATTATGAAGATGCCAATGTTGACTATCATACCGGACAACTGCGTGATGTTGACGATTACAACAGACGTGGTAATCTGGTTAATAACGGACAAGTGGTAGCCAAGCTGGTTAATGACACCTTATATGTATTCAGTAACGATAGCACAAGTCAGAACACATATGTCTATGGTAGCGAGGCAGATTCTAGTAGAAATTACTATGATGATGATAACTCCTACTATGATGATTATTCCTTGACTTCTCGTCTAGGTCGTTACCATAGTGTTCATTTTATTGATCCCTGGTATTGGGATTATTGCTATGGATGGTATGATCCATGGTATGACCCCTGGTATGGATGGTATGCTCCTTATTACCGTCATGGCTATTATAGCTGGTATGATTGGGGATGGTATCACAGTCCAACATGGCATTTCGGTTGGTGTGGACACATACATTATCCTTCATACCACCATCATGGAGGTATAAGTCATCATCCGGCCAGTCTTCCTAATCGTTATGGAGGACAACGAATGGCAAGCTATACCAGCAGAGGTAATCGCACAGGTTTGTCTGTTCCTTCTCGAAATGATAGGAACTCTATTTCTACACGCGGAGATATTTTATCACGTCAAGGAAATGTAAGATCAACAACTGAGCGTAATGTTTCTTCACGTTCTGACAGAGGAATTTCACGCGGTGAAAGAGGGATATCACGTACTGAGTCATCATCCCGGACATATGAATCCAGCCGTTCTTCCTCTTCTTCTTCTTCTCCATCTCGCAGTTCATCTGTTAGTGGTGGCTTT
>JAEEGK010011096.1_pt1 | contig 20643 bp, 10 predicted proteins | sample 8958771 | NCBI WGS metagenome assembly JAEEGK01 (sample SAMN16246547, study PRJNA631951) | gut metagenome | biome: gut microbiome; feature: rumen; material: SC-attached | host: Bos | place: Iran: Karaj | collected 2018-10
AAAAAAAAAAAAAAATTGAAAATAAAAAAAAAAAATTATTAAAAGATAAAGATAATTTAAAAAAAATAAAATTGGATTATCAATCATTATTACAGGATAAAGAAAGAAATAAGAAAAATAATGAACAAAAAATAAAAGAATTAAATGAACAAATAAATAAGGAAAAAGAAAAAAATCAAAAAATTTTAAATTCAAATAAAGAACTAACAACTGAAAAAATTAAATTAAAAGATTTTGAAATTAAATACAAGGACTTAATTCAAGAACATAAAAAATTAAAAGATTCCTATAATAAACTCTTAAATAGCCTGGTTGAAAATGAAAAAGTAAAGACATTAAATGAAAAAATAAATAATTTATTAAAAGACAATTCAACTTTAAAAGAAAAATATAATAAATTAAATAAAGAAAATTTAGATTTGAAAGAAAAAATTAATAATAAACCTAAAAAAGATGATAAAAAAAATAATAGGAAAGATAATTCAAAAGATAAAGATAAAAAAAATGATTCAAAAAATGGAAATAAAAATAATGAAATTGAAGAATTAAAACAAATGAAAATTAAAATTACCGAACTTGAAAAAGAAAATTTAGAATTAATTGAGATAAAAAATAAATTTAACATTTTGAATAATGATTTTCTTTTATTAAAAGAAGAAAGTAATAAAATAAAGGAAGAAAAAGATATATTAAATGAACAAAATAATAAACAAAATGTAGAAATAGAAGGATTAAAAGAAATAAATAATAAAACAAATGAAGAAAAAAATTTAATAAATTTAGAAAATAATAAAATAAAAGAAGAAAAAGATAAATTAAATAAAAAGAATAATAAATTAAATTCAGAAATGGAAGAATTAAAAGAAATAAATAACAAAATTAACGAAGAAAAAAATCTTATAAAAGGAAAAAAAGAGGAAATAATTGAAATATATAATAAATTAAAGGAAGAAAAAGAAAAATTAAATGAAGATAATATACAATTAAAAGAAATAAATAGTAAATTAAGTGAAGAAAATAATAAATTGAATGATGAAAAATTAAAATTAAATGGAGATAAAAATAAACTAAATGAAGAAAAAAATCAAATAAATGAAATTTATAACAAAATTATTAGAGAGAAAGACAAAATTGATGAAATAAATAATAAAATAAATGAAGAAAATAACAAATTAAAAGAAGAAAGAAATATATTAAATGAAGAAAACAAAAATTTAAAAGAAAAATTAGAAAAAATAGAATTATCAAATTCTACAATTGAAGAGCAAATGAATACGATAAATAATTTAAAAATAGAAATGAAAAAATCAGAAGAAAAATTTGTCCAAGATTTTAATAATTTAAAAAATAATGAACAATTATTATTATTAGAAAATTCTAAATTAAAAAATAATTTAGAAAACTTAAATATAGAATTGAATAAATTAAATGCAGAGAACAATAAATTAAAATTATTTGGAAAAAATATCAATAATGGAAAAGAAATTTTAAATTCTGAATTTAATGAATTAAATGAAAATGAAAATCAAAAATCAAATGATGAAAAATTATTAAATGAAAAATATGAAAAATTAAATAATGAATATAATAATTTAAATTTAGAGAATATACAATTAAAAGATAATCAAGAAAAATTAAATCTTGAGATAAATAAATTAAAGCAAAATGAAAAAAAATTAACTGATGAAATATTAATATTAAAAAATAAAAAAAATGAAAATGAAAATAATGAATTAATAAAGGAAAGTTTATTGTTAAAAGAAGAATTAAAAAAAAATAAAGATAGTTATGATATATTAAATCAAGAATTAATAATGGTCAATCAAAAAAATAATGAATTATTAAAATCAATCTCATCTTTTTCAGATTTAAAAACAGAATTAGAAAGTATAACAAATAAATATAATGAAGAGAGAGAAAAAAATAAATTAATAAATGAAGAAATTAATTCAATTAAAGAATTGAATTTAAAATATGTATCTTCAGAAAAAGATTTTTCAGATAAAATCAATATTTTAACTAAAGAAAAAGAAATATTAAATGAAATAAAAGAAAAATATAATCTTCTTATTCAAAATGAAAATATAAAAGATATAAAAAATGAGAAAGGAAAAGACGAACAAGATGATTTAAATGAAAAAATAGTAAAATTATCAAATGATAATAAAAAATTAAAAGATTCTATATTAACACTTAATATAGAAAATGAAAATTTAAAAAAAAACCATATATTAATTCAAGAAGAAAATACAATATTAAAAAATAATTTATCAAATAATAAAATGATAATTGAGAATCTTGAAAAAGAAAAGCAAGATTTAATAGAAAAAAATAATTATATAACACAACAAAATGATGAAATTTCTCAAAGTGCAGATTTAATAACAGATTCAATAAAAACAACTCAATCTGAAAATTATGAATTGAAAAATATTATAGATAAATTAAAATTAGAAAAAAAAGAATTAAGTGAACAAAATGAAGAATTATCAATTAATAATAATATACTTCATGAAAGAGCTAATAATTTATATCAATCAATTAAAGATTTAGAAACAAATATGCAATTTTTACAAGCACAATTATCTAATGAAAGTGAAACAAATAAATTTGCTGAAGAATATATAAAAAAATGCTATATTTTAGAAAAAGAAAATGAAAACATTAAAAAAAGTTTAGATAATATTATAAATGAAAAAGAATCTTATAAAAATGATTTTGAAAGAATTAAATTAGAAAATGAGGAAAATAAAAATTTATTATTTGATAAAGAGAAGAAATTAGAGGAATTAATATCTTTTAATAAGAAAAGTGAAGAAATGATTTTATATTTAAAAAAAGAAAATGAAATATTAAAAAATAATAAAGGTGAAATGGTTGATAATATTTCAAATTTAAATAATGTAATATCTGAGCTCAGAGAAAGTGAAGATAATAATCAAATTAATTTTAATAATAATAATATCCCCAATTTCTTCTATAAATAAATTTTTTTTATTTTTATTGATTTTTTATTTTAATTAAATTAATTTTTTTATTATATTTAGTATTATTTTTATATAATAATTATTTTAAAAAACTTAATTTTAATCTCATTTTTTTTTTATTTAAATATTATTCAAATATTTCAAAAAAAATTGTTTTAATATTCGATAATTATAAAAATTAAGATTTTTTTCTTTATTTTGAATATATTAATTGAAAATTTTATTTAAAGAATAAAACATATGATAAAAAAAATATAAATAAAATTATATTAGGAAATAAATTCACAAATAATTAGTATTTTAAAAAAATTTATAAATTTAAATTTAGGTATATTTATAAAATATATTGTAAAATATAACAAAAAATAATTTATTTCTAAGGAAACACTAATAAAAAAAATTATAAAATAAAGAAGAATAATTAATAATTGAACCATTCTGAATAAAATACAAATCATAATATTTTTTCAATCAATATCTTTATTAATATTTATATAATATACAAAGAATTATAGATAAAATAAGTTTTTGATATATATTTCTATAAAATGAAAATAATTATTAAGTAGGTGATTATTAATCAATAGAAGGCATATTACTTAATTTTTTATTTTTTGTTTCAATTAAGAATTTATATTTTGCTCTGTTTAATATAATATATTCAGTTAATTTATGTCTTCTCTTTATTTTGTTCATAAAAATTTTATCAGTAGAATTATTTTTCAAATTATAAAATAATCTATCATTAATTTCATTGATTCTATCTTCTTTATTGATCATATTTCTCATTTTTATACTTTCATTATTAAATTTTTTCAAATTTAATTTTGCAAAAGATTTACTGGATAAGCATAAATTAGGTATTAATTTATTATTATCTTCAATTTTATGTTTTTTTAAATCTTGTATTAATTTATTTTTTACTTTTTCACTAATTGTTATTTTTTCATTTTTTATTTTATCAAATTCCTCTTCTAATGATGAAATTACTTCTTTTAAATTTTTGTTATTAAAATTATTTTTCATAGTTAAATATTCGTTAAATTTTTCATAGTCAATTGAATCATTAAAATTTTTTTTTTTATAAAATGATGTTTTAGGAAATGCATTTATTTTTTTATAAAAATGTGATGAATAATTTAAATTATCTTTTTTATTAATTTCACCATTTAAAAAATAATTTATATCTTTTAATTTATTTTGGTCAGAAATTAATTCCTCATTAGTTGCCTGATAATTTAAACCTTCATTTAATATTTCTTTAATGCTTTTTTTAGAATCAAAATTAAAAGGATGATTAAGAAAAAGTGTAAAATTATTTAATTTATCTATTGTAAAATTTTTTGAATCATCTAATCCATTTTTAATTAAGAATTCTTTAAGTAATATATTTTTATTTTCAGGTTGATTAATAATATGAGTTTTTAATTGTATAAATTTATCAATTATTTTTTCTTGTCGATTTTTTTCACTTTGATTTTCATATTCATTTCTAAATGAAAAAAAGACTGGAAATATAATTGGAATATTTTGAAAATATTTTCTCTCTAAATAATTTGTATTGTTTGATGAATGTATTACATCAAAAGATGATTTTTTTAAATGTTTATTAAATTTTTTATTGTATATATTAGTTAATCCACCACTTTGTAGCATTTGCTGTTTTTCTTTTATTTTATTCATCAAAATAATTTTTTTTTGATTTAATTCTTTATAAATTGTTTTTGCAATTTTTACTGGTTTATATATTATATTTTGATGTAAAGATTCATTATAATTTTCTATTTTTTTAATAGGTTTATAATTATTATCTAAATTACAAAATATTGTTTTATCTTTATTATTTTTTAAAAAATTTGAATTAAGCTTTAAGTTTTGATCTGATTTTTTTATTTTATTACATCCAACTATTAATAATAAATCTTCATTTGGAATTAAATTTTGACTTTGACATTTTTCTTCACAATTTTTATCATCATTTATATTATTTAATCCTTTACTAAAATTATTTTCACTTCCTTTTGCTAATGAACTAGTTGAATAATTTTGATTACTATTTGATTTTAATTTTGATTTTATTGTTATTCTGGAAAAAATATTTTTTGATGAAGTAGTATTTTTATAATTTAAATTTTTATTTGTATTTACACTTGTAATTATCATATCAAAATTATTTTCATTCCTTGATTTTATTTCTTGGGAATTATTCTTTATTAAATTCCTTTTTGATTTAATTATTTCCATGATTATATTTTAAAAAAATTATTTTAATTGAAAAAATATAAATTAAAATGATGACTAATTTTACTTAAATATTACTTCAAGTAAATTGATTATAAAAGGCGAAACTGAGAAAAAAAAGAAAAAACTATAAAATTTAAAAACTAATAATTCTATAAAATTATAAATTTAAAATATAAAAATAAATCAAAATAAAATAATCTACTTAAAAAAAACAAAATTATTCAACCAAAAAACCATTATATTATATATAACAAACCTATTAAAATAATTTATATAAAAAAATAAAACTCCCAATAATAAAATTATATTAAATCATTATTTTTTCCAATAATATTGAGATTTTTATTTTTTTCACTTTCATATTTTTTTAGCTTTTCATAACAATCATCAGGATATTTTCCATTATGAGGATCAGTTCCCCTTGGTCTTCTAAAGAGTAAAATATGAGGTTCATTTTCATAAATAAGATAATGTTCCCATCCATTTGTTAGTTCTATTCCTAATTTTTCCCAATCATCTTTTGTTAAAAGTTTTCTTTCTTTTCCTAATTTTTTATATATTGCTTCAGGTAGGATTAAATGTTTATATTCATAATAATCATCATAATATTTATTTGATTGCTCTATATTATCTGGATATCTTGGCATTTTTTTTAGTCAGAGTGAAATTTATTTTTTTATATATTTTTTTACTTTTTAGAATTTTATATTAAATATTTTTATATAAATTAATTATTTTTTTTATAAATTTGTTTTAATTTAAAATTTTATTTATTTCAATTTAATATTAAAAAATTATTTTAATTGAGATGTTTATGTAAAAAATATATTATATTTTCAAAAAATTATCAAATGAAAAAGAATATATTACAAGGTACATTAAATATTTTTTATAATATTTTTTCCTGATTGAAAATAATATATATTTTAAAGTTTATTAAAATAATATCATAAATAAAATATAATTTTTGAATTGTAAGAAGTCAATTAAATTAATTTTTTTTTCCAAAAAAAATGAATTTAAAAAGTAAATTAGGTTTTACTATTCCAAATTCAGATTTAAAATTTACATGTAAAAAAACAAAAATCTTAGATGATTATCTTTTCATAATATCAAATTCAAGTGAAATTCTTACTTTTAAAAAAGAAGAAGATCAAATCAATAATATTTCTTATTATGAAAAAAAATATCTAATTTTAACTAGTATGCAAGATAGAGAAGATATTCTAGATTTATTTATAATGAATTCTTCTGATCATATTTTATCAAATTATAATATTGAGCAAGTTTTAATTATAATATCAGCGAATTTCATTATATATTATTTTAATTTAGATGATGGTTTATGTTTAAATAAAATTAATTTATCATTGATTAAACATGAACAAATTTTATTCACTTCTTCTATTTTAAAAAGATTTATTTTATTTATTTTTAAAAAAAAAGCAATGATATATGATTCTTATAGTCATATCATTTTTAAAGAAGAACAAATGAAAATTTTAAATAGAAGAGAAGAAGAAAATATAAATGATTTTCAATATTTTGAAATAAAAAATATTTATAAAATTAAAGAAAATTGTTTTTTTTTAAAAAGTGTTAATGAAGAAACTTTCTTTTTAAATGTTGAAAAATTAAATACAATTGATTCATTAATTTTAAATTATGAAGATTCTAGAATTAGAATAATAAAATTAATTTTTGAATTAGGGAAATTTTTTACTGAAGATACTCAAAGTTGTATTTTTTCAAAAGAAGAATTTATTTTTTATAATATAAATAATATAATAAAAGTTTCATTTTTAGATTCAGTTGATGAATTAACTGAAATTTCTTCATATACTACAAAGGTAAAATTTCCTATTATTTATATAAATAAACTTATAATAAAAAAGGAAGAAAACTTAATTGTTATTTATAAAGATTTATCATGTGAATTATTTACTTATGATAAAAAATTAAGAGAAATTAAACCAAAAATGAAATTAATGTTAATGGTTGAAGATGAATTTTTAAATATGAATTATTTAACATCAAATAATGTTTTGATTGGTTATACATCAGATTTTTTTCAAATTTTTGATTTAAGAAGAATAAATAATAATAATGAAAAATATGTGGATAAAATTATTAATTTAAAAGAAATATTTAATCAAGAAGGTAAAAAATTATTTTTTACAAATTATTTAAATGCTACATTTCCTTCGTATATAAATGATTTATTAAATAAATTATCACCAGGAGTTACAAAAAAAGAAAATTTACCAACATCAAATGATAGTAATTACAATATATATCCAGAAAATATCCCATTTGATATAAATAGTAATATTTTAAACCCAATAAAAACAAATTATAATTTCAATATAACTGCGAGTTTGATATATTTTTATAATGAAAATAAATCAATATATTATATTATTGGAACAAATACAGGTAAAATTGCAATAATAGATATATTTTTTACAGAAAATTTATCATTAAACCCTGTTATATTTTTAGATTATCATAAATCTCAAATAGATAAATTATCAATATATGAAAATAGATTATTAATTTCATCAAGTATAGATGGAATGGTAAGTTTTACTGATATAAGTAAACAAAAAATAGAATCTATAATGTATAAAACACAAAATAATGATTTAATCAATAAAAATGATATAAATACTATTATTAATTATATGAAAGTTTCAAATATTAAAAAATCACTGGATGATAATATTATAAATCAATTTAACTTAAATTATAATAAACAATTAAAGAAAATTTCTGATGATAAATTATTCGAAAATAATATTTTACTAACACTAATTCCAATTTATAATTTTAAATTTTTTTGTAAATTAAAAAGAATATTACCTGTTATTTTATTAGATAATGATCCATCATCTTTTATACCAGATCAACAAAGAAGAAAAATAAATTCCTTAATTGCATTAATTTTTGAAAATAATGATGCAATTATATTAAGAATGGACAATTTTATATCTTTATATAGATTTAATCAAGCTTCAACTAATTTGAATATAGAAGCAATTTATCATATAACAAATGAAAAATGTTTTATATTTTATTTGAATAATAATTCAATTAAAATTTCATCATATGCCTCTAGAACTTGTGATCGTTATATATCTGATCCAAATTTAATTTATGATATTTTAAGAGTAAATGAAAAATTATCATTATTTTTTGAAAAAAGTGAAAACACAATTGATTATGTTAATTTTATTAAAGAAGAAAATTTAAAATATGATGATAGTTTACATGAAGGAAAAAATATTGAACAATTTGAAAAAAATAAAACAAATAAAAATCATTATATTCCAAGTAATGAAAATATTTCTGTATCATATATTAAAAATTACATAAATGCTCCTGATGAAAAAAAATTATTTACAAAAAAATTATATCAAATTGTAATGAATAGGAGACAAAAATTATTAATAAATTATAGTAAAGAAGAATCAAATTTTATAAAGTTAATAGAAATGCATGTTATTGATAAAATAATAGAAATCATAAATAATAATGAAAATGAAATACTTCAAAAAATCAAAATAATGAATATTTTATATAATCCTCAATTATTTACAATTATTTATGATAATCATATAAATTTTAATGAAGGAATTATAAATAATTATATGAATTTTGGTGGACAATTTTGTCAAAATATTACAATAAATTTTGATAATTACTTTTCATATATTGAAAAACAAGTAAATAAACAAGAAAATTTCGTAAAATCAACTTCTAGGATAAATTATTATAATTTTATTTCATTATTTCATATTTGGAATTTTAATTTAGATTTAGATTATACTTTATATGATATGTATAAATTATTACAACCAATTTTTGATTTTTATCCAATTTTATTTGGCATTGATTCAACTTGTTCTATAATATTAAAAGAAGAAAAAAGAAATATTTATTTAAACATTAATTTTAATGAACATTTTAATTTTTTCAAAGACTATATAACATTAAAAAATAAGGAAAAAAAAAGTAATAATAAATCCATTCAACAAAAAAATTTATTTTTAGATAAAAATATGTTAATTGAAAATCAACAAGGTTATTTAGTTAATTTAAAAAATTATCAAATAAGTACAAATTTAAGTCATTTATTGCATATTGCATTATTTGGAAGTTTAATTTCTGTATTAGGTTTTCATAAAAATAAAAGATTATGCGATTTTATTGATATAGAAAAAAAAATAATGAGAACATTAACTATTAAAACACAAATTAAATTTTCAAATTTGAAAATGTTTTATAATTTTATGTATGAAAATAATGATAATGTAACTTCAACAAATAAAGATTTATTATTATATGATTATTTTCAATATCAATGTCATATTGCTTTAAAAGATAAATATGATATAAATTCAAGAATGGAATTTAAAGTTATTATGAATCATATTATGATATATTTAAGTGAGGTATATAAATATATTTTTAATATGGATGATGATAATATTTATATTAATTTTGTAAATTTGACAAAAGATTCAAATTTAGATTTTGGAAATAAATTAAAATTTCTTTCAAAATATGAATTAAGTTTAATAACTTTTTTAATATTATATAATTATATTTCAATAAATTCAAATATTAATGAAAAATTACCTGATATAATAATACAAAAAGTAACACATTTATTAATAATTGCAGGATTTAAAATAATAAAAGAAAAAAAATTTAAATTTGCTTTTAGTAGAAATATAGCAGATTTATTAGGAAAATTAAAAGATGTTTTAGAATTAATTTATAAAGAAAAAATAAATAATTATGCATTATTTTTAATTCAATATTATACAATTATAAATATTCCAATTAATTTAGATTCTCCATTCATTAAATTTGAAATTGGAAATTATTCTATATTAAAAAATGAAGAAAAAGAATTATTTTTAAAATTAATTTTAGCAAAATTACTTCTCCAATTTGCAAAAACAAAATTAAGTTCAATAATAAAAGTAATAATGGATGAGTTTCAAAAAAATAAACACACTGATTTTACATATTGTTCATATTTAATAGAAATAATATATATAATATTCCAAGAAAAAAGTTTTAGATTAACAACATTTTTACCACCAATAATAAATTTAATAATGAAAACAATGAATCCAAATTCAAAAGATTTAAAAAATATTTGTATAGAAAATTCAAAAAAAGTATTATCAAAATTATTAATGAATTACCCAATGGTAACATTTCATCAAGAATCATATAAATTAGCAATAGGAACAAATGAAGGAAAAATATTAATTTATGATATGTCAAATGGAGAATTATGGAAAAATATAAGTGGATATAAAAATGAAATTTCTGCTTTAAGTTTTGATATTTCTGGAAATATTATTATTAGTTATTGTGCAAATGAAGGATTAGTTAAATGTTATAAATTAGGTGTTACTAATTTTTTTAGTAGTATACTTTCAAATAAAGAATATAGACAATATAAATATGATATTATTAATATTAATAATAAAGATGATATTGTTGATAATGTTAGTTTAGAATGTGTTAAAAAGAAAGATAATGAAATATTTTTAAGAAGGGAAAATAATAGTATTCAAATGATTAAATTATAAGTAAATTATGCTAAATTATTTATTTAAATATGACGTTAATTAAATTATATATTCTAAATATTAAATTTTTATATTATTATAAAAATTTAACAATTTAAAAAAATTAATTTAAAAAAAAAATTATTTCATACAAATATTCTTAATCAATGTCCCATTTTGATAATAAACAAACTTAAAATCCTTTTCTCCAATTCCATATTCCATTCCATAACCATCTTTCCTATTATTTTTCCATTCTCCTCTATAAATACCTTTACTAGGATTAATTTCTTCTCCCAATCCAACTTTCTTATAAAATTCCCACATTCCTTTATAAACTCTCCCATCATTATATTTAAAAATACCATAACCATGAGGTTGATCATTAACCCATTCACCTTCATAAACTTCCCCATCACTCCATTTATAAATACCATACCCATAAAATTTACCATTTCTAGCATATCCTCTATAACTAGAACCATCAGTATTAAAACGATAATAAGGACCATTTCCAATTTGATTATCATTCCAATTACCAATCATTTTTAAATTTGGTTTATCTTTATAAACTCCAAATCCATGTCTATGATTATTTTTAAGGTATCCTATATAAAATAAAAAACCATCTCTTAAATAACATACTCCAAAACCACTTGATTTTTCATTTTTCCAAAATCCATCATAACTCTTATTACCATCTGAATAATAATCTATACCATATCCATTATATAAACCATTTTCATATTGTCCTTCATAATTTATTAAACCATCTTCATTGAAATAAAAACCAAAACCATGAAAATTTTTATATTTAAATTCACCTTCATATTTATCTTTTGTATTACTCCAACATAATTTACCTATTCCTTCCTCACAATCATTTTTCCATTCACCTTCATATTGACTTCTGAATGTTGTATTTATTCCTATACCATTTTTATTACTGTATTTTACTTCTCCTTCATATTTTTCTCCATTTGATGAATATTTTATACAATAACCTTTACTTACATTATTTTCATATTCTTTTATTTCAATATCTCCATTTGGATAATATAAAATATCGAAACCTTCTCTTAAACCATTTTTATAATTGTTTTTTATTATTAATCCATCTGATGATTTATATAAATGAAATCCATCATGTGCTCCATTTTTTTTATTTCCCATATTTGTACTTCCATCTCTATAATATATTATTGCAAATCCATTCATAAAGTTATCAAAATATCCTATGTCTTTTCCACCATTTATATATAATTTTATTCCTCTTCCATGTTTGTATATATCACCATATTCATTTTTTATTTCTCCATAATAATAATATCCATTTCCTTCATCTAATTTGTCTATATATTCTAAATTTATGTCTTTTAATGGTTTTAATTTATATAATATGTAGTCTTTTTCTTCTTTTGTTATTTTATAATCTATGTTTATCCAATTGTTTGATTTTTCAAGAATACAATTAAAATTGTTATTCATAAATGAAAAGTATCTTTGAGTTCTTGTTAATATATGGAAATTTTTGTCAATTTCACATTTTGTTGATTTGAAATTAAAAATGTTTTTAATGTTATGAATTATTGAATAATTTAACTTATTTTTTTCATTCATTTCTTTATATTTATTAATTAAGGTATAACATAAATTAATTTGAGATTGATTCATATTTTTATATTTTTCATATACTTTTATGAAATTAATGAGAAATTTAATATTTTCATTATATATTTCTTTTACTTTTAAAATATGTTCTTTAAATCTAATTTCTGTATCTTTTAAATCCTTTTCATATTTTTCAATTTCATTTTTATTTAATTTTATTGAATCTATTTCAATAATATCATGTTCTAAATGATTATTTTTACAATCTTCACATAAATTAATAGAACATTTTTTACAAAATGAAATTAATTTTTTATCATGTTCAGAACAATAATTATCTAATTTTGAATATAATATAGTTTGTTTATGTTCATGTTCATTTAAATGATTTGGACAAATAAATGTATTACATTCAGAACAATATGAAAAAGTATCTTCATATTGTTGTTTTTCATTTCCAATACAACATTCAATTGATGAAAAAGAATTTGATAAATTTCTATTATAAAAATCTTCTAATTTTTCAATATTATAATGTCCATTTTGACATCTTGATTCTATTTTAACTTCTAAATTTTCATATAATAATCCAAATAAAGGTATATTATAACAATCTTTACATCTAAATTGAAAATTATTATTATTTAATATTTCAAAATTAATATCAGGAAATTTTATATCTTGTAATTTATTTTCATTTTTAAAAAATGGATGATTAAAATAATCATTCCATGTAATTCTTTTTTTATAATCAATTATTAACATTTTTTTTATTAAATCATCTAATTGATTATTACCACTTAATTTTAATTCTTTTTGGGAATCGTTATTTAATTTAAATCCATTTTCTTTTTTATAAGGATATTCATTAAATAATAAATAATAAATTATAATTCCTAAATTCCAAATATCACTTTTATTTGGAATATATCCATATTCATTTATTTCTGGGGCATTTATTAAATCATTTTTGTCTTTTTCATTTGTTTTAATATTTAAATCATAACATGATAATTTTATTAATATTCTATTAATATTATTTATTGTTATAAAAATATCAGAAAGTTTTAAATCTCTTTTAATTATATTTTTTTCTTTTATTAATTTAAATACTTTATTTAATTGGATTAATATTTCATTTATTTCTTCTATTAATAATCCTTTATTTCTAATTTCCATATATTTATCTAAACTTATTAAACATAATTCCATAACTATATATAAATAATCTTTTGAATCAATTATTTCTATTATAGAAATAGAATTCTCTGAATTAATATATTTTATATTTTCTAATAAACATTGATTAGTATTATCATATTTTGATTTATTAATTTCTTTAATTGCTACATATTTTCCTGTAACTTTATTTTTTGCCTTAATAACTTTTCCATAATTTCCTGAACCAATTTCCTCAATTTCTATATATTTTTCCCATATCTTCTTCATTTAAATATATACATTTTTATTATAAATTAAAATTAAATATTCTCAAAGTATATAAAGTATAATTATTTTAAAATTAATATCTGTCAAATTTTTTTTCGAAATATTATCTTGAAATATAATTATAATTTTAATATAAGCAAAATATTAATCAATCTAAGCCATATTATTTGTTTTTAAAAAAATCGGAATAATTTTTATTTTTTATATTTAAACTAATAATTAATAAATTATTTTGTAATCTATCATACCCTATTTTCTTTATTTATAATTCATATTTTATTCATAATTTAATAGAAATTTTTAAATAAATTAATTAACTAAATTAAATTTTATAAAACTATATTATATTAAAATTCATTCAAAATAAAAACAATTTTTACAAAAAAAAATGGGAAAAATTTTTATATTTTTCATCTTTTTAATTATAAAAATTATAATATCAAGGAAACAATTAGATATTCCAGGCGTAACAAATAATATTTTTTTAGATCCAAATTCATTAGGATTACCAAATGAATTTCCATCATTATCTCCAATATTCAATTTATTATTAAATAAAAATTCAGTAATATATAATGAAGTATATAATGTAATTCAAAATTTAATGCATATAATAGGATATTTTCCTTATCAAGAACAAGAAATTTTATATAAATCAATAAAAGATGATTTAACTGATAATGATACAGAAATATTTGATTTTGATAAATATATAAGATTAATGGAAAAAGAAATAGGTGATGGAATAAATTATTATAGATATCAACATAGATCTTTATCTTATTATTTATCATTAGAAGCAAAAAGATATCAATTAGGTTTAGGTTGTATTAAAAAAGTTGCAAATGATTTTTCTTATAATTCAAAAGAAGATGAATCTATGATGAAATTTATAACTGAAGATATTAATTCAATTTTAAATGGTCAAATTATTATGAATAAATGTACTGCGATTTTTGCAGCTGAAGTTACTAATATTATTGAACAAAGAAAAGCATATTTATTCTCTATTACTATTAATAATATGAATAAAATAGGCCAAGATAAAGATTTAGAAAATTTTTTAATAAGAGATGAAAAAACACATTTAATTGGGGGGTTTAGATATAATGAAGAGGAAACAAATAATATAATTAAATCTTTTAAAGATTTTTCAATTTGTAAACAAAACTTTAATAATATATTATATAGGAAAACATTAGAAGCACAAATTGAAATTTCATCAATGAATAATTGTATAAATACAAAAGAACCAAATAAAAATGCAGGAATGAGTTCAAATAAAATTGATGAACCATCAATAACATATAGAAAAGGAAAAACTGTAGGAATTAATAATGCAAATAAAATAAGAACAGATGGTAGAACTCTTAATAATTATTTATTAGAATATGGATTAGGATTAGGTAAAATTAGAAAAGAAATTAATAAAAATAAAAAACCAAATTTTGGTCTTCCTACAATGTGGGATGAATTTATTGAAAATTTAAAATCAGAAAATGTAAAACTTACTTATAGTGAAATTGAAGAAATGATAAATAAAATTAAAGAAGATAATGAAATTTTTTATAAGCCTTATCCTGGTATTATTAGGGCAGTTATTTTAAGTATTGATGATAATGAATATGAGGAAAAATTATCATCTTTATCAGAATTATTATCTTTTTTTGAATATCCAACTTCTTTAACTGGTAAATTTTTAATAAAAATAGGAAGAGATTCATCTAATGAAAAATTAACTATTGAAAATTTAAATGATGACCAGAAAATTGAAATAAAAAATAAATCATATGAAAATATTTTAGGTTCATATAATATGAAAAGAAATACTATTTTAAATGAAATTTTATATCCAGATTATACTTTTGATTCTATAGAAATTTATTTAAGTTATTATGATGGATCAACAATAGCAAGTGCAATTGTAAATGATTCGTTAAATAATAGTTATTATGATATATCTTATAATGGTACAAGTATATCATCAAATCAAACTCATATTTATTCTGGTTGTATTTCTCAATTTTCTTCAGGTGGAAAAAATGATAAAGATGCTTGTAGAAATAATTTAGAAATAAAATGTGGTAATGAAATTGATTATAGATGCAAAGAAAGTGGTTTATATGATATTATATTAGAAAATCCTATTTCTGGTTTAATTTTACCTAAAGAATGTAATAAAGGTAATAAAAATGAATGTATGAAATGGATTGATAAAAATTTATTTAATTATTTAACTTTGAGATATTCTTCTTTTTCTGGATTTAGTTTAATGGTAGATGCAGCTTCAAGAGGATATATTCAAGACACTAATAATCAAGAATATGTTTTTCATGAACAAAATATTTATAATGGTGAAAATGATGAAAACGAAATTGTTGAAAATAGGAAAAAGAAAATTAAAGATATTTTTGTTCAAAATTATTTAAATGATTTTGAAGTTCAGGGATGTGGATTTGAAAAAAATGCTACTATTGATAATTTAATTGTAGAAATGGATAGAGCTTTTTCATCTCAAGTTAATTATGGAATTTTTATTTCTTGTAATAAATTAATTATAATCTATCTTTTATATTTTTTATTAATTTTATTATAATTAGATAAATAAAAATAACTATATGTAATTTTTGTTATTTTATATAATATTTCTAAAAAAATATAAATAAATTTGATAACAATATCAATTTTTGAAATATTTAAATAAATACTAAAAAAGTAAAGTTTTAAATTATTATTACATTTTATTCATAATAAAAATCACTTTTTGATAAAAAATATTTAACAATTTTATTTTTTTTTGGAACTTTCTTAAGTGGTTTTTTAAGAATATGTATACGAGAATTAGAAAATAATATACTATCATTATTATTATAATAATGAGAAGGAAATAAATCATTCATAGAAGAAGATTTATTTATTTTTTGAGTAACTTTTCTAAATTTATCATTATTAGATACATTTTTACAATCTTTATATGAAGTAATTTTCCTTTCAAAATATTTTTTAAAACGTTTTTTTTGTAAATTTAATTTAATACTACTTATTGATAAATCTCTAGAATCTTTTTGTTTACTAAGCTCAGATAAATAATTCATTTTATTTACAAAATTTTTTACATAATTTTTAGAAAAATCAACATATGAACCATGTGCAAATATTTTTTGAGAAGATAATACTAAAATATTAGATAAATATCTTTGAAAAACAGAATTTTCTTCTACATCTCCAATAAATAAATTAGCATAACTATTATAAAATGAATTTTTATTTTTTTCTTTTTTTCTATTAATTTCATTTTCATTCGCTAAAGGATTTTTAGGTTTCTTAATTTTTATTATTTTTTTTATATTTTGTTTTTTTAAATTTTCTATGTCTTTTTTACATAAATCTAAATAATAATCTGTTAAATTTCTTATATCTAATTTATTTGATATTGCAATTGTTATTAATTGTTGAAAAATTTTATTACATAATCTTACTAAGTAATTATATATTAAATCAGGATATTTAATTTTTGATTTTCCAAATTTTTTCATTATTACTATTGTTAAATAATTCCAAAGAGTATTTGGATTGTAATTTTTTATATTTTTTTCTTTAAATAATTTTTCTTTTTTCGATTTGAAGAAATGTGTTGATTTATCAATAAGAATTTTCGAAAATGTTTCTAAAAATCTTTCTTTTGTATAAATTTTAATTCTATTTCTTATTATTTCTTCAATATTCATATTTAAAAATATATAATCATAAATATTTTAAATAAATTTAAATATTAAAAAAAATAAAATTAAAAATAAAATATAAAATATAAATTAAATTTTTATAATATTATATTTTTAAAATGAAAAATTCAGAAGAAGAACAATCAACAAGTTCTTATTTTGAAAATAGTGATAATGACTATTCATTACAAAGAATGAATTCAAAAATAATAAAAAACGACAAAGATGATTATTTCAACAATAGTAGTTCATCAGATATAAAAAATCCAGAAATAATAGAAAAAACAAAAGACTATCATTTTGGAAGAGTAAAAATAAAATATAATAAAATTATATAATAAAATTTTAATTTAGTTTGAAGAAATTTTAGGAAGTGGAAGTTATAAAAAAGTATATAGAGGATATGATTATAATGAAGGAAGAGTAGTTGCATGGTGTGAAATAAATATAGATAATTTATCAGAAAATTCAAATTTAAATCAAACAATTGAAGAAATGAATTTAATGAGTAAATTAAATCATCCAAATATTGTTAAATTCATTACTGGATGGTATAATAGAAAATTAAAAAAAGTTGTAATGATAACTGAATTTATATCAGGTGGTTCTTTAAAATTAAATATTAAACAATTAAATATTTTACCTCGTTTAAGATTAATTAAAAAATGGATTAAAGAAATATTAAATGGATTATCATATTTACATAATCATAATATAATTCATAGAGATATTAAATGTGATAATATATTTATAGATAGAATAACTGGAAATATAAAAATAGGAGATTTAGGAAATGGAATAATTGTAAAAAAAAAATTTTGTACTAAATTTACTGGAACAGAAGAATTTATGGCACCAGAAATTAATGAAGGAAAATATTCATTTAAAGTTGATATTTATTCTTTAGGTTTAACAATTATTGAAATGTTAACTTTAGAAACTCCTTATAAAGAATGTGAAGGTACTTTAAACATTTATGAAAATAAAAAAAATGAAATTTATCCTGAAAGCTTTTATAAAATAAATAATGAAAACGTTAAAAATTTTATTAAATTATGTTTAAGAAAAGAAAAAGATAGACCAACTGCAAATGAATTATTAAATAATAAATGGTTAAATGATGATATTAGTGATGAAAATAATTTTCCAGTTAAAATTAAAAATTCATTAAGATTAGATATTTTTCAATATAAACCTAAAAATGATTTTATACCTTTAATTATTAATAATAATGAAATTGAAATTCAAAAGAAAAAAATTGATTTAGCTAAATCTAGTTTTTCTCCTATTCAAAATCATTCTAATATTTTAAAAGTTGATTTTAATAAAATTATAAATCAAAGAGGAAGATCTTATGATAAAGAATTTATTAATAATCATCTTCTTAAAAGAAATTCTTCAAGATATACTGATGAGAGTACTGTTGATAGTCAAAAAAAAAGTTCAGTTAATCAAAGGATTAAATATAATAAAAGAAATTCATATTTTAAAATTACAATTAAAGATGATAAAGAAAATAAAAAAGTAAATAAAAATGAAATTGAAATTCAATTTGTTGTTGGAAAAGAAGAATGGAAAAATAAAAGTAAAATATAATTTTTTTTAATTTGTAGAAATGTTAACTTGTCCTTATAATTTAAAAAATGATACTGTTAATGGATTAGTTAATGAATTATCAAAAGCTATTGATTTAAATGAAGATGATAAAGATATTGTTAATCAAAAATTAGCTGATTCAAGTAATTTAATTTTTTATTTTTATTTTTATAGTTAAAAAATATTATGATTATCAAATTAGTGAATTTAATATTCAATTTGATCATTTTTTAGAAAAAATAAATCAGTTAAAAAATTCAAAATTTTTTTTAAGTTTAAATGAATTTAAAGAAAAATATAGTGAAGTAATTAATACTCAAAATAATTCTTTAAATGAACTTTTTAATTCTTTTGAAATTAAAGAAAAAAAAATATTAAATGTTATTTCGAATAATTTTTAATGACTAAAATTTAGCGTTATTTATTTTTGAATATAAATATTTAGACAAATTATTAAATATAAAGTTATTTGTTTAGCTATTCTATTTAATTTAAAAAATAATAATATTCTTAATTATTATAATTAAATAGTACTTAATCTAAAATTTTTTAATAAAATATATGAAAAATAGGGGAGAATTTGATCAAGAAATTGAAACTAATTTTATTACTCCAGAAATAATAAATGATGATAAATATACAAAATGTCCTATAATTTTTGAAGAAAATTTTACAAAAAATAATATAAAGAAAAAAAGAAAGAGAGAGAGAAAAAATGATCATGATTCCATAATTAGAATAATTATAAGAGATTTTTTGAATTTCTTAATTAGTATTTTAAATTTATTTTTATCTGGACATGAAATAAAAAGAATAAATAATAAAGAAAAACAAAAATATTTTACAAAAGACAAAATAAAGAATTTATTCGAATTTACAATTAAGGATTTTTTAATACTTTATTATCCTAATATAAATCCTCAATTATCTGAAGAATTATTAAAAAAGGAAATAAAAGAAATTTATTTAAATTCATATTTAGAATTAGAAGGAAATATAAAAAAATTAGTATTTCCTAATAATTTTCCAACATTCAGGAAAAAAATAGAAAAAATTAGAGAAAGAACACCTAAAGAGGAATATATTGAAAAAATCCAAATAATAGCAAAAAATTTACCTAATTATTGTAATGAAAACTATAGCAAAAAAAATGATAATATATTATAAAAAGAATTATACATAAATGGATAAATAGTTTGAAAATAATTATTAATGATTAAAAGATAATGAATATTTAATTATTAATATTTAAAATAATATATTATAGCTTATTTATTTAATAATGATTATTTTTATTTTTAATATATTTTTTGACATTTTATTTTCAAAAATAAAAAATTTTAATTTTTATTTAATTAAAAAATATAGAAACAAAATAAAAAATTAATTTTAAAAAATTATTGTTTTGTTTTAAAGAAAACAATTTTAATAATTAATATTAAT
>JAEEGK010011097.1_pt1 | contig 20642 bp, 12 predicted proteins | sample 8958771 | NCBI WGS metagenome assembly JAEEGK01 (sample SAMN16246547, study PRJNA631951) | gut metagenome | biome: gut microbiome; feature: rumen; material: SC-attached | host: Bos | place: Iran: Karaj | collected 2018-10
GAAAATATCAGAAAGCAGGATGTACATTCTGTTGAAGATTTGAAGGTGCTTGAAGAAACGATTCGTGGTCAGGAACTTAAACCGCTTCCTTTTATGCTTTGTGTTACAAACCTTATTCTGCATGATATTGAAGTTCCGAATGTCATGAACATGGACAGTTTGAACCGCGAGTATACAAGCATAGGTGCAAAAGAACGTGTTGATGTTATTCTTGCTAATCCACCTTTTGGAGCCAGTGTTTCGGATGGTGTTGAAACTAATTATCCTGCTGCCTTTAGAACTACAGAAAGCGCTGATTTGTTCTTGCTTTTAATGATTCGATATTTGCGTGATGGTGGCCGAGCAGCGATTGTTTTGCCTGATGGTTCGTTAACTGGCGATGGTGTAAAGCAGAGAATCCGCGAAGAGTTTTTGACTCAATGTAATGTGCATACAATTGTGCGTCTGCCAAACTCTGTTTTCCAGCCTTATGCTTCGGTTGCTACAAATCTTTTGTTCTTTACAAAGGGCGAGCCTACAAAGGAAATCTGGTACTGGGAACACAAGCTTCCTGAAGGACAGAAATCTTATTCAAAAACAAAGCCGATTCAAAAGAGCGAGTTTGCGTCACTTCTCGCGTGGTGGAATAATCGTGCAGAAGGCGAACAGGCTTGGAAAGTACCTGTAGAAAAGATTGCCGAAAGCGGCTGGAATCTTGATATTAAAAATCCGTTTGTGAAGGAAGAAGAGATTACGCATACTACGGGTGAGCTTTTGCAGATGCTGAGTGATTCGTTTAAGAAAAGTGATGAGTTGATTGCAGAGTTGAAGAAGGAGCTGAAATAGCCATGGAACATTTTTCATTTAATAAAGTTTGTAAATTATATCTAAAAACCAATGATGAGTTATTTTCAAAAAACAGTATTAAAGATTTTTTTAATGAACTGAAAAATAATCCTGAAAAAGCCTCTCCTCTATATAATGGCAAAACAATTATCCAAGAAGAAATTTTTCCTAACTCTGGTATCTTTTATTCTTTTTGTGCATTTATGATAAAGCAACATCCTGTGAATCTTCATGATATTAATGATGTAAAATGGATGGAAACTAAATTAGCGTATATATTAATTATTGAATATAGCAATTTTGTTATTATTAACAAGAAATATTTTTCAAACTTAAAGCAATTAATAAAAAATCTAAACCCTTTGGATTACAAGGTTCTATCAAAGCTATTTGATAAACAAACAACTATATATAAACGATTTGGTATGAAGAATACAGATATATCAAATACTGCAATAAGAAATCGTAGTATTGAATCTGAAAATTTGAAAAATAATTTATTAAATATTAATCTAAACCAATATGTTCTAAATTCTTGTAAACTTTCAGATAAAGGAGAGATTTTTTCTATAGCATTAAATAATTCAAAAATAACAAATTTAAATCACAAGGTTAATTTAGAAGATTATTGTAATTGGGCTCTTGAAATTTGTAATGAAATCAAAAATTTATCATATACCAATAATTCATTAATAGATTTATTTGCCATACCTGTTGATTTCAAAGTTGAAAAGGATCATCTAACCCCTAATTATATATTAATAGATTATCAATCTATCGAAAATCTTGAAGAATATGATTGCATTAAATTTCATAATCGTTCACTTCCAGAAGAATACATTGATAAACTTAAAGAAAGTATTAGATTTTCTTTTCCTGTTGAAGAGCTAAAATACACCACAGTTAAAAAAACACAAAATCGCCTCAAATTAAATAGCTCTTTTTATAATCAATTTTTTATCGAATTCAATAATGGAAAAGAACATAAAAAACTTATCGATTATATAAATGAACATAATTTATATACTATTTCATTTGAAAATATTGAATATAAGTATATGAATGGAAAATTATTCAAAGATACTCATCTGAGAACAAATATCAATTCCTTTCTAACTATATTTGAGCCTCATAAAGAATTAAATACAATAATAAGTGAAAAGGGAAAATTCTCTCCTTCTGATACAGAGTTTAAGGACGATTGTGAATTTGGCTTTGTAGAAAAAAATTTTTCTACAAACTACAACTATTTTATTTGTGATGATTTAGGTAATGAATGGGCAGATCATATAGGATTATGTTATGATGAAAAAGACCCTCAAAATAATAAAATTTCATTTTTCCATTCAAAGACTGCTGATAGGAAGTTTTCGGCTTCTGCTTTTGAAGAAGTTGTAGGACAAGCACTAAAGAATATTGGAAATATTACACCTCTACCTGAAGAATTAGAAGCCCGTAAATCAAATTGGGATAATAAGTTTTATAAAAATAACAATGTCCAAACCAATATAAATCGATTAAGAAAAGGAAGCTCAATTACTGATGCAATTACAACCTGGAATAATATTTTGACGATGCCTTTTTATCAAAAAGAAATATACCTTGTTATAAATTTCATTAGTAAGAACGATTTAGAAAACAATATTCAAAAACTAAACTCTGTACACGATTCTAGAGAGAAAAAAACATATATACAAATCCTATGGTTATTATCATCTCTTGTAGCTCAATGCCGAGAACAAAACATAACCGTTAAAATTCTTTGTAAATCTTGATAAACAACCTAAAACCCCTTCTTCACAGCCTCTTCCATAACAGACTTCAGTGAAGCGGTAAAGAAAGGCTGCAGGCATTGTTTGAAGATTTCTTTGTCCAGATCGCCGTTGTGTTTGATGTACCAGATGATCTGGGCGCTCAGAAGAGTTGTGTAGCTGTAACCGACAAAGGTTTTGAAGTCTTCGGTTAGATGAAGCTTGTTTTCTTCTGCAAAATAATCGATTGTTGCACGAACGCACATCATAAGGTCTCTTTCAAAAATAATTGCAAGCTGCTGTTCGCCAAGAGACTCATAAGCGCACTGACAGAGCGAAATGTTTTTATCAATATAATCAAGAACAAAATCCATGGCTTGTGGAAGCGAGGCATTTGCTTTCTGAAATGAATCTACAATGTTCTTTACTTCCAGTGAATATGTGAACGAAAGCAGATCGTAGTTATTTTCAAAATGGTAATAAAAGGTATTACGATTGATATTACATTCCGTAACAATATCCTGTACTGTAATTTTTGAAAAAGGTCTGTCTTTAATCAGACGTTTTAAAGCCTCTGCCATCTGCAGCTTTGTTTCTGAGAGATTAGTATTATTTGACATATTCGATGGAAAATCATTCATAATTCTATTATTAGACATTCACTAAAATTTGTCTATTGTCTTATTCATAACATTTTATTAAATTCCAAACTAACAAGTATAAATAACAGGGGTGTTATAATTATAGTGATGAAAAAGATTTCGTTAAATGTAGTACGGGAAAATAAACTTGCACGCTACGCTCTTTTTGTTGCAGTTGCAGCTATTTTTGTCTTGCTGACAATTTTGGTCACCCGGAAAAAACCGGTAGAAGAAAAGCCGGATGCAGTGCCAGCTGTTATCATTCAAAAACCGGAAAACGGAAGACTCGTTGAGTCAGTTACAATTTCGGGTTATGTTGAAGCCGAGTCTATGATTCCTGTTGTTCCTTTTGTTTCTGGAACCATAATTAAATACCCTGCCCGCGCCGGAGACTTTGTTGAAAAAGATACCCTCCTCGCAAAGATTGATGATGAGCCATTCCGCCAGCAGATGATTCAAGCTCAGGCCGCTTATTTTGCTGCAAAAAGTACTTTTGACCGACTCGATAAACTTTTTAAGGCAGGTTCAACCACCCAGCAGAATTATGATTCAGCAAAGGCTCAGGCTGATGCTTCTAAAGCTCAGTACGACCTTGCAAAGCTTCAGCTTGATTACACAGAAGTCCGCGCCCCTGTAGACGGCACAATATTGATTGCCGATCAGGCCGTTGGTGGAATAGGAAATCAGAGCCAACCGGTTGCAGTTCTTGCAGACCTCGCAAATCAGGTTGTACGCCTTAAGGTTCCTGAAAAATATTTTGATCTTTTTACTCTTGAACGTGATTCGCTGCAGGTAACCATTACCCGCCCTGCAGAAAAAAATATGTTCGAAGATGCAGTTACCTCTGCCACAATCGAAAATATTGCGCCTTACGTTTCGCCGCAAAGTAAAAACTTTATTGTGGTTTGCCACCTTGATGACCCGGGCGACAGATTCCGTCCTGGTATGTTTGTAAAGGTTCAGGTTGCTTATAAAACTTATGAAGATGTTCCTCTTATCAGTCTTAAGGCTCGTAAAATGGACGGCTCCTTCTATATTTATGATGAAAACACAGAAACCGTAAAATACATTGAAGGAGAATCCTTCCCCAACGATGGAACAAATTTCATCTTACCCGAAGAATATCGTAATTCCTACATCGTTATGGACGGTCAGAATTTTGTCTTTGATGGTCAGAAGGTTCGCCTTTTTGAAGATGCTTTGAAAGAAAACAATGGAGATAAATAACGGTGAAAGTTTCTGAATTCTCTGTAAAACATCCAGTCATTATCTCCATGCTTTTGATTGTGCTGATTGCATTCGGCTTTTATTCTTTGAGCGGCATGCGAACGGAATTCATGGAAGATATTTCCATGCCGCAGGCAATCGTATACACGGTATATCCTGGTGCCAGTGCCGAAGATGTTGAAAGCGATATCACAAAAGTACTGGAAGATTCTTTTGTTACACTCCCCCATTTTAAGGCAATCGACAGCCAGTCTTCAAATTCTCTCAGCTGGATTTTAATTACTTATGCAGACGGCTATGATCCTTATGACCAGCTTACAGAACTAAGAAACCGTATTTCAGAACTGGTTGAACAGCTGCCGTCTGGAATTTCCGGCGAGCCCCGAGCTCTCGTTGGTGGTATGTCAATGCTCCCAATTATCAGTTACTCAGTAAGTGCCGGAAACGACACAGCTCGACTCACACAGTATTTACAGGATGAAGTAACACCTCTCTTAACCCAGATTGATGGAGTTTCCCAGGTTACCATTGATGGCGGAAAAGAACTCGCAGTAAATATCAAAATAGATGTTGATTCTCTAACTTCTAAAGGAATTGCCGTTTCTACAGTATATCAGGTTTTGAATTACGGAAACGTAAACCTTCCGCTTGGAAACGCAAGCTATCAGGACAGAGCAATTCAGGTACGCTATGCCGGCGGCTTTAATTCTCTGGATGATGTCAGAAATCTTCCTGTTGGAGTTGGTGATGGTTCCAATGTAATTCGTCTTAGTGATGTTGCCGATGTTAGTCTTTCCTACCCGGAAGAAACCACTTCTGTTTCAGACGGCCGCTATCCTCTTACAATCATCAACGTAACTAAACGACTCGATGGCGACACAATTAAAATCGTAAAAAAAGTTAAGAAGGCAATCGCAGAATGCGAAAAGAATACAAACGGGGCAGTTCAGTTTCATATAATCAGTGACGACAGCCGCCAGGTTTACGCTTCCCTTCGTGCAGTTATCAGCAGCGGTGTGATGGGCGTAATTTTTGCCGTACTCGTAATTCTTCTTTTTATGGCAGACTGGCGTGCAACTCTTACAATCAGCCTTTCAATTCCACTCTGTATTTTGTTCAGCCTGATTGGTCTTCGCATTCTTGACATCTCATTAAATCTTATGACCCTCTCCGGACTCGTAATTTCGCTTGGTATGGTTGTTGATGGTTCCACCGTTATGCTGGATCAGATTTACCGTTACTACAAACGTCGCGACCAGGAAACCGGTGAAATGGAATACACCGTAACTCAGAGCATCTACAAAGGCTGGGATGAAGTTTCCGCTTCCATTCTTGCAAGTGCCGCAACAACAATCGTTGTATTCATTCCGATTGCAATGCTTGGTGGTCTCATAGGAAGCGTACTCCACGCAGTTGCCGTTACAATCATCCTTGCAATTTTCTCTTCATTCCTTGTAGCTGTTGTGATTGTTCCTTATCTTTTAAAACTCTTTCTTTCTGAAAACGGTCCTAAGATAAGAGGCAAGCCACGTAAGTTTGACCGCGCCATGGACAAGATTGAACGGGGGTATCGCCGCGTTCTTGCCATCTCACTAAACAATAGAGGCTTCGTCGTTTTGGTTGCAGTCTTCCTTCTCATTTTCTCAGGCTTTATCGCACTCAGACTTGGAATCAGTTTTATTCCTTCTACAGACTCAGGAGAATTTTATATTTCTACAGAATTCCCGATGGGAACTCAAAAAGAACAGACTCACGAAAAAATGCAGATTGCTCAAGATCTGCTTTATAAATACGTTCCGGAAATTGATAACGTAGTTATTTACGAAGGGCAAGGCGACTCTTCAAACTTCTCTTCTGTTTCTACACCGCACTATGCTTACACTCATGTTGTGCTCGTCCCGGTTTCTGAACGCAAACGAAACGTTCATGAAATTATGCTGCAGATTCAGGAAATCTGGGCTTCTGTTTTACCGGATTCAAAGGTGTCTGTTCAGAACGGTGGTTTTGATAAACTCGTTGGTTATGTTTCTGATGGTGGTGGTTACGGTATTACGCTGATTTCTGAAGATCTGAATGTTCTTTACGAAACTGCAAGCCGCATTAAAGCTCACCTGGAAAATGATCCGGAAGTTGTAACGGCAAAGCTCGACACTGATTTTGATACCAGCACTATGGTTATTGATATGAGCCAGGAATATTTGAGTTCGCTCGGTATAACAAGTTATGAGGCGGGAATTACTTCTGCAATTCTTTTCCAGGGAATTGATTGCGGTCGTTATAAAGATCTGGAAAGTGGCCGCCGCTACGACTTGCGTATCACCTCAAATATTACAGACGACAATATTACCGCAGATGATATTTCTAACCTGCACATAGTTACTCAGAATGGACAGGATGTTTCTTTTGCAAACCTTTCTGATATTCGTGTTGAAAAATCAATTTCACAGATCAACCATTCAGACCGCGCAAAGAAAATTACAATTACAGCTTCTCTGATTAGCGAAGATACAAGCGGCGTCTCACAGCGCGTAAATCAGTACATTGCAAATAATCCGCTGCCAAATGGAGTTCACTCAAAGGCCGGTGGTATTATGGCACTTATCGGCGACATGATTACCCCAATGATTTCTGCCCTTCTTATTGCAGTCTTCCTGGTTTACACAGTCATGGTAATTCAGTTCGAAAAATTCCGCCAGCCGCTTTTGATTATGGTAACAATTCCATTCTGTTTCATTGGAGTTGTAGCCGGCCTTTTGATGTTTGGTTCAACACTGAATCTTCTTTCTCTGCTCGGACTCATTTCACTTGCAGGTGTAGTTGTAAACAATGGTATTATTCTTATTGACTATATTAATCAGCTGAGGACACAGCGCCGTCAGGTTCTTGCCCGAACAAAGGGAACACAAAATAAAGACGGTGAATGGGAAATCGCATTAACTCCTGAACAGGAAGAAGAACTCCTAAGAACTTCTGTTCTCGATGGCGCTGCCAGCCGAATCAAACCAATTCTTATTACAACACTTACTACCCTTCTTGGAGACATTCCTATGGCTGTTGCCAAGGGTGAAGGTTCTGAACTGTATGCTTCTATGGGTCAGGCTATTGCGGGCGGACTTTTAACTTCTACCCTTATCACATTGATTTTAATTCCAGTAATTTATTATATATCTGAAAAGCGAGGAAAACATGAATAAAAGAATTTTCAAAACATCAGCAGGTGCTCTTGCCCTTACTCTTAGCCTTATCTTTACAAGCTGTTATTCCGTTTTTAATGGCGGAACCGGCGGTTTGATTGTTGATGCAGAAAGTACTTCTACACCAAAAACAGGAATTGCAAATGTAGATATTTATGCATTTACTGACTATGAGTTACGCGATGCTGTTTACAATATAAATATCTCCAGTCCGATAGAGGGAACTATTTTTGTACCGGCAAATATTTACTATGGCCACACTACAACAAATGCAGACGGAAGTTTTACCATTTCAACTCTCGTATGGAAATCAAACGATCCTGATTTTGGAAAGGATGCTGATTATGCTGCTATTTATCTTTTGTTCTATCATGAGAATTACGGTCTCACAAAAGGTCAAACCGTAATCACTTCAGACAGCACCAGTAACACGGTTTATGCAGAACTTACATCTGTACGAAAAACAACAGCCTTGAATATCAATATTTATGATATTTCAAACACAGCCCTCTCTTCGGAAAATGTTCTTGTAAAAGTAAGTGTTCCACAAACCACAGACACGATTACAACAGCTGCACCAAAAGTTTATGAACAGATTATAAGCGGTTCTGGCACCATCAACATCAGTTACCCCCGCTGGAAAAATGCTGAGGATAAAACAAACAATATCGAAACTAAACCAGAAGTAAGCATCAGCTACTCGCAGAGTACCGATTCAATTACCTGGAAGGCTTGCGCGAACGCAAACAACGAAGCTCAGAATTATGCCTTTTTAGACGACAATTTTTCTATCAAAAAAACAATCAATAATTCTGTTTACAGTATTTCCCTTTATGGAAAATCAACCAGACTCAGTGTTCCGACTATAAACGGAACATACGGAAATACAGCTTCTGCTTCAAGCGACGGCGTAATCATAAGCATGAAAGCAAAAGATGCTTCCGGTAACTTCACGATTGATTGCGGTGAAACTTCTACCTATGCACAGAATGTAGGTACAAATGGAACTCAGATTCACGGAAGTTTCAGCGGACTAGGAAGCGGTTATACTATTACAGATACCTCATACACTGGAAAATATACAAACATCGAAGTCCAGTTCTATGCAGATGGAAATGCTGTTGGTTCACCAAGAACTTTCCGCAGCGACACTGCTTCTTATAACATAAGTTTGTAATGGAAAATCAATTATTCTTTTGAGGACGTGTTAATGAAAATTAAAAAATTATTTTTTACATTTTTGATTTTCTCAATTTTTAATATTTCAGTTTTTTCTCAGACTGAAGCTGAAGATACAGAAGAAACAGAATCTGCTACTCCAACAGAAATTGAAGCAAGCTCTTCAGACCTTCCTTCTGATCTGGGACAGGAATATACTCTCGATGCCCTGCTCACGGCAACAAAACAAAATCATCCTGAACTGCTTAAACTCCAGGAAGAATACAGACGAAGCCTTCTCGACGTAAAAGATGCCCGCGCCGGCCTTGGCCCTTCAATTGATCTTCAGGTCAGCGGAACTTATATGGTAAACCCTCCGGTTGATGCAATTTATCTTAATGTTGATGAAATCGTAAACTCAATTCAGTGGAATGGTATTAAGCCTCAGACTCGCGGTCAGCGTATTAAAATATACGACGGTATGGAAAACACACTTTACAATTTTCAGCTTTCTCTTACTCAGCCGATTTTCACCTGGGGAAAAATCACAAACGCTGTAAAACTTTATAAGCAGATTTCCGAAATCAAACAGACTCAAATTATCCAGCAAACAAGTCAACTCGAAACAGAATTAAAAACCCGTCTCATAAGCGTTTATTATCTGAACAAAATTCTTGAAATTATCAATGAAGAACAGGCTTATGCCGACAGAATGATTGAGGTAAGCGAGAACGCAGAAAAATCCGGAATGCTTTTACATCAGGATGTAGTTGATACAAAGATTCAGGCAAAGGAACTGGAAATTGCAAAACAAGATTTGATAGAACAAATGAATGACCAGATACTCGAGCTTGAGCGAATCACCGGAATTGAAAATCTTTCTTTTGATGGAATCAATTATGATTTTGTTTCCGAACTTGAAGAAAGCTTTGATACTCTTATGAAGGGTGATTCTTCTCAGCTTGAAGAAGAAGCTCTTTCGGGAAATCAGTCTTCAATAAAAATGCTGACCCAGCTCCAGGAAGTAAGTAAGACTGCCGAAAAAATTGCACGTGGTTATGAAAACTGGAAACCTGATTTTGCCCTTCAGATGAGCGGAGGCTATTCTGGTTCACGAGTTCCACTTTTTGAACCTAACTGGCGCCGCAAAGATGACTACTCTCTAAATATTTCTATTGGAATAAAAACAACTATCTGGGATGGCGGAAAAAAACTGCGTGATGTTTCCAGAAAAACAAGTGAAGCAAAAACTGCTGACATCAATAAACTTGATGCGCGTTCTACAATCAGTAAGACTTTTAATTCACAGTGGAATGCCGCACAGGTTTGCACAATGAAAATTGAATATCAGGATTTGAAAATTGAATCTGCCACAGCCAAAATAAATCAGAAACAGATTATGTATGAATCTGGTTATGGCTCAGAAACTGATGTTCTTTCAGCAAAAATTGAACGCTGCAATGCACAGATAGAAAAAGAAAAACAGGCTCTCTCACGCGCTGCTGCCTGTCTCACAATCGAATATCTGAGAAAATAACAAAATATCTAAAATTTGCTTTTTAGTTTTAGTGATAATAAAATATAAAGATATGAAGAAACTATCTTTATTTTTCACTTTATTACTTGGCTGCTTTACTGCAGCCTTCTCTCAGTCTGCGGCAAAGGGAAATGTCGATCAGACTTTCTTAAATGACTTTGTTTGCCGCAACTGGACAACAGCAGACGGTCTTCCTGGTATGACAATAACAGCCATCATGCAGGACAATAAAGGCTACATCTATATAGGAACTTATGATGGCCTTGTTCGTTTTGACGGTGTTGAGTTTGTAAACTTTACTCGTACAATTGATTCTAAATATGATTTTGCTTCTGTACGTTCTATCTTCCAGGATACAGATGGAAATCTCTGGGTAGGTCATAATGACGAAGGTGTTTCCTGCATTCAACCGGATGGCACTATAGTCAAATACACCACAGACAATGGTCTTCCTCACAACTCAATCCGTGCTATCTGCGAAGACTTCAATAAAAATATCTGGCTTGGTACAGCCTCTGGTTTGTGTTACCTAACTCCAGAAAGAAGAGTAAGAATTCCGGAAGGACTTAATGAACTTGGTCAGGATACTATTCAGGTTTCAAGACTATACTGTGACACAGCCGGCCGAATCTGGATTTCAACTGCAATAGAAAACGATCTTTTTATTTTCTCAAATAAAAAAATTGAACGCTTTACCGGTATTACAAAAATCAAAAATCCTTCTGTAAATGAAGTTGCACAGGATAAGAGCGGCGCCTTCTGGTTTGGTGTTGCTCCTCACTACGCTGTACGAATCAAAGATACAGAAGAAACAGTTTTTGATATTGGTCATGATCATCAGGAAGGAACTGTTGTAAATTCCATCGTACAAGATACAGCCGGAAATTTCTGGTTTGCTTCCGACAGCGGAATTACAGTTTTACATAATGGTCTTTATACCTACTACGATAAACGCAACGGACTTGCAGATGATTATATAAATCATCTTTTTGAAGACCACGAAGGAAACATGTGGATTGCCTACAACCGCGGCGGTATTGAAAAAATGAGTCAGGGAAAATTCCGTACTATCACAATGCCAACCGCAGTAAATGCAATCTGCGAAGACAAGACCCGTGCTGTTACCTGGCTTGGTGCCGACAACGGACTTTACTGCTACAAAGACAATCAGTTTATCGAAAATAAAGTAACTGAACTCTGTAAGGGTTCCAGAATCCGCCATGTTGGCATGACCTCCGATGGAGAACTTTTGATTTCTTCATATTCTGATTTGAGTCAGATTCGTGTTACACCTGATAATAAAATTACAATATGGACAATGAAGGAAGGTCTTGCCGGACTTAAGTGCCGTGTCGCAATCAAAACTACAGATGGTAAGTATTATATCGGAACAACCCAGGGCTTAAGCATTGTCGAAAAAGACGGCAGCATTCGTTCCATTACTCGTAAAGATGGTTTTGAAAATGAATTCATTATGAGTCTTTATGAAGATCCAAAAGGACAGATTTGGGTTGGAACAGACGGTGGTGGAATCTATATTCTTAAAGATGAAGAAATTGTAGACCATTATACTTCCGAAGAAGGTCTTGCCGGAAACGTAATTTTTAAAACTACTCCAATCGAAGGAAGCGGACTTTGGATTGCTACCGGTACTGGTATTTCAAAATATGATGAAGCCAATGATTCTTTCGTAAACTTCAATTCTTCAAACGGACTTGGAACAGACAGCGTTTTCCAGATGATTTGTGATTATACGCAAACTGTATGGATGACAACAAATAAAGGTATTCTTTCTGTAAATCTTTCTGATATGGAAGAAGTTGCAAGTGAAAAGAAAAGCAAAGTAAATGCAAAATACTACGGTAACTCAGACGGACTTAAAACCGGCGGTGTAACTTCTACTTCTGTTTCTGCACAGGATTCTCTTGGTCGTGTATGGTTTACTTTGATAGACGGTTTTGCAATTTATGATCCGGTAAAATCCGGCAAAAATCAGATTCCGCCAAAAATTGAAATTCAGGAATATTCTATTGATAATGTTAAACATGATTACCACGGAGAAAAAATCATTCTGCCGCCTTCTGCAAGACGTTTAAGCATTAAGTTCACTGGATTAAGTTTTATTTCTTCTGATCAGATGCGCTTCTGTTATAGGCTTGAAGGCTTTGAACCTGATTATTCTGACTGGTCTAATCTGCGTAATGTTTCTTACACAAACCTGAAACCTGGAACTTATCAGTTTACAGTAATTTCGCAGAATGGTGATGAAATTCAAAGTCAACCTTCCACTCCAATCATCATCATTAAAAAGCCTTATTTATGGCAGCGACTCTGGTTCCAGATTCTTGTAGGCTTAATTATTGTTGGTGTTGCAGCTCTCATAGTCTGGATAAAAATCCGCCGTATGCGTCGTTATCAGATTGAACTTGAAAACAAAGTTGAAGAACGAACACACGATCTTAAACTCGAAAAAGAAAAATCTGAAAGACTGCTTTTGAATATTCTTCCGGAAGAAGTTGCTAAAGAGCTTACAGAAAAACCGGGCCAGACAATCGCTAAAAAGTTCCCGAACATTACCGTACTCTTTACCGACATTGTCGGCTTCACAAAAATGAGTGACGGAATGACTGCCGAAGAAGTTGTAACTATGCTGAACAAAATGGTTTCTCTTTTTGATGAACGTGCTAAACGCGAAGGTATAGAAAAAATCAAAACCATTGGCGACGCATACATGGCTGCCACCGGCTTTACAGATGAAGTAGACAATGATGGCGCTCTCCGCATGGTTCGTTTTGCCCTCGGTCTTATGGATGATGTAAGACGCTTTAATCTTAACTCAACAGTAAAGGTTCAGATTCGTCTTGGTATTAATACCGGAAACCTTGTTGCCGGAGTAATCGGAAAATCTAAATTCATTTACGATATCTGGGGCGACACAGTAAACGTAGCCAGCCGAATGGAAAGTACTGGTGAACCAATGAAGATTCACGTTACTAAAAATACTTATCTTCAGACAAAAGATGAATTTGTTTACAGCGAAGGAATTGATGTTGAAGTTAAGGGCAAGGGCTTAATGAAGACATATTTCCTTTAATACAAAACATAGGGTCATTGAGCCTGCCGAAATGACCCTATATGCTGGTGGTTTCGACAAGCTCAAACAACCCACATCTTGACCCGATAATCTTTAATCACATATTATGTGATACTATGAAATTCTCTTTTAAACAATTTATCGTGCCTAACTTTGGCAAACGCCTGGCCTTTATGTTACCGGCTGTAATTCTAATGGGCGTTTTCGTTTCTATTCTCGTTGAAATCGGCTGGGGAACAGACCCTGCAAGTTTTATGAACCTGAATATTGCAAGTACACTTGGCTGGGGACTTGGCAACACCGAGGTCCTGGTATATGGTCTGATGCTTGTTTTCACTTTCATCTTTGGCGCTCAAATGATTGGCTTTGGAACTCTTGCCAATATGATTTTGATTGGTTATGTAATAGATCTCTGCCGCTGGATCTGGAAAAACATCAGTTTTGCTCAGTTTATTTATGATGGAAGTTTTGCAGTTCGAGTCGTAATCTTTGCAGTCACCCTGCTCTGCTTTGTTGTAGTTGCTTCAATCTATATGAATGCTCAGATGGGTGTTGCTCCATACGACGCAATTCCAAATATCCTCAGCGGCTGGATTACTAAGGTACCGTTTGCAATAATCCGTATTCTTTTTGATTTAGCTGCAGTTGGTATTGGTGTAATTGCCGGTAAATTAAATCCGGAAGGTATTCAGGGTTCTATCGTCGGTTCTATTTTGATGTCCCTGCTGCTGGGCCCGGTAATCAGTCTTGTAGGAAAACCTTTGAAGAAAATACTATAAAAAAAATGTCCGGTTTAACCGGACATTTTCTTTAGCCAATCAAAGGCTTCTGCTTTTTACTTACAGGCTCACAAGTGAGCACAACGCCAAGCTTCTTAAAAATCTTTCTGTCTACTTCGCTCAGCATCACTGTTGTATGTACCTGGCAGCCGCGAAGCTTTGGCAGCTGCTCAATTGCCTTGTGGCAGTTTTCATCAGTTTTTGAAAGCATTGCAAGAGCAACAAGAACCTCGTCTGTATGAAGACGCGGATTATTTCCACTCAGATAATCAACCTTCATACGCTGAATCGGCTCAATCATTTCTTTTGGAATTAATTTGAGTTTATGATCCAAACCGGCAAGATGCTTTGTAGCATTAAGAATAAGGGCAGCCGAAGTTCCAAGCAAATCAGAAGTTGCCGAAGTAATGATTGTACCATCAGAAAGCTCAATAGCCGCACAGATAGTTTTTTCTTTGGCAGCACGCTCTTTTGCAGCAACAGTAACCTTGCGGTCATCAGTTGTAATCTGAGCCTGCTGCATCAAAAGATTAATCTTTTCTATTTCAGATTCATCGGCATTACCTTCTACAAGGCGGCCAACAGTTTCATAATATCGGCGGATAATTTCCTGCTTACTTGCTTCGCAGCAAATCTTATCATTTACAATACAATAACCCGCCATATTAACGCCCATATCAGTAGGCGACTTATAAGGATTCTTTCCGTAAATGCCCTTAAAAATTGCATCCAGAACCGGGAAGATTTCGATATCGCGGTTGTAATTTACTGTAGTTTTTCCGTAAGCCTCAAGATGCCAAGGGTCAATCATGTTTACGTCGTTAAGGTCTGCGGTTGCAGCTTCGTAGGCAAGATTTACAGGATGCTTAAGCGGAAGATTCCAGATTGGGAAGGTTTCAAACTTTGCATAACCAGCCTTAATTCCACGTTTATTTTCATGATAAAGCTGTGAAAGACAGGTCGCCATTTTTCCGCTTCCAGGACCTGGTGCTGTAATTACAACGAGTGGACGGCTTGTTTCAATATAATCATTTTTACCAAAGCCTTCGTCGCTGGCAATAAGAGGAACGTTAGAAGGATAGCCTGGAATTGTATAATGATAGTAAGCTTTAATTCCAAGCTTCTTAAGACGGTTACGGAAAGCCTTAGCAGCTTCCTGACCGGTATAGTGGGTAATTACAACGCTGCCTACCATAAGGCCGCGATTCTGGAATTCATTGCGAAGACGGAGTACGTCCTTATCATAAGTGATTCCGAGGTCGCTGCGAACCTTGTTTTTTTCAATATCAACTGCCGAGATTACAATTACGATTTCCGCAACGTCGGCCAGCTGCATGAGCATTCGCAATTTACTGTCCGGCTGGAAACCTGGGAGAACTCGGGAAGCGTGGTAGTCATCAAAAAGCTTTCCACCGAATTCCAGATAGAGTTTATCGCCAAATTTGGCAATCCTTTCTTTAATGTGTTCTGATTGAATCTTAAGATACTTATCGTTATCAAACCCGTTTTTCATACGGTATCTAATTATAATACATTGTCTTCTTTTTCTCAATGATTTTTAAGAATATGGTCTTACGGGATTTAAAACTCAGGGGCATCCTGAACCTGCTTCAGGATTTTGTATATAACCCCCAAAACAAATTCAGAGTGACACTTAATTATTTATCATCCTCATCCATCTCGTCTTCTGACATTTCTTCATCAACGCCAGAACGATTACGAAGATACTGAAAATATGAAATATCTTTTTTATTACACTTTGCAATTAAATCCAGATCTTTACGGCCTAAATCAAGAGCAATTGCCTTATCAAGATAATCTTGTGCTATATCCTTTTTTTTGTTTTCAAAATTAAGCTGAGACTGAGCAATATAAACCAGATATTTTTCGCCTGGAATTACCACGCAATTTTCAGCTTTGTCAAAATACTTTTGTGCTTTTACTTTTCCGCCTCCAACAATTGCCGGAGCATAAAAGCACCAGTTTCCTAAAGATACATACGAACTGGCACGGTTAGGATTTACTTCAATAGATTTTTCAAAAAAATCTTTAACCTTCATACCATATAAAAGAGTTGCACCCAGAGAACGTGTCATATAATAAGCCGTCACATCTGCCGTTAATTCATACATCCAGTCACAAATCTGATTTTTTTTTCGAGCTTCAATACAGGCGAAATCATTTTTCATAATACGCTTCATTTCAGCACGAAGCTCTTTTTGATTTCCATCTGCATTTAAGGCATGCTCATAATACTCAGCAAAATAAAGGCTTTCAAGAATACACTCTTCCTGCTCAAGGTCTTTCGCATGAGCAGGAAGTTCAGCAAGTGCATCGTTTTTCAGGCTATCAATCTTTTTATAAGCATTCGCGTGATCTTCACTTTTAAGTGTAACACGATAAGTTACAAAATCTTCTACCTTTTGTAAGGTATAATCTGAAATTACATTTTCAGCAGAAAGAAAAGCACAACAAAGATAACAAATTATAAGAAAGAAAAATAAACGTTTTTTCATAAAAAATTAAAAAGGGGGATTAATCAAGAATCCCCCCTCCATATAAATTACTGGTTATGCCACTTCTTGAAAATCAAGCTTGTGTTAACACCACCGAATGCAAAGTTATTAGCCATAACATATTCTGCATCGATATTGCGGCCTTCGCCCTGGATATAATCAAGAGGAGCACACTCTGGGTCGATGTTTACAAGGTTTACATTTGGATGGAACCAGCCTTCGTTCATCATGTTGATTGTAAGCCAGCTTTCTACACAACCGCAGGCACCAAGAATGTGGCCGATGTAGCTCTTTGTTGGGCTGATGGGTACAGCGCGGCCGAATGCCTTGTAAACTGCCTGTGTTTCAGAAATGTCTCCGTGTGGAGTTGCAGTTCCGTGAGCATTTACGTAAGCAATCTGATCCTTGCTGATTCCTGCATCTTCAATTGCCATTTCAAGACATTTTGCCTGAGTTTCGCTGTTAGGTGAAGTGATATGTGAACCGTCCATATTTGTTGCAAAGCCTGCAATTTCACAGTAAATCTTTGCACCGCGTTTTACTGCGTGCTCAAGGTCTTCCAAAATCAAAGTACCTGCACCTTCACCGATTACAAGACCATCGCGGTCCTTGTCGAAGCACTTAGGTGTCTGATCTGGAGTCTTGTTCAAACAAGATGTTGCACCAAGAGTATCGAAAATAGCAGCATCTGGAGCAGAAAGCTCTTCTGCACCACCACAAATCATAATTTCCTGACGGCCATCTTCAATTGCTTCGTAGCCGTAACCAATAGACTGTGAACCAGAAGTACATGCTGTATCAGTAATGATTACACGGCCGCGAATCTGCCAGTAAACGCTCATGTTGCAGGCATTAGTCTGAGGCATAGCCTTAATGTATGTCTGGCTGTTGAGGTGGCTTGAATCACCAGTTTCAACCATTTTTGCAAGGTCACCGATGGCGTCCATACTTCCCATACAAGTTCCGTATGCAATACCAGTGCGTCCGTTCTTGAGTTCTTCAATTACATCGTCGCCGTCTTCTGCAAGAAGTCCTGCCATAGCAAGAGCGTCGTGGGTTGAAAGAAGACCGAGCAAAGCAACACGGCCCATTCCGCGAACCTTTTTACGTGGGAAACTTGGAAGTTCCTCATCAAAAGGACAAGCCAGTCGGGTATTCATCTTTGTGTAGCGTTCCCATTCCGGCATATATCTGATTTTATTTTTACAGGTTTTAAGATTTGCGTAAGCTGTTTCCCAATCGCGGCCAAGTGCCGAAACCATACCACCGCCAGTAACAACAACGCGGCGCTTTCCATTAGGTTTTGTAAATTCCATAATACTTCCTCAAACAAAAATTGAAATTAATCGAGTATTATAAGAATATAAGAAAAATGGGTTTAATTCAACAGAGCCTTTGCTTCATCAAAAGGCAGCGGTTTGCCCCAGACAAAGCCCTGAATAAAATCACACTTATGTTCTTTGAGTATTTCAAGTTGCGATTCGTTTTCTACGCCTTCGGAAATTACCTCGCAGTCCATAATATGGCCCATGTAAATAATTGAATCTACCATGTCGCTCATTACAGGATCGCTTTCAATTTCATCTATCAGGCTCTTGTCGATTTTCAAAAGACTTACCGGCAGCTTCATAAGCTGGGCGATTGAAGTATAGCCGGTTCCAAAATCATCAAGGGCAATCTGAACACCAAGAGTACGCAGGGTAAGAATATTGTCGATAGTTGTATCTCTGGACTCTGCAAAAGAATACTCAGTAATTTCAATTTCAAGATTTTCAGCAGGAAACTGAATCTCTTCAATCAGCTGATTAATTTTCTGGGCAAAGTTTTCTGTAGCAATATTTTTTGCAGAGACATTGATTGATACAACAAAGCTGTTTCCACTAGCCTCGAGCACCGGCTTCATCTCTGTCATTGCACGACGAAGAACATAATCATCAATTTCTGTAATAAGATTTGTTTCTTCCGCAGCTGGAATAAACATAGCAGGGCTAACAATTGAACCATCCGGTTTTCGGCAGCGGATAAGAGTTTCAAAGCCACGGAGCTTTTTTCCTTCAGTAATATACTGGGGCTGATAAACCAGGAAGAACCAGTTATGTGCCATTGCATCTTTGATAAGGAACTCTGCTTCCTTTTGTTCAAAATCAGAATCAAGAAGTGAATCATCATAAAAACAAATTTTCTGTTCCTGAGATTTACGAGCTTCTGCAAGGGCAATTTCAGCATATCGAAGAATTCCAGAGGCATTTCTTTCCTTATCATAATCCTGATTTATATGAACGACTCCGGCCGCAAGTGAAACGTTACAGGTCTTTTTTATAGAAGGATCTTCCCCATGCTTTGGCGGCAGAGTCATAACTTCCGAACGGATAATCAGCTTAAGCTTTTCCTCCGCATAGTTATTTTCATCAAGAATCATTGCAAAAATTCCGCCTGTAATCTTAAAAAGCATTTCGTCTTTTCCCATCATGCTTTTAAGCTTTGGCGCAATTTCCTTGAGAATATAATCACCGGCCTGAATACCATAAACATCATTTATATTTTTAAAATCTTCAACCTCAACATAAGCAATAAAAAATGATTCCTTTGCTTCCAGCTTCTGGCTTACATACTTTACATAGTAGCGGCGGTTAGGAAGCCCTGTAATATAATCTGTAAGACTGCTTATTGTTGATTTTTTATAAAATGAAGAAATGATTATTATAGAAACAAGAGAAACCACCATGGTAAGTACACCAGGAAGCGGTGCCAGATTATGAATCATAACAATTGGAATAAAAGAGGTAACAACTGAAAAGCCCATTATTCCAAAGGCAATTCTGCTTCCAATTTTGTAATCAACAAATACAAGAATAATACAGCAGAGAGAAAGAATTGCCGAAATAATTCCCTGAGCAGAAACAACCGGCAATACAAAACTACCGAATTCAATTACAGAACCTAATCGGGTTATATCAGAAATACAATAAAGACATACAATTGCAACTATAGTACATAATACCAGCATCAAAGTTTTACGGGTAAAAAATTTCATAGTTGCCTCCATTCAAATATCTAAATACTTCATATACTCTTGGTCTAACATATTTAAATGGATATTTTTGATATGATTTTGATAACAATTTATTATATTCATTTTAACATGCTAGAATGGTAAGTCAAGAAAAATACCACAAATGTTTCAAAAACTGCCGGGTAATTCAAATTGACATTATTTAAAAAAATGTCTAGCAAAATATGATTCTCTATGATAAAATTAAAATACAAAAAAATCGTAAGGATGATGTAACTATGGAAAACGAAAATCTTGATAAGAAAGTTCTGGTAACTGGTGCGAGCGGTGGAATTGGCCGTGCAATCGCTGTTGAGGCTGCTAAGGCCGGATATTATGTAATCTGTCACTATAACGGAAGTCAGGCTAAGGCCGAAGAAACTCTAGCAGAAGTAAAGGCTGCCGGCGGACAGGGCGAGCTGATTCAGTTTGATGTTTCTAACCGCGATGACTGTAAGGCAAAGCTTGGCGCTCTTTCAGAAAAATATGGCGCTCTCTGGGGAATCGTAAATAACGCTGGTGTTACCCGCGATAATACTTTTGTAGCAATGAGCGGAGAAGACTGGGACAAGGTTATCCACACAAATCTCGACTCTTTCTACAATGTAATCAACCCGCTTTTGATGCCTATGGCAAGCCGCAAGAACAAGCGTGGTGGCCGCATCATTACAATTTCTTCTGTAAGTGGTGTTGACGGAAACCGTGGACAGACAAACTACTCTGCTTCTAAGGCCGGAATTATCGGTGCGACTAAGGCTCTCGCAGTTGAGCTCGCAGGTCGTGGAATTACCTGTAACGCAATTGCTCCTGGCGTAATCGAAACTGATATGACTAAGGCAATCCGTCCGGAAGTTTATGAAATCATTAT
>JAEEGK010011098.1_pt1 | contig 20640 bp, 13 predicted proteins | sample 8958771 | NCBI WGS metagenome assembly JAEEGK01 (sample SAMN16246547, study PRJNA631951) | gut metagenome | biome: gut microbiome; feature: rumen; material: SC-attached | host: Bos | place: Iran: Karaj | collected 2018-10
TCCGAGAGTGAAACCAAATTCTGTTTCAACGGCTCGGGATTGTGCGCAAAATTACCGTCAGCATTGTCATTGATGATTGTGAAATTATTGACACCCAACGCTTTGAGGAGTTTTGGCACTGCAATGCCGCCCACAGAATTGATGGTATCGACGCAGACCGTGAAATTGGCCTTCTTGATGGCATCGACGTCCACAAGCGGCAACGCCAACACCTTATTTATATGTACGTCCTCAAAATTATTGACAGTCTGAACCTTTCCAAGATTCATAACGTCCACGAAATCAGTATCTTGTTCGGCATTGATGGAATTGTCGATGATAAACTTGCCGTCCTCTGCGTTGAGGAACTCGCCATTATGGTTGAGCAGTTTGAGGGCGTTCCACTGCGTGGGATTGTGGCTCGCGGTCAGGATGATGCCGCCGTCGGCATTGAACTCCGTAACGGCGATTTCTGTCGTTGGAGTAGTTGCAAGACCTATGTCAACCACATCAACGCCGCAAAATGTGAGCGTGCCAATTACAATATTGCGCACATCAGGACCCGAAATCCTCGCGTCGCGTCCCACAACTACCTTATATTTAGGCTTTTGGGATTGCGTTTTGAGCCATTTGGAATACGCCGTGGTGAATTTCACGATGTCAAACGGCGTGAGGTTGTCGCCCGACTTGCCGCCTATCGTGCCGCGTATTCCCGATATAGATTTTATTAGTGTCATTTATGTAAATTTTAATTGACAGTTGACAATTGACAGTTGACAATTCCATTCGGCGGATGCCATAATTGTCAATTGTCAACTGTCAATTGTTCATTTTGTTAATATTCAACTTTCACCAAACTCAATGCCTTTGCGGGCACTGACTGCCCGGCGGAGCAACGATTTTTGGATTCAATGATTTTTACAAGGTCGTCAAGCGTAATCCGTCCGCTGCCAAGATCCGTCAACGTCCCAACCACGGCGCGCACCATATTGCGCAAAAACCTGTCAGCCCTGATGGTAAAAACAATCTTATGACCGTCTTCAACGAACTGTGCCTCAGTAAGATGGCAAATCGTCGTGCCATTGTCGCCGCCCGTCTTGCAGAAGGACGCAAAGTCGATGTGCTGCATCAAAATTTTGCAGCCTTCATTCATCAGCGGCACGTCCAATTTGTAAGGGAAAAACCATGAACAATCGTTCAAAAACGGGTCTTTCCTTGTGTGAATCAAGTACTTGTAAGTGCGGCTCTTGGCTGAAAACCTCGCATTGAAATCGTCGTCAACCACCGAAATCCCAAAGACCACGATGTCCTGCGGCAAAAACCTATTGAGCTTACCGACAAACTTTTCGTCGTCCGCCCCCGCGACATCGCAATCGAAATGCGCCACAAAATCCGCCGCGTGCACCCCTGCATCGGTGCGCCCGCAGCCAACAGTCTCCACAGGCACGTGCAAAAGCGTTGCAAGGCACTTGTCCAAGACCTCCTGCACCGTCAGCGCGTTTGGCTGCACCTGCCATCCGTGATATTTGTCGCCATTGTAAGCGAGAGAAATTTTGTAACGCATTCTTAAAAATCAATTATGGCGACAAAGGTACAAAATATTGGTCAAAAAACTTGCACAGAATAAGAAAAAATCATAAATTTGAAACGTCATAACAAAATTGCACTTCAAAATGAAAATTCAGTTAGTATCATACGTTTGGGACTTGGAGTCAGATGACAAGATAAATATCACAGCTGACATCATCAACGATTCAAAGGCTGATTTGATATTTTTCCCAGGCAATACACTTGACAGCATTAATGATGCTTTCGAGGTGGAAAGTCTTGTCAAAAACCGAAAATCGACAGCATTGATCGAGGTATCTCAAATGTCAATCGGAGATCTCAACACCAAAATAATCCATTGTCCGTTCCTTGTAAAGAAAGGTAAGCTTGTAAATATGCATACCTTTCAACATTTTACGACATCAGATGTTATAGAAAACAATTTGTTCCTTGCAGAAGCATTTGTAAATGAATTGGAGACAAGAAGACAATTCGATGTTCAAGGGCAAAATTGTCTGTTGTTGGTGTGTGGCGAGAATAACATCCTGAAAAACAATCAGTCTGATGACAATAATATTGAAGTAAGAATAGGCGACAAATCTCTTGTACAAAGATTCAAGAACGTTTTAAAAGGAACAGACATTATTCTAAATTATATCCATAATCCACAACCAGGCAATCAACCCAAATTCCACAAACGCAGAGAGTACTTTAGTAAAGATAAGAGGGTCTTTCTGTCAACAAATAATTGCAAAAGATTATCATCCTCTGCAAAGTCAATTCAATATGCATACTTCAATGGCAAACAAATTGACAATCCAGAACCCATTATGGATGAAAACGGCTTGTTTATGTATAGGATATATGAAGTGTGACATCACATGATTTGCAATCATTACACTGAAATGTGATAAAATAGCAAATGTTTTTTACTCATTTTTGCCTCATCTAAAAAAAATTTGTACCTTTGCATCTGCATTTAAGGTGTAAAAATTACTATCAAAAAGATGCAAAAACCAGATTTTGGTACAATTAAGTATAACAATTAGTAAAAATGAGTAGTCTATTTAAAGACACGATTAAAATTGCGCTCGTTTGGCTGTTGGTTTTTATGGCAATGGCAGCGCAGGCGCAGATTACTATGACAGGCTCGGTGAAGACCGAAAAGGGTACTAACCTCGTGGGCGCGTACATCAATGTGGAGGGAACCAACATCGCCACGCTCACCGACCTCGACGGCAATTACTCCATAACATTGCCCGAAGAATACGCAGATTACGACGTCACCATCAACTACGCCGGATACATCGCCGAGACCATCAAGGCACACGGCGGCAAATTTGACATTGTATTGAAGGACAAGGAGGCGCAGCGCATCCAGGAATTGATAGTGTCAACACAGAAACGCGAACAGGACATCGTGGAAGTGCCTATCTCTATGACCGTAATCGACTCCTCAAAAATCAACCAGAACGGACTTTACGACATCGACGAAATGTCAAGATTCGTACCGGGCTTCTACTACAGCAAACGCAACGAGAATGTGATGATATTCGGCATACGCGGCGTTACGTCCAGAGAAGTAGAGAGTTACGGTCAGTCACGAATATCGGTGTACATGGACGGCGTATCCATCTCGCGCATGCAAACCGCTTTTATGGAGCAATACGACATGCAGTACGTCCAAGTGGTCAAAGGCCCGCAGGGAACGCTCTTCGGACGCGGCGCGGAACTTGGCGCGGTCGAATTCATCCGCAAAAAGCCCACCAACGAATTTTCAACAAGCATCTCCGCCGCATACGGCAACTACAATCAGCGCAAGGTCGTCGGTGTGCTCAATACGCCGTTAGGCTCGTCAATTGCCAATAGGTTTGCATTCCTGTACAACGCACACGACGGCTTCATCAAAAACAATGCGGGCGGACGCCTCAACGGTCGAAACTCCATTGCACTCCGCAACTCCACGTCATTCCACCTTGGCGACCGATTCAAATTCAACATGGTGTATGACTACGAACACAACGACACACCCGGCTCGTCATACCAATGCAAAACTCAGTTTGCAAGCAACGGCGAGGTAATCACCACCAACAAATCGCCCTTCACCACTGCAACCCTCTCACACGGAGGACTATACATAAAACGCAACGTGGGGGGATTCGTAGGAGAGGCAGTGTGGGACATCAGCGAAAACTTCGACATCATAAGCACCACTGGCGTCCGCGCACACAATAGCGACGAATATTTTGACATCGACGGCACTTCACTACCTGTCCTCGATGGCAACGACATAAGCAAAGGTCTGACTGTGAGCGAGGAATTGCGCTGCAACTGGTCGCTCGGCAAGAAGGTCAACGGATTTTTCGGCGGTTCTTACTTCTACGAACGCGCCAAGCACCAATACTTCTTCGCGGGAAACCTCAGGTACATCTACCCCTTCACCATCGGCAAAAGCCTGAAGACGTCGCTCGCCTCGCTCCCCGACTCCATCATCAGCAACATCCAAAACATTGTAACTGCATGGTCGGAGCCTGTCAAGGCGGATCACCCCGAGCTTGCTGGCGACATCGCAGTACTCGTCGACAAATTCAACGGGCTTATCAAGGAGCGCATACAAGAGCAATCAGGCACACTATTCTCCAAATGGTTTGACGTATCGTATTGGGAGCAGACCCCCGACTTCTTCAACGACACCAAGGAGACCATCGGCAATGTATTGATGCAGACAATGAGCGATATGGCGGAAGAATATCCGCTATTTCCGCAGCTCCTCGCACAAGACTCCCAAGACCTTTCCGGCATCATGGGCGAACTCAATATCGGCGAGGGTCTCCAAGACCTCGTGCCGCTCTCCGCAGTGCCGCTCAATGAAGACCACCTCGAGGACGAGACCGACTACAACCACACCTACGAAGCAAGCGTATTCGCCGACCTCACATGGAACATCTACAAGAGGCTATACCTCACCGCCGGACTGCGCTCCACATACGAGACACTCAAAACCGGCTATTACTCCACAAGCAAGACCGCGCCTGTGCTCGGCTACGTCATCTACACCAATACCAACGGACAGACGGTGTGGACTGAGAAAAAATACCAGTCGCTCGTGGGTCGCGTGGTGCTCAACTGGATGCCCAACCCGACGCACAACATCTACCTAAGCGCGTCACGCGGACGCCGCCCGGGTATGATATATTTCAATTACAACCCCAAAGACATCATCACTCTCAGCCCCGAGACCACAATGAGCTACGAACTTGGCATCAAGGGACACTCCAAATACGGCCACATCTCCTATTCGGTCGCATTGTATTATTATGACTGGCGCAATTTCCAGACACTCATCGTAGGCAGGGTGACCAACGAAACGGGATCGCTCTCGTACAAATCGGACGACAAGGGCAAGGCTTACGGCGCAGGCACAGAAATGTCAGCCACATACACATTCAAACCCAATATCAGCCTGTTCGCCGACTTTGCATACACAGGCGGCACATTCAAGGACAAGGATATGAAGGGCAACGACCAAGCCACCGCCGGCAACCAATTCGGCAACACCCCAAAATACACATTCAATATGGGTTTCAATTGGAAACATAAATTTACCAACGGCAAGATAATATACTTCTACCCGACGTTATACACGCAGTCGAAGATGTATTTCAACGACAACAATACCCCGGCATACGTACAGGGCGCATTCATACTCCTTGACGCCAATGCAGGAATCCAATTCGCACGCGGCAAGGTGACGTATGACATCGGCGTATCTGGACGCAATATCACCAACACCCAATACCTCACATTCGGCGGCAACGGAGGCGAGATTTTTGGTCTGCCGACATACGAAGTTGGCGCACCAGCCACATTCTGTCTCTCATTGAAGTTGCACATAAAATAATGTGATGATATGGGCGGCATTATTTTTGCATTAATTAACATTGCAGAACATTACAAAACATAAGATTATGAGCAAATCGTCCATAACAATCAGGATTGCGCTCTTGATGCTTATAGCCGTCATAGGGACGGCGGCACAGGCGCAGATAACTATGACTGGCACTGTCAAGTCAGCAAAAGGCGTCAACATGGTGGGCACATACATCACCGTGGAGAATACAAGCATCGCCACACTCTCCGACCTCGACGGCAAATACACGCTCACCGTGCCGCAAGAATATGAAGGTTATGATGTTATGTTCAATTACGCCGGTTACATCCCTGAGATCATCCAGGTACACAACGGCAAAGCAGACATCGTGCTCAACAGCCGCGAGACTCAGGAAATCGCCACAATGTACGTATCCACCCAGAAGCGTCTCCAGAGAACCATCGACGTGCCCATCACACTGAGCGCGCTTGATTCAGCAAGAATCAGGCAGTCAGCCATTTACAACATCGAAGAAGTAGCTCACGCCGTGCCGGGATTCGTTATTTCAGCACCCAGCATCCAATATCCCGTGTACTCGATACGCGGCGTGGCGTCCGACGAGCCTTACAGCTACGGACAGTCGCGTATATCGGTGTTTATGGACGGCGTGTCCATCTCGCGTATGCAGGCGTCGTTCCTCGACCATTACGACATGGAGCGTGTGGAGGTGTCCAAAGGCCCGCAGGGAACACTCTACGGACGCGGTGCAGAGATTGGCGCGGTGGAGTTCATCCGCAATAAGCCGACAGACGAATTTGGATTGGACGTGGCTATGCTTTACGGCAATTACAACCAGCGCAAAGTTGTGGGCGTGCTCAATACCCCGGCAGGCAAATCGTTTGCCAACCGTTTTGCATTCCAATACAACGCATACGACGGCATAGTCAATAATACCGCTGGCGGACGCCTCGACGGCAAAAACGCTATCGCAGTCCGCAATTCATCGGCATTCCACTTCGGCAGCAATACCAACCTTGGCATTGTGGTTGACTTCCAGAACGACGACGCGCCCGGCAACGCCTACCGAAGCAAGACAGAGTTCAGCAGCAACGGCGACATAATCACCACCGACAGGTCGCCATTCGACGAGGCTCACCTCACATACGGCAACGACGACCTCTACTTCAGACGCAAAACCGGCGGCGTGCACGTGCATTTCGACACAGAACTCGGCGACAACTTCAAGCTCAGCAGCATCACCGGAATAAGGGCATACGACAGCAAGGAGTCATTTGACGCAGACGGCGCCCTGATGAATATCATCGACGGTTCAGAATCCGCCAAAGGACAACAGGCAAGCCAGGAATTGAGGCTCGACTGGGAGACCAACAACAAGAAGCTCAACGGATTTGTCGGTGCGTCGTACTTCTACGAAAAAACACAGCACTCCTACAAACTCTACGGCAACTTCCACTACATCTACGCCACTGTTGTGGGCAGATACATGAGGAATTCGCTCAAATCATTGCCAGACAATATCATCGCCGGCATACAAAAGATAATCACCGACTGGACCAACTCGGAAAAGGAAACCTACGGTCAATACAGCGAACAGATGGATGAACTATGCGCAAAACTCAATGGCATGATAGCGGAGCGCGTCAGGGCGCAGGTGGATGATCTATACAGCAAATGGTTTGACGTAATATACTGGGACAAGACCCCCGACTTCTTCAACGACACCAAAAACGTCATCAACACCGCAGTAAGCGAATCCATCAACGAACTCGTAGAGACCGACGATTTCGCCAAATTAGTGGTGCACGAATTTGGCAACTCGGCGGAAGGCGTCATGAGCAGATTTGACATCGGGCAGAGCCTCGCCGGACTGCAACCGTACTCCTGCGTAGAACTCCCCGACAGACACTTCGAGGAGGAGGTCGATTACAACCGCAACCACGAGGCGAGCGTATTCGCAGACTTCACCTGGAACTTCTCGCCCAAATTCTACCTCACGTTAGGCCTGCGCGGCACATACGAAACAGTGTACACTGGATATTATTCGGGCAGCAACTACGCACCTATACTCGGCTCCATCATCTACACCAATACCAAGGGCGAGACCGTATGGACCGACCACAAAAACTACCAATCGTGGGTGGGTCGCGCCGTGCTCAACTACATGGTGGACACCACTCACAACATCTACCTCAGCGTATCCAAGGGCCGCCGTCCCGGCATGTTGTACTTCGACTTCAAGCCGGACAAGGTGATCACCCTCTCGCCCGAAATCACATACAACTACGAGCTCGGCATCAAAGGCATCTCCCGTTACGGTCACTTCTCATACACCGCAGCAGTATATTATTTTGACTGGAAACACTTCCAGACCGTCATCGCGGGCCTCGGCACATCTGACAACGGCGCACTCTCCTACATCTACGACGACAATGGACTCGCATACGGCGTGGGCGCAGAATTTTCGGGTGTTTACGCCTTCAATCCCAATGTGAGCATCTTCGCAGACTTCACGTACTGCGGCGGACGTTTTGGCGACAAGGACATGAACGGCAATGTACAGGACAACGCCGGCAACCAGTTTGCAATGATGCCGCAATTCATGTACGACATGGGATTCAACTGGAAGCACTCGCTCCCCGGCAACAAGGCGATATACTTCTACCCGTCGTTTTACACGCAGTCAAAGGTATATTTCGACGATTCCAACAACCCCGACTTCATACAGGGCGCGTACATCCTCTTCAATGCCAACGCCGGATTCCAATGGTCTAAACGTCGCATCACTTACGACATTGGCATCTTCGGACGCAACATCACCAACACCAAATACCTCATCGACGGCGGCAACGTGGGTGAAGTTGTTGGTATGCCGACGTATTCAGTGGGACGTCCCGCAATGTTCTACATTTCGTACAGGATGCACCTGAAATAAAAAAATATATTGCTCATTTGACAAATTCTAATTAATTTCGCAGCGCCTTTCCGACGACGTTGGCGGCATTGTTTTTGCACAATTATTATAATTGCAATTACACTAAAGAAAATGAATAAAATGAGCAAAATATACAACATATCCAATAGAATCGCGCTCTTGACGCTCCTTATGCTTATGGCTGTGGCGGCTCAGGCGCAGATTACCGTGACTGGCACCGTCAAGAATGAAAAAGGCGCCAACATGCTGGGCGCATACATCACCGTTGACGAGACCAACATCGCCACCCTGTCAGACTTCGACGGCAAATTCACGCTGTCGATTCCATCGCGGTATGCCAATTGCACCATCACAATCAACTACGCCGGATACATCGCCGAGACCATCTTTGCGACGGAGGGCAATTACAATGTAGTGCTGCGCAACCGCGAGGAGCAGAGCATCGAGGACATGCTTGTGTCCACACAAAAACGTACTCAGAAACTCATCGACGTGCCTATTGCACTGAGTGTAATCGACTCCGCCAAAATCCGCCAGACAAGCCTCTACGGCGTTGACGAGATGTCCAACTTCGTGCCGGGATTCCACGCCGCAGTGCCCAACGCCCAGGTGGTGTATTACTGCATACGCGGCGTGTCGTCCGAAGAGCCGGTTAGTTACGGACAATCGCGAATTTCGGTGTTCATGGACGGCGTATCAATCTCCCGCATCCAAAATTCCAACATGGAATGGTACGACATGAAGCAGATAGAAGTCTCCAAAGGCCCGCAGGGCACTCTCTTTGGACGTGGTGCGGAGCTTGGCGCGGTGGAGTTTGTCCGCAACAAGGCAGTCGACGAATTTGGCATTGACCTCTCCATGCTCTACGGCAATTACAATCAGCGCAAGGTGGTGGGCGTCATCAATACCCCCGCCGGCAGCGTCTTCGCCAATCGTTTTGCTTTCAATTACAATTATCACGACGGCTTCATCAAGAATGAGGCGGGCGGACGGCTCAACGGCCTCAATACCATCGCGCTCCGCAATTCGTCGGTGTTCCACCTCGGCAGCAAGACCGACCTCCACCTCGTGTTTGATTATCAGAAGGACGACAATCCCGGATATTCGTACCAGAGCAAAAAACAGTTCAACATACTCGGCGAAGTTACCACCACCGACAAGTCGCCCTTCACCACCGCCAACCTCAACCTCGGCAAAGGTCTGCACATGAAACGCGAACTCGGCGGATTTCTCATGCAGCTCGACCACGGCAAGGAGGAAGACGCATTTTCATTCAGCAGCACCACGGGCGTGAGGGCGTTCAAGACCGACGAAATTTATGACATCGACGGCACAATGCTCAGCATAGTCAATGGTCAAGAGCTCACCGAAGGTTTCCAAGTGAGCGAGGAGCTCCGCTGCAACTGGAAGACCGCAAGCCGCAAGCTCGAAGGATTCTTTGGCGCGTCATATTTTTATGAGCGCAATAAGCACAAATACGAATTTTCGGGCAACCTCCACTACATATTCCCGTTGGCATTGGGCAAGAATATGAAGACATCGCTCTCAGGACTGCCCGAGCAGATAATAGCCGGCGTGGAGCAGACCATCACCGCATGGGCTGTGTCTCAAAAGGAAACTTTCAAGCCTTACGAAGACGTGACCATCACGGGCGAAGACGGCACTGAAAAGAGGGTCGGCGACATCATGGACGATGTGATTGCCGACTTTGCCAACAGCGTGACATCAAGCATCAGGAGCAAGGTCAACACGCAGTTCAGCGAATGGTTTGACGTCATCTACTGGGAAAAGACGCCCGACTTCTTCAACGACACCAAAAACATCATCACCTCGACCCTCAAGCAACATATCGACTATCTTTTGGAGACCGACGCCTACAATGTAAGGTTCCTCTTTGACATATTCGGCATGACAGGCTCCACAATTGTGGACAACATCGACTTCGATTCGGGTCTCGCAATGCTCCAACCATTTTCCAACGTCCCGCTCACCGACTACCACGCCGAGGACGAGACCGATTACAACCGCACCAACGAGGCGAGTGTATTTGCCGACGTGACATGGAATTTTGCTCCAAAATTTTTCCTCACGCTCGGACTCAGGGGCATTTACGAAACCGCTGAGACAGGCTACTCGTCCACAAGCCTCACCGCACCACTGCTCGGCCACATCATCTACTACTCCACCGACGGCGAGACCGTGTGGACCAACAAGGATTACAAATCGTGGGTGGGTCGTGCAGCGGTCAATTGGAAGTTCAACGAAAAACACAACCTGTACGCGAGCGCATCCAAGGGTCGCCGCCCGGGCATGATATACTTCAACAATAGAAGGGATTCCATCGAAACCCTCAACCCCGAGCTCACCTACAGCTACGAATTTGGCATCAAGGGAAGCTCCAAATACGGTCACCTCGCCTACAACCTCGCATTCTATTATTACGACTGGAAAAACTTCCAGACCGTGGTATCGGCGCGAGGCACATCGTCAGAATCCATCGGACTTTCCGACATCTCCGACGACAACGGCAATGCTTACGGCGAGGGCGTGGAGTTTTCTGCCACTTACGTATTCAACAACAATGTGAGCCTTTTCGCCGACTTTTCGTACAACGGCGGCACATTCAGGGATTCGGATATGAACGGCAATCCGCAGACCACCGCCGGCAACAAATTCCCGGTGATGCCCGAATACATGTTTGACATGGGTCTCAATTGGAAGCGCGAACTCTCCGGCAGCAAGGTGCTGTACTTCCATCCGTCGTTTTACACGCAGTCAAAGACTTTCTTTGACGTCAATAACAATCCCGAGCTCTATCAACCCGCCTACATCCTGCTCAACGCCAATGCCGGCATACAATGGACCAAGGGACGCATCACTTACGACGTTGGAGTATATGGCCGCAACGTCACCAACACCAAGTACGTAGTGGACGGCGGCAATTCAGGCGAGGTAGTCGGACTGCCCACATTCGAGGTCGGCGCACCCGCCACGTACTACCTGTCGTTCAGGATGCACATCAAATAAAAAATGTACATTTTCATTTTTAAATAATTAGGTTTGACAATCCCGCCTTTTACCCGTAAATTTGCACTGGTAATTATTTTTTTTGATTAGACATGCAAATTCACGAACTTATTAAACAAGATATTCGCTATCAGGAGGCGTTGCACGCATGTATGAACTGCGGCATGTGCACTGCGGTGTGTCCGGCGGCGGAATTCTCGGATTATGACCCGCGAATCCTGCTCAACCTCGTGCAGAGCGAGGACGACGAGACCCTCGAAAAACTCATGAAAAGCGATTATATATGGCTCTGCGGACAATGTATGAGTTGCAAGACCCGCTGTCCGAGGGGCAATGTGCCGGGACTTATGATCAATGTGCTCAGGCGTTATTCTCAGGAGCTCGGATATTTTACAGAGAGCCGTCGCGGCAGGCAGCAATACGCCCTCCACAAAGTATTGAACGGCAATGTGCTCGGCAAGGGCTACTGCATCGTGCCTGAAGCCGTCAAGCCCGACATGCACCCCGAACAAGGCCCCGTGTGGGAATGGATTTACAGGAATATGGACGAATTTTACGACCGCATCGGCGCCAACCTCCACAAGCCCGGCGCGGGTGTTTTGCGCGAGATAGACAAGGATTCGCTCGCCGAACTCAAATCCATCTACGACGAGACCGGCGCCACCTCGATGGGCGAAAAGATTGAACAATTCTCCGTCCAAAAAGCCGAACAACTTGGCTACGACACCGACGACTCAGCCGGAATGGACAATTATTTCATGGACGTTTACAACGGAAAGATATAGAAATTGAAAATTGACAATTGACAATTGAAACAAGAATTGCGCAGAGTATGCGGGGGTTCCTATGCGGAGCCAACTTTCAACTTTCAACTTTCAACTTAAAAATTAACGATTATGCAGACCCAATATACAGTAAGCAAAAACTACCGCAAGGAGATAGCCGACGACCATTATTATTATGCGCGCAGCTGCATCCGCCAAAACTTTTTCCCGGGCAGTGAGGTCACGTTCCTCAAGGTGCTCAAGGAAAACCTCGGACGCGACATCTACGACGACCCCAAGCACACCACCTGCACCGGCATCGCGTACCACTCGGACGTGATTCCATTTGACACGATACAGACCGTGGTGGCAAGGCAGTTTTCATTGATGAGCGAAAATGGCTACGAAAATTTTGTGGCGTCGTGCGTAACGAGTTTCGGCATGTACATCGAGATTACAGAAACTTGGAAGCACTTCCCCGAGCAATTGGAGCTAATCCGCGAACACCTCAAGAAAGCCACTGGCCGCGAATTTCTCCTGCCCAAAAACATCGCCCACACGAGCGACATCGTTTATAAAAACCGTATGAGGATAGCCGAACAGATGAAATATCCGCTCATCAATGCCAAAACCGGCGCACCGCTCCGTGTGGTGGATCACATCGGCTGCCATTATGCCAAAATGTTCCCCAAAAACGGCGAAGGCGGCGCAGAATTTACGCAGGTGTTGCAAGGCATGATAAAGGCGTGGGGCGGCGCAACGGTAGATTATCCCGAAAGGCGTCATTGCTGCGGATTTGGATTCCGTCAATACTTGGTGAAGGCCAACAGAGGCTACTCGGTGTCAAATTCCAAGAAGAAATTTGAATCCATGCAGCCCTACGAACCCGAGATGATACTCACCAACTGTCCGGGTTGCGCAATGTTTCTCGACCGTTGGCAATACACCCTCAACGCAATGCAGGGCACACGCTACGGCGCAAACGACACGATGATTCCCGTCCTGACATACGAGGAACTTGCGGGACTTGTTTTGGGTTACGATCCGTGGGATCTCGGTCTCCAAATGCACCAGGTCGATGTAACACCGCTTTTGGACAAGATGGGCATCCCCTACGACCCCGACGGCAAATACCGCAACAAGGCGGGCCGCCCCATCGGTAGCTACACGCCGCAACAGTCAAAGTAATAAGTGTTTATAAACAACGGAAAACACAGAAATCACAGAACATATTTCCGTGACTTCCGTGTTTTCCGTTGTTAAAAAAAAATATGTAAAAATGAAAAACATAGTAGTAATCGGAGGAGGCATAGCGGGCGTTGAGACGGCGTGCATGCTGGCGGAGACCGGCAACCATGTCACAATAATAGAACGCAGCGACAAGTTGGGCGGCAAGCTCAACGATTGGTACTGCCTTTTCCCGGATTTCAAAAAATCGGAGGTGGTCTTGGACTATATGAAAAACCGCCTCAAAAATTTTGACGTGGAAGTGAAACTCAAATCCACCGTCGAAAAAGCCGAACCCAACGGCGACGGTTGGTACATCTATACCGGCAATGTCAGGTACGCCGCCGATGCAGTGGTATTGGCGACTGGCTACGAACTTTTTGACGCAAGCCGCAAGGAGGAGCTTGGCTACAAGATTTACGACAATGTCTATACACAGGCCGACATCGAGGCAAAATTCCGCGCCAACAACCTCCAGACCACGCACGGCAAAGACCCGGAGCGCATTGCGATAGTGCATTGCGTGGGCTCCCGCGACGAAAAATGCCACAACATGTACTGTTCCAAAGTTTGCTGCGTCACGGGAGTTAAACAAGCCATCGAGATAGCCAAAATCCTGCCCAAGACACAGATATTCTGTTTTTATATGGACTTGCGCATGTACGACAAGCACTTCGAGGAGCTGTACCGCAGCGCACAGGAGCACCACAACATCCAGTTTATCCGTGGGCGCGTTTCGGAAGTGAGCGAGACCGCCGACAACCGCCTCTCCATCAAGACCGAAGACACACTCTCAGGTCGTCCGATGAAGATGAAATTGGACATGATAATCCTCCTCGCTGGCATGGAATCGAAGAAAAACACTCGCGAAATCGCCCAAAAATTTGACGTGGCGACCGAAGAATCGGGATTCCTAAAATCCTACGACTTCCACATCGGCGCGGGCATCCTGAGCAAAAAAGGTGTCTTTGCCGCCGGCACGTGCATTTCGCCGATGTCAATCAAGGAGACTTTGGAAAACGCACGAAGCACAGCATTCCAAGTTAACCAATACCTCAAAACATTGTAAGCCATGGACTTTGGATTTTCGACATTGGAGACCCGCTCCATCGACTATGACAAATTTGACCGCAAGTTGATAGAGTACCTCTTGGAATACGAGCCAAGTTTGCTTGTCTGCATGGCGTGTGGCGGCTGCACAGCCACATGCAGCGCGGGCAACCTCGTGGATTTCAACATCCGGCGCATCCAACTCATGGTCAAGCGCGGCGAGACCGACACATTGAAGGCTGAAATAGACAAGTGTATGCTCTGCGGCAAGTGCATGCTCGTCTGCCCACGTGGCGTCAACCTCAGGAACGTCGTCATGCTCATCAAGAAAAAATTATCAATTGACAATGGACAATTGACAATGGAAACCAACATCAACTAAACAACGTAATTTATTAACACAATTGGAAATTGACAACTGTCAATTGTCAATTGTCAATTATAAAAAAAATGGAGTTCAGCGAATATTTTTATTATCCGTTTTTGGCAGGCACGATATTTCTGTTTGCGGTGGTGATCGGCAGGTTCGTCAAATGGTTTATGGGACTGTCGAAAATCGACAAAATCCGCGTCAGGATAGGGCTATTTTCCAAGAAGACTTTGGAGTCGATTTGGGAAAGCATCAGGGAAGGATTGTTGCACCACAATATCTTCAAGACCAACAAGATGCTCGGCTACATGCACATGAGCTTAGCTTTTGGATGGTTTTTGCTGATTGTGGTGGGACATTTTGAGGCGTCGAGTTATCATGGCTCAATGTTTTTCCCATTCCAAGAATCGGTATTTTTCCGTTTTTACAACACCGAAAACGCTGATTTTCCGGGACATACGTTTTACAACTATGCAATGGAAATCATATTGTTTTTCGTATTGAGCGGCGTGATGCTGGCTTATTTCAAGCGGTTTAGGAGCAAGACTTTCGGAATGAAACGCACCACGAGGATGCGCTACGGCGACAGGATTGGACTTACGGCGTTGTGGTTGATATTCCCAATGCGATTCCTGTGCGAAACCTTCACGGCGGGCGTTTATCATAATGGCAGCCCGATTTTCAATGCAATTGGCGATTCGTTTGCATCCATCGGCAACCTCCAACCGTGGCTCAACCCATTGTGGCTGACATATTCGGTGGTTTTGGGAACGTTTTTCGTGGCAATGCCTTTCACAAGGTACATGCACATCCCGGCGGAAATCAACCTCATTTTCTTGCGCAACTGGGGCGTGACGCTCAAAGAACGCCGCGTCACAACGTTCACATTGGCAGAGGTTTACAGCTGTTCGCGCTGCGGCATCTGCATTGACGCCTGCCAGCTCAACCTCGCCGGCATCAAAAATTCGCAGTCGGTGTACGTGCTCAAAAACATCCGCAACAAAAACCTCACCGACGAAGTGCTGTTCAACTGCCTTCTCTGCGGCAAATGTCAGGAGGCGTGTCCCGTTGGCATTGATGTCAATAAACTCCGCATCACTCAGCGCATCGAGACCACCAAACAGTACAATTCGTCATACGACTACATCAAGACCACCGAGGCTAAAAAGACTGACATCGTGTATTTTGCGGGCTGCATGACTCACCTCACACCGTCCATCAAGAAGGCGATGCTCAAAATCCTCGACGCTGCGGGCGAGAATTATTGGTTTATGGACGAAAACAAAGCACCGTGCTGCGGCCGTCCGCTGACCTTGGCGGGACAGTACGACGCGGCGCAAAAGTTGATCGACACCAATACAAAGATGATTCTCGATTCGGGCGCAAAACGCCTTTTGGTAACGTGTCCGATTTGTTACAAGGTGTTCAAGGAAGATTACAAACTGCCTGACGTAGAGGTGGTTCACCATTCGGAATACATTTTGGAACTCGTCAAGTCGGGACGTCTGAAGATGAACCCCTCCGACCTCCGCGCCGTCTATCACGACCCCTGCGAGCTTGGTCGCGGCAGCCAAATCTACGAGCAGCCCCGCGAGCTCCTCTCCTCCACCCTCACCCTCGTGCCTATGGATCGCGAGCGTGAAAAAGCCCTCTGTTGCGGCGGCAGCCTCGCCAACACCAAAATCTCTATGGCGGAGCGCGACGTCCTCCCCGGCAGGGCGAGGGAAGGATTTGCATCCTACAACCCCGACGTGGTCGTAACCTCCTGCCCACTCTGCAAAAAAACCTTCTCAAAGGTCAATAGTGTGGCAGTGAAAGATTTGGCGGAAGTGGTAGTGGATGGCATGGAAAAGGCTTGATTATTTTAGTTTCTCTGATAAAAGTGTTATTCAACAACACTTTTATCACGATAAAAATGTATTTCGACAACACTTTTATCAGAGAAACATTTGTATTTTCAAAAAAAGTCTGTAACGAAGTCAAGGCAGGCGAAAACCTCCAAGCCAAAAGTTTTGCATTCTTCTGCCAAAAGTACCAGCCAGAATACGCCTGCAAAATCTCCGCTCTGCCGTTTAACCAGACTAACAACGTGTTCAATTTTCCATTGTACGGATTTATGTTTGGGTTGGGAAAGATATAGTTGATTATTTGCAAAAAAATTGTTATCTTTGCAGAAATGTAACTGCATTATGACCAACGCAAAATATACAGACTTCGACGAATACATCCGCCAAGGCGAGCCTGACAAAAAGGAGAAGGCGTCCATTTGGCGGATTTTTTGCTGTTAATGGAAAACCATTGAACACCACATCAGAGTGGAAATCACAACCAAACCTCGCCAACCCAACAAGTACCCCACAAGTACCCCACAAGTACCCCACAAGTACCCAAACAAGTACCCGAACAAGTACCAAGAAATACCTTGGGACATGATCTGCAAAAACGTAAAGTTTAATGTAAAATTATTCCCCAAATTCCTAATTAAGGCATAGATTATGCTGTATTTTGTACGGTTATTATCGCCAAAATACAGTAAAATGAGATTAAAACTACATATAATATTGACCTCTCTGCTGACTTTCTGCGCCACCTTCGCCGCAGCGTTTCAGCAGCCTACAACATTGCTCGACAGCCTCAACAGGCGGTTGCAGCGAAATTATGAGAATGGTGTGCAGCCCGAGGAAAACCTCAAAATCCTGCGCACCATCTACGACATGACCAAAATCGCGTCGCCTTACCTCGCGCTCGAATACGCGGGACAGGCATTGCAATTGTCTTCCTCAATAAAAGACAGCACCGCCGTACAGGCCGAATGGTACGAGGCCATCGCCGACATATACTTTGAGCAAAAGGTGTATTATTTAGCGATGAAAAATTACTACGACTCGCATTTGCTCTACAAAAACGCAGAAGACCCAATCCGCTCGGCGTATGCATTGATGTATTACGGCGACACCTACTACATACAGAGCGTCGAGGAGGAGGCAATGCGCAATTACACAAAGGCAGATTCCATTTTCATCAGCCACGGACACAATGAAGGCCACGGCGAGACCATGCTCAGGATGGGACGCGTGGAGCTCGGACGTTACCAGTACGACAAGGCGATGGACTACTTCCAAAAGGCACTCGGTTTTGCCAAAAACATCAAATCGACCAAGCTCCAGGCCGACGCATATTCCTATATTGCAGAGATTTACGACCAAGACGAAGATTACGAAAACGAAGAGACCCAGCTCAACAACGCCGTGACGCAGTACCGCATGGCGGGCGACAAATACGAGATGGCTAAGATATACTTCCGCCTTGGCGAAATGCACTTCAAAAACGAAAAACTCGACGACGCATACACCAATTTTATGCGTGCATACAATATCTTCTCTGGATTTGGAACGCTCAAGCAAGTGGCTGCAATCGACAACCGCCTCGGGCGCATCGGCTACATCCAAGGCGACTTTGCCACCGCCGAAATCCAGGCTAAACGCGCCCTCTCCACCTCCGACGCCAACCAATGGCTCAACGAAAAGGCGGAGGCGCTGCAATTGCTCTCAGACATCAACAACCGCCTCGGCCGCGTGGACAGCGCATACATCTACCTCAACCGCTTCACATCTGCGGCTGACTCGGTATTTTTGGCAAAAAAGGAAGAAAGTTTTTCGGAATTGCAGGTGACAATCTCCACCCAGGAAAAGGAGAAGGAACTCGCCATTGCCGAACAGACCATACAGCGCAAGCAAAACGTCACCAACATGATTGTCATAATATCGATAATCGTGGGACTGTTCCTTGTCTATGCATTGATCAACTTCCTGCGTGCCAAGAAGATGAACACCCTGCTCACCAAAACCAACGACGAAATCAACCGCAAAAACGGCGAAATCACCAAGCAGCGCGACCAGCTTGAGCACGTGACGGCAGAGCTCCGCCAACGTAACGATGACATTGAGGCTGTCAACGAAGCCATCAATTCGTCCATCAAGTACGCCGCGAGGATTCAGGGCGCAATGCTGCCCAACGCCGATTTCATACACAAGCACTTCCCCGACGGCTTCATCTACTTCCACCCAAGGGAGATGGTGAGCGGCGATTTTTATTGGTTTTCGGAAGTCAAAAGCCAACGCCCGCCGACACTGTTCAGGCGCAAGGACTTGGCGGAAGACGACGGCAGCAAGCTTATATTGGCTGTCATCGACTGCACGGGACACGGCGTGCCGGGCGCATTTATGAGTATGCTTGGCGACGCTTTCCTCAATCAGATAGTCAACCTGCAAAAAATCACCGAGCCCGACCAGATTCTCAACGAACTCCACAACCTCGTCCGCGCCACCCTGCAACAGGAGACCACCGAAAATAACGACGGCATGGACGCCGCAATCATCGTTGTGGACAAGGCTAACCACTCGCTGAAATTTGCCGGCGCCAAAAACCCGCTCATTTACATCCAGGATGGCAAGCCCGAAAAAATCAACGGCGACCTCAAGTCAATCGGCGGCATCCAAAAGGAGGAGGAGCACACCTTCACCTGCCACGAGCTCGACATCAATACGCCGACCACGATTTACATATATTCCGACGGCTACCAGGATCAATTTGGCGGCGACAAGGGACGCAAATTCATGGCGAAAAAGTTCCGCGAGTTCCTCGTAGAAATCGCCGACCAGCCCTTCACCGAGCAGAGCGACATCCTTTACAAACGTTTCATCGAATGGCGCGGCAACACCATCCAGATGGACGACACGACGATTTTGGGCGTGAAAGTATCGTAGGGGCGTTGCTCGTCAACGCCCGAAAAAAAACGTCATTAATAAATTACGAATTATTTATAAATCAGCACCGTCGCATACGCCGCGACGCCCTCTTCCCTACCCGTGAAGCCGAGGTGTTCCTCCGTGGTGGCTTTTACGGATACATCATCAATGTCAATGCCCATCACTTCGGCGAGGGTGGATTGCATTGTGGGAATATAATCCTTGATTTTGGGCTTTTGGAGGCAGATGGTGCTGTCAACGTTGGAAATTGCGTAGCCCGCCTCCCTGATAATCTGACACGTCCGCGCCAGCAAAATCTTGGAATCAATGCCCTTGAATTCGTCGCTATTGTCGGGAAACCAATATCCGATGTCCCTTTTTGCCGCCGCGCCAAGCAGTGCGTCGCAGATGGCGTGAATCAGGCAATCGGCGTCAGAATGTCCCACCGCGCCCTTGTAATGTTCGATCTTGATGCCACCAAGCCAAAACGGAATCCCCTCCGCCAACTTGTGCACATCGTATCCAAAACCTGTCCTTATCTTCATTTTTATAAACGTGAATTTATTTTTTTGAACGCGAATTAAAACGAATTAAAACGAATTTCTTTCTAATTCGCTTTAATTCGTTATAATTCGTTTAATTTATGTTTAAAAAGAAATGCCGCCGTAAGGCGGCATTAATATCATAATTCGTGTTTACAGCTTCGCGTTCGGGTATGTGGAACGGAGGCTGTTGCGCTTGTCCTCTGAAAATTTGTTGTCGCTGAGGTCAAGGTCCGTAAGGCTCGTCACGCCCGAAAAATACGGCGGAAAATCCGTCAACGCATTGTTGGAAATATTCAATTCCTGCAATTGCTGCATCCTCTGCATCGATTTCGGAAGGTCGCCGATGCTATTGTTGGCGAGGTTGAGCGACATCAGGTTAACCAACTTGCCAAAATCCGCCGGAAGCACTTCTATCTTGTTGCCGCCCGCCGAAAATTTTTCAAGCGACACCAGCTGCGAGATGGATTTGGGCAGCACTGTTATTTCATTGGAATCAATATACAACTCCCTAAGATTCTGCATCATACCAAATTCGGGAAGTTTGCTGATTTTGTTGCC
>JAEEGK010011099.1_pt1 | contig 20639 bp, 8 predicted proteins | sample 8958771 | NCBI WGS metagenome assembly JAEEGK01 (sample SAMN16246547, study PRJNA631951) | gut metagenome | biome: gut microbiome; feature: rumen; material: SC-attached | host: Bos | place: Iran: Karaj | collected 2018-10
AAATTTTTATGTTTTTCATAAAAAAATTTAATGAATTAAATAATAATTTTTATTAATTTTCTTCTTTTTTTTTTTTATTTTTGAATATATTTAAATGAATTATAATTTAAATAAATAATTTTTTATTATTATTAAATTTAATTACTTAATTTTTTAATCTATAAAACAATCAACAAAACCCAGAAAATCATAAATAAGTTAATAAAAGATATTCTTGGTTTATAATAAACATCTAAATCATAATAAGAATTATCTTCATCATAAGAAGAATCATCATTTGAACAATATTTAAATTTAATGCTATCATTTATATAATTATTACAATCATCTTTCATTAATATATAATCAAATTCTTCACATCCTTTATTATATAATGGTATAGTTAATTCTTTTGAGCAATTGTATAGTGCCTCATAACTAGTTTCATTAAAGAATAATATATTGCAATCTTTAAGATAATTACAATTCGAAACACCAGTAAAATTTTTAGGGCAGACAAATATCGTTTTATAATTTAAATTAGAACCTGAATATAAAACCTCAATATTATTATCATTAATTGCGGATTGTATTTTGTATTCTCTATATTTTATTTTATCATTTAAATAAGTTTTAGCTATATTTATTAATTTTCCTATATTGCTAGCTGAATTTTCTTCTATTTCATAATCTCCACTTGCGCTTTGTCCAGAAAAAAAACAATTTATATAAGCCAATAAATTACATGTTTCATTTTTACAATATCCATAATGTTTTTCACTTTGAATATAAGTTGGATTAACTTCTATTGAACAATTTAATCTAAAAGAAGTATTATTAGTATTTTTTGCAAATACATTATTAATATTTGTTATTGAGTCTATAGCATAATTATCTCCTTCATAAATGGTATAGTTAAAGACTAAACTAAATAATTGTTTATTTGAATTACAATTATTCTCATAAGAAATAAAATCATAAAATTCTTGGAATCTATCATAATTAATTTTATCCACTACTAATAAACATTCATTTCCATCTAATACAAATCCTTCCCAACATCTATTACAAGAATTTTCATTCAAACAACTTACACAATTTACACCACATGAACCACAATAATTTTTAATTTTTTTGATAGTATAATAATAAAATCCTTCTGTACTTTGATGGCAATCTAAATATGATGTAACACTCCCAAAATTAATTAAAAAATCATATTCATTGTTTGGAATTTTAATTTTAGGATAAACTGTAGTTTTATCAACTGAACATATGATTTCATTTTGATCAATTCCAATTTTAATATCATTCATTATTAAAAGAGAATATCCTACATTCTCTTTATAATTAATTGCTTGACAAATAAGATAAAATATAGATTTATTATCTGATATTATAATATCACAAGTTGTATCTATAATATTTTTATTATAATCAATTAATTTAATTCCTATATCCTGATTATTAATATTATCATAAATTATATTATTTTCATCAATATTATCATAGGAAAAAGTTAAATTAAATTGACCTGGGACAAAAGAAGGTTCATTAAAATTAATATCAATTAATGTTACTTCTTTGTCATTAATAACATTATCTAATATATATAACCTTTGGATATCACCTTGGAAATTTAGGCTATTAAACTCACTAATTAAATTAATTGGACATTGATAACTTTCTAAGAGTTCTTTAGAATAAAAAACACTATAAGTTCCTTTAGTTATACTACTTGGAATTTCACAAATTATTTTATCATTTGAATCAACATTTTTATCACCTTCAATTTTGCAATTTAAAATAATATTATCCATAACAACTTTTGTATTTGAAAGACCAATTCCTAAATTACTAAAATCTTCTCTTATACTCATCGAATTTTTAACAGTAGCTAATAAAGTTATTATACTATTATATTTATAAAGACATACATCTTGTTCATTTGAAAATCCTATAACATTTAAATTAGGTATATATGAACTATTAATTATATTAAAAGTAAGAGAATTTGTGCAAAAATCGGCAGAATTTATATCTCCAACTAATTTTTTTACTATTTGTATACAATAAGTTCCTTCACTTAACTTTCGAATTTGTTCTTTTGCCAAAGAACATGGAATATGGTATTTCAGTGTAGAACGAGATGGATCTGCTATTTGTGAATAGCCAGGGGATATAACACATACCATATAAACATCTCTCGATGAATCTCCTAAATATTTCAATAAAACAGATTGAGTAGATTTAACAGTATAAGTTGCATGTATTGCTCGGTAATAACCTTCAGTATATTCAAAGGATATTATTTCATCACCTTCCTTAATCTTATCCAAATAAACACAACCAACATTATTAAAATATAATATATCCGGTTCGCAGAATGAAAATGAAAAGAGATATAAAAATAGGATTATATTCAATATTTTTTTGATAAATATTTTATTCATGTTTAAATTATTTTTTATATATTTAGAAATAGCAAAATAATAAATAATTTTTAATTTATAAGAACTTAAAAAAAATTATTTATAAATGTTTAAATATGAGGATAAATTAATTGTGATATTTAAATAATGAATTTAATTGATAAAAATTATATTTATTCAAAAATGAATTTTTAATAAAATTTTATTATAAATGAAGAAAATTTTTATATTATATAAAATAATATAATTTTTATTTAATTATTTATTTATAGAAAATGTTAATTTTTTATTAACAAAATAAATTAAATTTAATAATATTTGATTTACTAAAATTAATATTATTATTTTTTTTATTTTAAATATTTTTAATGGAAAATTATTTAAAAGAATTATCTAATCTCACAAAATTCCCAAACGACAGTAAAATTCAACTAAAACTTCTTACATTATTAAAAGACATATACGAAATAATAAAAAAATGGGAAAAAAAACAAATAACATCAAATCAACAAAACATAGAAGATTCATTATACAATTTAATAATTCAAAATAGAGCAACAAACGATTTAATAATTCGATACATATATTATATATATAAACATTTATTTGATAAAGGACATAATTCACACGTTTCAGATTTTATTAATAAATATAGTTTAGTTTTACATTCAAAAACAGCTTCAAATATAAAAGGAACATGTTTATGGTTGTTAGGAAAGGTTCCAGCAAAATGTGAATATAAAACACCAAATATGAATGAATTAATAAAAACTTTAATGAAATATATCAAATCTACAAATGATATTCAAAATAAAATTCGTTCACTTGGTTGTATTGCTAAATTATTAAATTTAAAATTACCTTTTTTTGTTCAAATTATACCAGATATTTTAAGAATGATATTTAAACAAGAAAAAAGTATCGATAATAAAAAAAATGTTTTAAAATGTTTATATTCTTTAATTTTTTATTTAAATCCTCAAAATATTGAAAAAAATTATCAATATATTATGGATATTATAAAAGATTGTTTTAATGACAAAAATGAAAAAATAAGAGAATTAAGTATAAAAACATATATTAGCTTACATAATGATAAAGTATTTGATCCAGTTATTGTTAAGCAAAAAATAATAAGAAAAAAAGATGGAGAAGAATTAAAAAATTTTTTAGAAGTTTTATTATATGTTGGAACATTATTTAGATATAAAAATGAATTAAATGATAGAGTTAAATTATGTTATTTAGAGATTTTAAGACAATTTTTTATTTTAAATAAAAATTTTATAAATTCTTCTGAATCTTTAGTAACAAAAATTTATGATTTATTATTAAGTGATTTTCCTTTGGATATTGATATTAAAGAAGGTTTAAATATTGTAACAATTCAAGATAAAAGTATTACAAATTTAAACGAAAAAAAAGATTTTAATAATATAATTAATAGAAGTATTGAAAAACTTTATAGAACATATATTAAAGTTATATATAATATTTCATATAGAAAAACATTATTAATGCATTTATTTAAAAGATTAAATGAATCTCAAGAATACATGGATGTTATTGAAAATAATAATTTAAAAAATGAAATTCCAATTCCTCAACCAAAAAAACAAAAAATATTCACTTTAAATCAAGTAAATGCTTTATTAATGAGTTTAGTTGAATTTTCAGAAAATAATTACGATTTATTTGAATTATCTTTCAAAAATTTTCAGGATCTATCTCAAAATATAAATGTTTTTATAAACACAACAATAAGAAGTTTTCGAATATTAATGACTCAATTTTTAATAAATCTCGCATATTATTTACCATCATGGAGAATATCAATATTAACATTAGTATTAAATATGTCAAGTGTAGCACATGCAGAAGTAGTAAGTTTACGAAATACATTTTTATACTTTGTAGATAAAAACAATCAATCAGAATATAAATGGAGTCTTTTAACAAAAAAAAATTTAGAGTTATTAAAAGATATATGTAATTGTTTAGCTTTAATTTTAACAATGTTTTCACATAAAAGTCATGGTTTTCCAGTTGATAGTTCATTAAATGCTTTAACTAGAGCTAAAAATATAATATTTGGTAATTTAGTAGATGAAAATGATAACCCTGTTTATAAAACAGTAAAAGAACTTTCAGGAAATTATAATAAAGTAGATTTACATGCTTATAAAGAAAGTGGGTGGATAATTATTCAGGGTTTATGTTCTTTGGATAGAACATGGTTACATTCAAATAGTAAAACATTTTTTTTCTTATGGAAATATATTTTTTCTAAAAAAAGTTGTGAATTAAATGAATATGATTTACTTAAAAAAGAATTTAAAGAAGCTTTAGTAACTGAATTTTTTGTTAAAAAAGCTGCTTTGGCTTCTTTAAGGAAATTTATTGTATCTATTGGAGATAATTTTATGAAAACTAAATTATTTAAATCTAATATGAATGTTATTTTACCTAATTTATTGAATTTTTTTTTACCTCATAAAAAAGGACAAATTATTCAATTTTATAATAAACATTTATTAAATAGCTATCAAGAAGCGAAAATGTTTTTATATGATATTTTTTATTTAATTCCAATTAATTTATATTCAAATAAATTCAAAGATTTGTTGTATCCTTTAAGTGATGAAATTACTTATAATGGTTTTGTTGATACTAATTATGAACATGTTTATGGATGTTTAAATCAATTAGATAATTTTATGTGTAATCAAAATTTAGAATTAGATAAATATGATAAAGATCCTGATTTATTTGTTGATAATTTCGTAGTAGAAAAATTCAGTTTTAAATTAAAAAATTTATTATCTAAAAATTTCCAATTTGAACTTAGTGCTATTAATTTATTTACTGAAATTATGTTGGATTCATCGTTGAATGTTAAAAATCGTATAGCTATATTTAAATATTTCTTAACAAATGTAACTGAAGTTGTTATGAAAGGAATAAGTACTAAAAGAAAAGAAGATATAAAAAATTATAATAAAGTAGTTAATATTGCATTAGCTATGTATTTAATTATAAAAAATTCATGTATAAGAAAAATATTTATAATAAACGATGAAGAATCTTTTACAAATAGTAAAATGATTTTTGATTTATGTTACAAAGTTGAAGACAATGGTTTATTAAGATTAATAGCAAGTGAAGGCCATAGTTATTTAATTCAAGCAAGTAATGACATAAAATCAAATTTAGAATATTATTTAAATTCTTTAGAAATAAAATTTAATAATGATTCAAATTTAACTGAAAATGACTATATAGATACATTTTATTTAATTAGTAATATTTTTCGTAATGTGAATTTTAAAGAAATATCAAAATTAATTCACAATTTTATGAATTTTATAATTTCAAATTTTAATAAAATTGAAGATATAATTTCAAATCCTTTTGTTCCGCAAAGTATATATATAATAATGAATAGTTTAATAGAAAATAATCAAATTGATTATGTTAGAAAATTAATTGAATTATATAAAATGAATTTTATGTTTATGAACATGACAAATTCAATTTTTTTTAAAGATTTGTTTGTTGTAAATTCTTTGACTGAAATTCGATTGTTATTAATTTTAGCTCAATTAGATGAAAATATAAAAGAAAATGAAATTGAATTATTTAAAATGATTATTAATAAATATTTAAAAGATGAAAAATTTCGAAGTCAAAAAATTCAAAAAAATTTTTTGTTATTAGTAAAAGTTTTATTAAAATGTAAAAAAAAAACATTGAAAAATTTAATTTTTACTGATTCATTTATTGATTTTTTATTTGAAACCAAAACTTCATTTTATGACCAAAAATTATCTTTAGAAATTATTATAAATTTAATCGTTGGAGAATTATTAAAAAACAACGAAAAATATAATTTAAAACCAAAAATGGAATATTTAATAAATTATATTAATAACATGTATAACAAAAACAGAAATTTTTATTTTAATCATCAAATTTTTATAAGAAATTTTCGACATATAAATTCTTCAATTTTCATTTACGATAAAAATAATTTCAATTCAAATTTACATGCAATTAGTTCATTAATTGATTTTCAATATTTTTCACATCATAATTATGATGTTTTATACAAAGAGTTTCATTTAATAAAACTATCAAAATTTATAATAAGAGTTTATTTAGAAAAAAATTATTTAAACGTAATTTTATTATTAAACATGATTAAAGAATTAGTTCAAAATCAATTATTATTATACAGCAACGAAAAAGATAAAAACATAACAAAAAACGAAAGTTTAAAAAGCGAAGATGAACAAAATTCAATACAAAAAAACATGACATTAATAACAATAAGAAATTTAGATTTTTTTATGCATTTAAATCTTAAAAAATTCTTAATAAAAATCATTCAAAATTGTTTAATTGAAAGTTTAGATAAAGTTTTATTAAATTCAAATAAAATGATAATGGAAATTTTAGGTTATTTTATGTCAACTAGTATGGTATTAGTTTCATGTGAAGAAAGTTGGTATATAAAAATATTAGGTATAGAATTATTAGATGAAATAATACAAAAATTCGCAACAGTAATAGACACAAGAACAGATGAAAACAATTTATTAATTCAACAATATGAAGTTCAAATAAGTTCATGTATAAAAATAATATTCAATAATAATATAAGTATTCATTCTGTTTACAAAGGATTAAAATTAATTTATATGTTTATTACTATGCCTATTAGCACTGATACAAATTATATAAGAAAAGTTAATAATATGGTTGATTTAAATGATTTAAAAAAAAATGAATTTAGTATTATTTCAGGCGGAGCGAATTCAACGAGTTTTAGTGAAAAAAGTGACCATATTTTAATATGTAAAAAATTAATGTTTTTTTGTAAATTATATTTATCTAGTAAAACTAATGATAATGTTATTTATAATACATATGATTGTATTGATAGTAGAATTAGTCAAGTGAATGTTTATGGAAAAAATATAACAGAACCTTATAGAAAAAGTTTAATTGAGTTTTTTAAGGAAAATAATAAAATATTTTTTAATGTTTTGATTAAAATGTTGGAAGATTTTTTTATTGTTTTGACTTATGAACAAAAAGATGCAATTGCATATCAAAATTATAATTATATTTTTTATGGAAATAGAATTTCTTTTTCAGAAAGAAAATTAATAAAATATGGACAAATTTTTATTAAAGTTCTTGCGATGTTGATGAATGATAATTCAAGCGAAGGATTAAAAATGAATGAAAAAGAAATTAATATGATAATAAATTTAATATTTTATTATATAAATTATTTTATTATAAAATATGATAATAATAGTGATTTAAATTTAGATAATTTAAGTGAATTAGATAAAATTTCATTTAGTTTAAATTCAGTGAATATGTGTGAATTAATAGATTCTTATTTAAAAATATTAAATAATAATAATAATATTTTTGAAATTAATAAAAATATTTTAAATAATTCGATTGATTTAATAATTTCTTTTTTAAATTTTGGAATAATTGAAGTTAGTTTACAAGCTTTAGTAATATTTGATGCGATTTTAAATAAATTTAATAATAAAATTGATAGTTTATATGAAAAAGAAGAAAAATTTTATTTTATTGAAAAAATTTCGAGAATTATTTATTATTATAAAAATAATACGAATTTTATTAAAGGTGATAATAATTTATATATTAATATTAATATTAATATTTTAGATATTATAATTAGAAATTATAATGAAATTATTGATATTGAAAATAATAATAATTTTAATGAAATTTTAGATGAATATTTTTATAATATTTTATTAAATATTGTTGATTCATTTGTGAATTTTAATGTTCAAATTACGAAATTAATTTCAGGAAAATTATTTAATATTATTTTAAATATTAATAATGAAAAAATATTAGAAATTTTTATAAATGAATTTTTAAAACATTTTGATAAATTAATAAAAGAATTTGAAAAGTTTTTTTTATTTTATTTTATAATATTACAATTTATATCAAAAATTTCGGATGAAAAAATATTAATTAAAACAAAAGAAATTTATTTTAATAAAATTTTATTAGAAAATTTAAATATTCAAAATAATTTTTTAATAATAAATAAATCAACATTTTTATCAATTTCTCAAAATTTTGATAATAAAATTCAAAAATTTATTGAAGAATATTTAATAATAATAATAGAAAAAGGTTATTTAATTCAATATTTAAATGATGATATGCAAAATATTATTTTAAGTTTAATATTAAAAACAGAAGAAAAAGAAAAAAAAAATATTTTATTAAAAATTATTTTATTAATAATTTCTGAACATGTTGAATTATTAGATAAAAATAAAATTTCAGTTTTTATTTTTAAATTATTTAATAAAGATTTAGATTATTTAAAAAGCGAAGAAATTAATAATATTTTAAATGAAGAAATTAAAATTTTAGTTAATAATCTTATTGAAAATCAAATAAAATATTTAAAAGAACAAGAAGAAAAGAAAAAAAAAGAAGAAGAAGAAAAAAAAATAAAAGAAGAAAAAATTTTAAAAGAAAGAGAAGAAAGAAGAAAAAAAATTGAAGAAAATAAAAATAAAAATAATAATAATAATAATATAAAATCAGGATTAAAAATAAATAAATTAAAATTTAATAAAAAATAATAATAATAATATAAACAAATTAAATTATTATTAATAAATTACATTTTTATAATATAAATTTAAAATAATAATATAGCTATAATAATATATTTATATTAAAAAAAACAATTAAAAATTTGAAACATTTTTAAAATTTTCAAATGTTTCTTTCCAATCATATTTACAAACAACAGTTTGAATAATATTTTTATTATTTATTATATAATTAATTAATTCTTTAGGTAACAAATTTTTATAATCATTAATTTCTTTCACAAATTTCGGATTAATCCAACTTAAATATTCAGGCATTTCAATAACAATATTTTGAAAATCAATTTTAAACAATCTAGAAAAAAATTCATTTGCATTTAACATTAAATTTTCCTTAAAATTAAAAGGAAAATAAATCCTTAAACTTGGGCTACTTAATGTTGGTATACTTATACCATAATTAATAATATTATCAAAAGGTTCATATTTTTTAAAATTAGGAATATCATATTTAATATTCTCGCCATAAATTCTTTTTGTTACTTCGCTTGTTATTAAAATTTTAGTTTGAATTTCATATAAAGAAATATCAAATTTTCCTATTGAAAAATAAGAATTTTTTAAAAATCTTTGCCATTCAAAATAAGATGAACAAACTTCGCCTTTGTAAATTATTGAAAAAATAGTTAAAAAATTAAATAAATTTAACCAAAAACAATAGTAATATGTTTTATTTAAATATAATTGGTTTAATGAAATATTTTTTAAAGAAAGAATTAATTTTGTTATTTCAAAAAAATCGTTGTCTTTTAATTTTCTTAATTCACTTGAATCAATAAAACTTTGACTATAGCGTTCGATTTTAACTTTTAAACAAAAAGAAACTAAACTAACACAAATTTTTTCACATAATCCTAAAGGATCATTATTTAAATTATTTTTTTCTATATTATTATTATCTATAATTTTGTTATTAATATTAAATAAAGAATAATTTTTATTATGAATATTATTATTATTATTATTTTTATTTTTATTATTGTTGCCATTATTTTTATTTTTATTATTATTATTGTTATTATTATTATTAAAATTTATTTCATTATTATTATTATTGTTATTATCATTTTCTTTATTACCATCAATAACATTAACTTTCATTTTTGTATATTTTTCATCATCGAAAATGATTTTATCATCGATTTTACATAAAGAAATTTTATTAGAACTTCTTTGATTTTTTTTCTTTTCTAAAATAGAATTTAGATTAATATCTTTATAAGACAAAGTTTTTAATTTTTTATATTTATAGTGAGGGTAAATTTTACTATTATTTAATACTGAATTTTTATCATCATTTTCGCTTAAACTTTCTTCATCTTCATCATCAGAATCAAAATTCGTATTAATTACCATTAATTTATTTTTAATTTTTTCTTTTTTATTTCTTTGGAATAAAATTGATTTATTAATGAAATTAAATTTGGTATTATGAAAAATATTTAATTGATTAGTTGATAATTTATCTAAAAATAAATAAAAAATATTTCGCGGAAATTCAATTCGATTTTTTTCATAAGAATTTACAAACATTTTGAATATAAATTCATTATTTTCGTTTGAATTATTTTCTAAATTAATATTTTCTATTAAATAAGTAGCAAGAACCATATAAAAAAAACTTTTATTATTTTCATTGTTTGGAATGTTTATGTTTTTATTATTTATTCGATTAATTTGAATTGAATTTTCTTTTAATTCATTGAATAAATGATTAATTTCTTTCATAATAATTTCTTTATAAGAAATTAAATTCGAATAATTTGAAATAAAATGTAAAAATCCATTGTTATTATCATAAAATGGTAATGAAATGAAATTATTTTTTTTTATTTTTTTTTCTTTGTTTTGTTCTATTAAATTTGAAATTTCGATATAAAATTTTTTATAATTATTATTATTATTATCATTATTATTATTATTATTATTATCATTATTATTATTATTAGTATTTTTATTATTATTATTATCATTATTATTATTATTAGTATTATTATTATTATTATTATCATTATTATTATTATCATTATTATTATTATTATTATCATTATTATTATTATTTGAATTTTCTGTATGATTATTATTATTATTATCTAAAAAAATATTATCAAATAAACTAAATTCAAAATTATAATAATTACTATTATTATTATCTAAATTTTTATTATTATTTTTACAAATTAAATTAAATAATCTTGAATTAGAATCATCAAAATAATGCATATATAAAATAAAAAATTCAAACCCATATGTATTAATAATTTTGTCAAAAAATAATTTATATTCTTTATTATCATCAAATAATCTCAAAAAACTTTTACTATCAAACGTATTATTATTATTAAACATATATTCTTTTTTAATTCTATATAAATTATTTTTAAATATTCTAAAAAAAATTCTTTGAACATTTTGACTAAAACTCAATGAAAAATCAACATCTTCAAATTCAATATTTTTATTATTTAAATTACTATAATTAACATTATCAATTATAACATCATCATAAAAATTAATATTTTTATTTTTAAGTAACATTAATTTTTTTTTAATTTTTAATTCTTCATTTAAAGGCAATTTTAAAGAACTAACATTACCATAAATAGTAGAACTATTAATATCACATATGATATGTGAAGGATATTGTTTATTTAATTCAATAGGATCAATTAAATTACTTGATATGCCAAAAAAATAAGGCGATGGAGAATCTAAAAAATTAAATAATTGTTTGGGCAAAATTGGAACATATGTGTGCAACCATCGAAAAGGAAATAATAATTTTTTTAATCCTTCACATATACAAAATAACATTTGATTTTGATTTCCTATTAAAATTATATATTTTTCAAATAATAATGCGATATATAAATTTATTATAGTTGATATTTCTAAACAATTAAATAATATTTCTATACATATTTCATTTGTTGGTATTTCTATGTTGCTTTGAGAACAATATTTTATTTGAGAAAAACGTAAATTAAAATTTAATATTGTTTTGTTTGGTGGATGTAAAATTTCATATGAATAATTTAAATAATTTAATAATTCGATTTTTTGATAAAATAATAATTTTTTATAAATATTATAATTATTATTTTCAATATTATTATTATTGTTGTTGTTATTATTATTTTCAATTACGTTCGGTGGAGCACTTTCAATGTTATTTTCTTCTATTTCTTTTTCGTTTAAAATAATATTAATATTAAATTTAATTATTAGATAATATTCTTTTAATAATTTATCAAAAAAATCTAAATTGTTACTATAAGATAAAATAATAATTGAAATTGGACAATAAAAAACTTTAATTAAATCACTTGTGCTTGATAAACGTAATTTTTCTGCGTCTTCTTGTAAATCTTCTTCATTTTCAGTGTATTTATCATAAAATAAAAGAATATATAAATAAGAACTTATTCCTTTTTCATTTGTTAAAACATTTGAATAAATTTTTGGTGGTTTTTCTTCGTTTGATATTTCAAAATCTTGTGGAAACATTATACTTAAACTACTATTGTTCATTTTATAATTTTTTGGGATTGTATATAATATTTCTGGTTTAATTGTTGTGTCTTTTGATTTGAAATTTCGTAGTTCTATTATTTATATTTTTGAATTTTATATATATATTATTTTACGCTGTAATTCTATGTGTTTCACACCTACGATTAAAATACATTCGATTAATCGAGTTGAAACGAAAATATTTTGACTGTACATTATTAAAATTTAAAAGTTTATTATATTTTTATAAAATTTAAAAATTAAAATTAATATTGAAATTTAATTTGTAATTAAAATTTTTTGAGTTTAGATGTTCAATAAATTATATTTTAAAAATATAATTAAAAAAATATGTTTTTATTAATAATTTTCTAATAAAAATAAAACATAAATTTAAATATTATTTATTAAATTTCAATGTCATCATCATTAGGAAATTTACAATTTAAAGAAATTTTACAAGACCCAGAAAATTTATGTTGTTTTGATTGTGGAAAAACCCCAGCTCAATGGGCATCAATAAATAATTCAATTTTTTTATGCATTTCATGCAGCGGAATTCATCGTGGATTTGGAGTTCAAATAAGTTTTATAAAATCAATTACGTTAGACTCATGGAATGAAAATCAAATAAAAATGATGCGTTTAGGTGGAAATAAAAATTGCAGAAAATTATTAGAAAAATACGAAATTGATAAAAATAAAGTTAATAAAACAATTTTATATCATTCAAAAATTATGAATTATTATAGAATTTTCTTAAAAAATAAAGTTAATAATATTCCAATGGAAATTCAAGCACCTTCAAATGAAGAAGCATTAAAAAATTTTGAAGGTTCTAATATAAATAATTTAGAAGAAAATAAATTTAGTTCAGTTGGGAATAATAAAATAAATGAAAAAAAAGAAGAAAAATTCTTTTCAAATATTATAAATAAAGCTTATGAAGGAACTAAAGATGTTTATAATAAAATTGGGGAAATGAAAATTACTGAAAAAATTAAAAATGTTGCTAATAGTGTAAAAGAAAAAGGAAGTGAAATTAAAAATAGTAATTTTGCTAAAAGTGCTCAAGATACTTTAAGTTATTATGTTAATTGGATGATTGGAAATAAAAAAGATAATAATAATGATAAAAGAAATATTAATAATATTAATGAAATTGAAAAATATAATGAAAAAGATGAAAATAAAAATAATGTTGTTGTTAATGAAAATGATAAAAATGATAATAAAAATAATGAATAAAAATGTTTTATTATTTTTTATATTTATTTATATATAAAATTATATATTATTATTTTATATATAAAATATTAATAAATATTAAATATTTTTAATATGTATTAAAATATTATTAAATTAAATTTTAATTTTAAATTTTTATTTAATTTTAACTAAAAAATAATTATTTATTTAAATCAAAATGTTTGATAATCAAAATAATAGCTTATTCGGCAACAAAAATGATTCATCAAATAATTTATTTAATAAAAATAATCCTTTTAATATTAATTTTAATAATAATAATAATACTTTACAAACAAATAATAATAGTTTATTTAATATTAATAATAATAATAATAATAGTTTATTAGGAAATAATAATATATTTAATAATAATAATAATGATAGTAATAATAATAATAATAAAATTAGTTCATTAGGAAATAATAGCAATGATAATAATGAAAATAAATTATATGATAATAATAATAAACCTAGTATTTTTGGAAATAATAATAATATATTTAATATTAATAATAATGAAAATAATAAAAATAATTTATTTAATAATAATAATAATAATATTAATAGTTTATTTGGAAATAATAATAATAATAATACTACTACTAGTTTATTTGGAAATAATAATAATAATAATAATAATACTACTAGTTTATTTGGAAATAATAATAATAATAATAATAATAATACTACTAGTTTATTTGAAAATAATAATAATAATAATAATACTAATATTTTATTTGGAAATAATAATAATAATAATAATACTAATAGTTTATTTGGAAATAATAATAATAATAACAGTTTATTTGGAAATAATAATAATAAAAATGATGATAACAATAATAATAATAATGGCAATGATAATAATAATAATGATAATGATAATTCATATAAAAATAAAAATATATTAATTGAAAGTAATAATGATATTAATTCAAAACAAAATAATAATAATAATATATTTAATGATTATTTATTTACTGAGAATAATAATAATATTCTATATAAAAATAAATTTGATAACAATGAAAATAATAATATTAATGATAAAAATAATGAAAGTAATAGCGATAATAATAGCGATAATAATAATGATAATAATATAATTAATACAAATAAAATAAATTTTTCTAAAAAAAATAATAATTTATTTACTAATGAAAATAATGATAATAAATTTAATTTTTTTAATAAAGAAAAAAATATATTTGATAATAATAATAATTCTAATTTATTTAATAATAATAATTTAAAAAATAATAATAAAGAATTTAAAGATAAAAATAAAAATAATAGTTTATCAAATAATAATTTATTTAATAATAATAATATTGAAAATAGAAAATTTAATAAAAATGAAAATAAAAAAAATTTAAAAAATGAAATAAATAATAGTAATGATGATAATTTAAATAATGATAATAATATAATATTTTCAAGTCCACCAAAAATTAGTAATAAATATATAAAAAATAAAAATAATAATGATGATGAAATTAATAATGAAGAAAATAATAGTATAAATATAAATAATGAAAAAAATTTTTTAAAAAAAAACGTTTTTTTTTCCAATAACAATTTAAATAATAATAGTTCATTTAATAAAAATTTTGAAGATTCAAATAATGACATAGAAATGAAAGACAATAATGAAGAAAATGAAATAAAATTAGATCCAATTAACACAAACATTTCAATTGATGTTTCATCAATATTAAATACATTTTACATGGAATTAATAAATAATAACATAAATAATGAATTATTAAGTAAATTTCCTTACGAATTATCAACAAAAATTAGAAATAATTTAATGGAAAAATATGAAAATTTAAAAAAAGAAAATAATAATTTAGAAGTTGAAAAATATTTACCAAATTTAATAATATTTTCATATTTTGATTTTTTTGTTGTTCATAAAAACAATCCTTATTATTTATTTAATTTTAGGGAATTTTATAATAAAATATTTAAAATTCAAAATAATAATAATTACATTGAAAATAAAAATGAATTAATAAACATTAAAAATAAATTATCAGAATGTTTTAATAATTTATTAGAATGTGATTTTAATAATTCAATAAATAATTTAAATGAAATAAATTCAAAATTAAGTGACCCAAAAAATTATAATTTAATAAAATATCAAAAACAATTTTTATTAATTTTTGATAATTTATCACATTTATTAAGTAAATTTAATAATAACATAAATAAAAAAATATTAAATGAAGATATATTAAAAGAACATATGATAGAAAATTATTTAGCAGAATTAAATTTAATTGAAAGTGATTTAAATGAAATAGAAAATTTAAAAAATTTTTCTGAAGAAGAAAAAAATATTTTTAATATTTCAAAAAACATATTAAGCATTTTAGAAGGTGATGAAATAATAGAAGAATCATATAATAATAATATTAATTTATATGTAATGCAAAATATTTTTTATAGATTTTATAAGAATAATTATATAACAAAATTATCTAATTTTTTAGAAGAAAAAAATAATAATAATAATATTGAAAAATTTATTATTATTATTTTAAAAAATTGTGAAAAAAATTGTAATGAAATTATTCATTTAATGCAAGGTCAAATAATTTTTACATTGAATTTTTTTATGATTTTTATATTATTTAATTTAAATTTATTAGATAATAATAATAATTATTATAACAATGAATTTAAAAAAACATTAGAAAATTTAAAAAAATTAAAAATTGATTTTCAAACTTTTTCAAATTTTATGAATTTTTATTTAGATTTTGATGATATGAAAAAACAAATAAATGAATATGCAAATTATTCAATTGAAAGAGCATTTGAACAATATGAAAATGATAATAATAAAGAAAAATTAATGAATGATTTGAATATTATTAGAAATTATATTAATAATACTCAAAATTTAGAAAATGAATATGATTTAATGAATAAAAAAATGTTTGATAAATTTTTAGAAAAAGAATTTTATTTTGAAGCAATAAAAATTTATTTTGATATTAATAAATTTTATATTAAAAATAATAGTCAAAAAATTAAATTTAATTTCATTTCAAATGCGTTTGATAATATTTTAAATGAAACGAATGATGAAATTGATAAATTAATATTTAATTTATTTGAAAATAATAAGAATATTTTTATTAATTTTGATAATGAAAATAAAATAAATAAATTAAAAGAACTTGAAGAAAATATTAAAAAATCTGAATTTAATGAAAATAAAATTTCTTTTATTGAAAAATTTATTGATTTTATTTTTAATATTAATGAATATAAAAATAATGAAGATGAATTTAATAAAATTTATTATAATTTTTTTAATTATTGTTTTGTTAATAAAAATTGTCCTAATGTTTTATGGTTAAATTTATTAATTTCTTATAAAAATATTTATGATATAAAATTTAATGATATTGAAGAAGATAATTTTAATAGTTTAAATAAAATAATTAAAGTTGAAGATATTAATAAAGTTTTAAATGATTTATTAACTTATAAAGAAGTTTTTATAACTAAATTAAAATCTGTTTCAAATTTTGATTTTAATGAAATTAATAATAAATTTGAAATTATTTGTGAATTTTTATTTGACTTAAAATCTAATATTTATGATAATAATAATTAATATAAATTATTTTTATAAATATATTAAAATATAAATAAAATAAATTTTAATAATTTTTTATATTATTATTTAAAATTTATAATTACTAAATTAAAATTGTATAATTAAAAAATAATTTAAATTTTATAATATAAAATTATTTTTTTTAAAATTAAATTAATACTAAAACTAATTTTAAAATTTTTTATTTAGTTTATATGAAATGAATTAATAAAAATTAATAGAAATAAAACAAACGGAATAAATTCTATAATTAATGCAACAAATAAACCTATTTTTACTGCGTTTGCAATATCTTCAAGACTATCAGAATCATAACTTGATGGTAAATATTCGTCAATATTATTTTTATTTATACTTAGTGCAAAAATAAATAATGCTATAATTTGAATTCCATATAAAACAGTTATAATTCCACTTAAAATTTGAATGATACCTTTTTCAGTGCAAGGATGAATATTTCTTTGATATTTATCTTTAACATTTCTTAAATTTTTATAAAGTAAGAAATACATTACAGCACTAATCAAACCAGAAAAAAATGCAAATACATTTAGATAACCTAAAGAACCAACTAAACCAATTAAACTTAAAATAAAAAAAACACATGCAATTATACATTGGCAACTAATTGAAATTTTACATGGGTAATTATCTTCATAATAATTAACTGGAGTTAATAAACCTACATTATTTTGTAACATTATTTATTTTTATATAATGATTGTAAAAATAAGTTTATTTATAGATTAAAAATTAACAGTTAATTTTAATTATAATAAAAAAATAATAAATTTTTATTTATATTTTTTAAATAATTTTATTAATTGTTTATTAAAATATTTAATTGAAAAATATAAATATTTTAATTAAATTTATAATAAATAGTAATTATTATTATTATTAGATGAAAAAATTATAAATAAAATTTTTATCATTTTTTATATTTATAATTTTTATTTTTATGATTATTATTGAAACTATTATTATATTTTTTATTATTATTATTGTTATTTTGATTATTATTAAATTTTTTATAATAATTTTTATCTTCTTTTTTATATTCAAAATCGCTTGAATTTGAATCTTCATTTAAATATTTTTTACTATTATTATTAATATTAATTCTATTATAATTATTATTATTAAATCTATTATTATTATTATTTGAAGAATAATTTCTTTTATTATTATTATTATTTAAAATATTATTATTATTATTAGTTTTTTTCATATAAAAATCAACAAACGCTTTTCTTTGTTCATCAAATACAAAAATACTATTTTTTTTATTTTCATACATTTCACAATTTTCTAATTTATGAAATCCCGCACAAAATGGGCAAAAATCTGTAAATTTAATATTATTATTATCCAAACCTTTAATAATATTTTTTTCTTTTTTAATTTCACCTTCTTCACTTTCATCATTTTCTTCTTCATTATCAGTTTCTAAACTTTCATTTAAATTGATTTTTTCTCCTTCAATTTCAATTTCTTCAAAATTAAAATTATCTTCATTTTTTTTCAAATCACAAACTAAATGTTCATTGCTTCCGCAAAATTCACAAATTAAATCATTTTTTTTAATAAAATTTACAGAATGTTTTTCAGGATTAATTAAACAATATTTTTCATTATGACCTATATTAAAACATCTATTACATAATTTCATATCTTTTAAACTAACATTACATTCATTTGATTTATGACCTAATTTATTACATTTGAAGCATTTAGTTAATAAACAATTTCTATCTTCGTGTCCGAATGAATTGCATTTATAGCAAAAAATTTGTGGTTCGTAAGGACAATTTTTATTTGTGTGTCCAACTTCATTGCAATTATAGCAACGAACTGTTAAATTAGAATCGAAATTAAAATATCGAATGTTTGAGTTTTTTAAACGAGAATAAATGTCATTTTTTGAATCGGATTTGTTCGATGATAAATTGTTTGATGAATCTGAGGAATTTAAATCTGAATCGGAAAAAATTTTATTGTTGTTATTAAAATTAGATACGTTTTCTGAAGGTATCTTTTTTTTTATTCCTATGTAATCATTTCCACTTAACATTTTGTTGTTTGAAAAATATATGTCTGGTCTTTTTTTACATGTTATAAAACTTGTTAATGAATAATTTTTACGATCGTAAATTATTGGATGATGTTTATCTTTTTTTGTTTTTTCTTCTTGTTTTTGTTCTTCTAAATTAATTGGAGCATGTTTAGTGTAGTCATATGTAAAATATGCTTCATTTTTTGTTTGTTTTTTTGATGAATTGTGTTTTTTATTATTTTCCATTAATAATAATTTTTTTTTATTTGATAAATATTAAAATTTATAATATTAATGAAAAAATGTTTTTTTTTTGTTTTTTTATTAAGATAATTTATAAAAAAATTTAAATTTTGATATTATTTTTTTTATTTTATGAAAAATAATTTAATCATTATTTTTAAATAAATATTTAATTATTATTATTATTATCAAATTTTCCTGCTAATAAATCATTAATAAATTCTTTTCCTTTTTCTAAATCTTTTTTATCTATAGTTGTAGCTCCTCCGAATAAATAACTAATCCATTTAAATAAAAAGAAAGTTTGTGGTCCTTTACACCCAAATCCTCCAATGAATTTTCCACCTTTTTTTTCAATTGCGTTCTTAGGATAAGAAATAAATTTTGAAAGATTTGCTCCTGAAGAAATCATAGTAAAACATTTTTTTCCATCTAAATTTAATTTTTCAATATGGTCATATATATCTTTTGAAAAATCCATATAATATATACCAGATGCAAAACCTATATAGTCATATGAGGAAATATCTGTTTTATTTGAAGGTAACATTTCTATTTCGAAATTTTTTAAATTTTTTATACTTTCTTCTACTAAATTTTTTGTGTTTCCTCCGCCTTTATTACAAAATATTATTACTTTTTTTGAGTCCATTTTTTATTATTATTATTATTATATAATATTTTTGTTATTATTAAATTGTTTTTATTATTATTATTAAAAAAATTTGATTATTATTAATTAATTAATATTTAAAAAAAGTTTTTATTATTTATTATAAAAAAATAGAAATTATTTAAATTAATAATTATTTATAAATATTTATTTATAT
>JAEEGK010011101.1_pt1 | contig 20638 bp, 16 predicted proteins | sample 8958771 | NCBI WGS metagenome assembly JAEEGK01 (sample SAMN16246547, study PRJNA631951) | gut metagenome | biome: gut microbiome; feature: rumen; material: SC-attached | host: Bos | place: Iran: Karaj | collected 2018-10
ATTATATAATTAATTATTATTTTTTTTTGCATAAATTCATTTATATAATATTGATTTTTTTATTTTATCCATTTTTAAGAAACAAAAAAGTTCGATAATATTTATATAATTTTTCAATAATTTATTAATACATAAAATTTTTAAATGAATTCCTTACTATTTTTTTTTTTTGTTATTAAAAAATTCCAAAGAAATATTCTCCCCAAATATAATCCACTCAATAGATAAAAATTATGTAAAAATATCAAATTTTACAAAAGAATTCTTAAAAGAATTAAACCAAGAAAATACAGATAAAATAGGAGATCCAGTAATAACATATTTAAATACTTCAGTAATATCAGCAGATAAAAATAAAGAAATAAATATAGATTTACCTTATGAAAATGGAGATATTGGAACAGATATAACTGAATTATTATATATTACAAAAGAAGGAGAATTTTTTTCTGTTCAAAATTATAATACTTCTTATATTATTGATAATAATCAATTTATAAATTCTATTAAACCTGATTTTCATAATGAAAGTAATGTTAAAAATGAAATTGAAATTTTATGCTCTTATTCTATTACTAATAATAATTTTCATATTCTAAATTTTACAAATAATATTTTTGATAAATTTATTACTTATTCTTATTTAACTATTGGTTTTAATAAATCTACTGGAAAAATTTATAATTTAGCTTTTCAAAATATGATTATTAGAGAAGCTATTGAATTACAATTAAAAGATAATGAAAAAATTTATGATGTCTTTTTAATTAATCAACCTTATGATGATAATGTTTTTTTAATCGTTCAAAATCAAAAAAATGAAATTAAATTTTATCATATTAATTTATTCAATTTGAAATTTTCATTAGACTACAATAAAACAATTTATTTACCAAAAGACATTTTTCCAAATACAATATCATTAAAAAAAATAGGGTATTTAAACCACATTTATTATTTTTTAACAAACAGCAACAATTTAATTAAAATGATTAAACATGAAGATAATAAATGGTCAACTCAATATATTCAAACTCCAAATAATAATAAAATATTAGATTTTGTGATATGTCAAAAAACAATATATTCTTTAATAGAAAATATTGGTTTAGTCATTTATAAAATAGGAGATAAATTTGTTTCAAATATTACATATCATCTAAATAATATGGTAAAATTAGAACATTATATAAATATTTTTAACGGAAATGAATTTGTTGGGATTTTATTTACTCCAAAAAATGATTCATTTGAATTATTTATAGAATTATTAATTAATAATGAATTATATCCTCAAGTAAATAAAATAATATTATCTTCTCCTCAAAGAAACATAAAAAATTTTTATCAAATAGACCATTTCTTTAATTACTTTTACGATATAAATTCAAAGGAAATGATATATATAAGAAAAGCAATGTTAAACTCAATTCCAGATATAATGTATAAATTTAATTTAAATAAAATAAATGAAACAATAGAACAATTTTCATCAATAATAGATATATCAACACATTATCATTTTCCTCTTTTATTATCAAAAAATCATTTTTTTTTAATATCAAATATTTCTATTGGAAAACACAAACTAAATTGTACTTTTTATAATGATGGAAATTTTAATTTAACATTTATTCAAAGAGGAGAAATTTGTGCTGAAAGTTTAGAAGAATCAATAAATAATCCCTATGCAACATGTCAAAAAATAGTAACATATAATTTTCATGTTTATGATTCAAATTTTAAATTTGTTACTTTATCAATAGCAATATCAATTGGAATTTTAATTTTATGTTTTTTAATATTATTAATTATTATTATTTGTGGAAATCATTGGATGAAAAATTTCAATAATAATGTTAATAAGATTATTATTAAAGATAAAAAAAGTTTTTATGATGAAAGTGATATGATTAAACAAAGAATTCAAACTACGATTTATTATCCTTCTTTTTATTGTAAAAATGAAAAGATTGAAGAAAGTTTTAATAAAGATAATAATAATATTACAGCTTTAAGTAATAATAATAGAACAATAACTGATTTAAATAATAAAGAAAAAAGTGAATAATATATATGTTATAATTATTTTTATTTATTAATTTTTAATTATTTATTTTAAATATTTTATTGAATTATTATTTCATTTCTTTTATGGAATATAATAATATCTTAGTTCAATTAAATTATTTTTTTGGGCTTTTAGGATTTGGATTTTATGTTTTTTCATTTTTCTTTTTTAAATTTAAGTTTAAAAATGGAAGTTTGATATTAAATGAAAATTATACTTTAATTATCATTTATTGCTTAACAAAGTTTTTTATAGTTATAAAAATAAAAAACCTATATCAATATATTAATGAAAAAGGAATTCTAGATTTAATAATATTTATTTTATATACTTTTCAATATTATTATTTAAAAAATCAAATTGAAAAATTTTTAATTAGAAATGACATTTTTGATTCAGAAATTAATTTTGAATTTAATAAATTCTGGTTATATCATTTTTTTTTCATATTTTTAAATTTTCCTTATCAAATTTTTAATCAAAAAATCATTAACTTCTTAGAAAATATAAAAATATATCTTTTAATGGTATATGTAATTTCTTATTTTGTTTTTATAAACAAAAGAATAAAACAAATAATAAATCTATTTAAAGAAAAACTTGAATCTTCAGAAATATATTTAATAGTTCAAATTCTAAATGTTAAACATAATGATATATATATAATATATAAAAAAATGCATATTTTAATAACTGTAAATTTAATTATTTTCCTGATTAAATCCGTTTTATTAATTATAGTTAATATTTTAGAATTTCCTAAAAGTTGGTTATTAAAAATAATTAGTTTGTTGTTAAATGAAATTAATTTCTTAAGTATATCTCTTTATTTGATATATATTTTTTATTTATTTTATAATCTTAATGAAGAAAATAAAAAAATCAAAATAGATGATTATGACATTATTAATTTAGAAGAAGAAAAAAATAATTTAGAAATTGTAGAAAATGATGAAGAAGAAAAGGAGAAAGAAGATAATCAAGAAGAAAAAGAGAAAGAAGATAATCAAGAAGAAAAAATCAATACCAAAAATGATATAATATTAGAACTTAAAGATATTCAATTTTAAATAATATATTATTTAAATATATAAATATTTTAAAAATAATTTAATCTTTTATTTCAAAATGTTGTAATTATGAATATAAATTATTATTTAATATAAATATTTCTTTAATAGAAATTACTTTTAGACTTTTAATTTAATAAATCTTTAAATAAATTAATCAAATCTAAAGAATTTTAATTAATAAAGATTTTAAATTATAAACAACCAAAAAATTGTTGTAACATTTATTATGGTTTTCTACTGATAATTTTTATAATAAAATAAATAAATTTCTATATCTAATACTTCATATTTTTTTCATTTAAATAAAAAATAAAAATTTTATAATTAAATATTCATTTATTTTTATATAATACATTATTTTTTTAAAAACATGGTTCACAATCAATTAATCTAATAAATTAATATTTTTTTAATCCACATAATAAAAATAAAATATTTCATTTATAATTTCAATTAGTTTTAAATTAATTAATATAAAAAGAATGTCCTCAAATTTTGTAAAGTAAAATAACTTAATAATATATTTTTCATAAATTTAGCAACCAAATTTTGATTGGAGGAATTGAAAAAGATATTACTAAAAGTATTAAATAAAATTAAATAAAATATAGATGATTTAAAAGAATATTTTGAAAAAAATTTTTGTCCTGTAATTGATTGTTCAATGATAATTGAAAAAAACTCAAGTATAATATAATTATTTAAATTTAAATAGAATTTTCAAAAGGGTTTATAACTTTGCAAAATAAAGAAAAAATAAATGAAATTTTAAGAACTACTCATTTTATAAAAGGAAAAGAATTAAATTGTAAATTAGTAATTCCAAAAGAGAAATTAAAAAATAAATTTATTAGAAGAAAATTTTTTCAAAATGAAATTAATTTAACTTTTTCTTCTTTTTATAGTCTGACAAATAAAAATACTTCTTCTTTGTATTTGAGAAAAATGATTGTTGGTGGTTTATTACCTACTTTAACAACAAAAGATTTATTAAATTATTTTAGTCAATTTGGAGAAATTGAAAAAGGAATTATTATGACTGATAAATTAACTGGGAAATCAAGAGGCTTTGGAGTTATTATTTTTAATCAAAAAGAAACCATTGATAAAATTATGAAAAAAGGTAATTGCCATTTTTTAAATGGAAAGATAATTGAATGTAAAAGAGCAAAACCTAAAATTCAAAGTATGAAAATTTTACATGAAAAAGAATTTTTGACTAAATTTAATTCTTTTAATAATAATAATAATAATCATAGTAATTCTCTTAATAATAATAATGATAATGATAATAATATTATTAGCAATAATAATAATGATAAGAAAAAAAATGATGAAATTATTATTAATTATTCACTTAAATCTCTTGGAAAACCATTGATTAAAAATAAAAATCAATATAGGGAAAATTTATTTATATTTCAAAGTTATATTCCAAAAAAAAATGAAATAAATTTCTTATCAAATATTAAAGATTTACAAATAAATAAGAAATTAAATTCTTTGAATAAAAATTATAAATCAAATAATAAAATAGAAAACCAAAACAATAAAAAAAATGAATCACAAAATGAAAAAATTAGTAATACTAATAAAAATCAAATAAACCAATTTCAAGATTATTTTAATAATCAATTAAAAAATCCTTCATCTTATAATTTTATTCATTTTAAATTATATGATTCAAATGGAGAAGAAGTTTCTAAATTAAGTAATTATAAAAGAAATACTTTAAAAATAAAATTATTTCCTGAAGAATTAGATGATTATTTTGAAAAGAATCAATTAAAAATAAATATAAATACTGAAAAAGAAAATAACGAAGAAAAAAATAAAAAAGATAATTGTAATTGTTGTAATGAATTTGGTCCTGATAGAAGTTCTTGTAGAAAAGGAAAAACAAGAAGTTCTATTTTTAATAATAATGAAAGTTTTAAACCTTATTAAAAATTAGAACTTTGAAGATTTTAATTGTTTATATATATTTTAGTCAATAAATTATTTGTTTTGTTTTTCCTTCTCTTTCCTTTGATTTTTCAAAATTAAAAATTTCTCTTTGTAAATTGTAGGAATTAGTTTTTGATTTGTAAATTTAAATTTATCAAATATTTTCATATTTGGAAAAAAAAGATTTAGACTTTATAAACTTTAATTTATACATACAATATTTAAATGAATAAAACTTATATAGTCTTTAGATAAATTATGAGTATAAATTATTAATATATAAATTTAATAATTCACAACGTAACCTTCAATATTAAATTTCCATAAAAAAAAAAAAAAATAATTAATTAAAAAAGTCATCCAAAAAAAAAAACATATAAAAAAAAAATGCCTAGAAAATCAATAATGGCATTAACTTTAACAGAAAGTCCACGTGGTACTCAGTCAAAGAGTCAAATAATTCAAGACAACCGTAAAATTTTAATAAACGAATTATTTGATATGTGGGATTTGGATGGAGATAATAGAGTAAAATCAAATGAAGTTCGTCAAATGTTATCAGCAATGGGAAGAGAAGTAACAAATGAAGAAATAATGGATTTCTTAAAAATTGCAGATAGAGAAAATAGTGGATTAGTTGATAAAATTCAATTTATGGAAGCCATTGAAAAAATTTATTCTCTTCCTAATGATGCTGTTGAAGAAGTTAAAAATGCTTTTTCTCTTTTTGATCCTAATGAAACTGGGAAAATGACTACTAAAGCTTTTAAAGATATTCTACTTCAGTATGGTGATTTTAATCAAGATAATATTGATAATATTATTAAAATTGCTGATCCTGATGAAGTAGGATATATTGATTATGAAAATTTTGTCGATACTTGGAAATTCCAATAAGGCTTTTTAAAATATTTTATTTAATTGACTTTAAATTTATGTTTTTTTGAAAAAGAAGTTTTTTTAAGTTTTTATTAAAATTTTTTTTGGTTGTTTTAATTTGTTTTTATTTGATTTTTATATATTATAATTAATTGTTTTATTTGATATTTAATTTTTTTATTTATGAAATGATATTTATTCTCCAATTAAAGAAGAATCAATATCTTCGTCAAAATCTTTTTTCATTATTTTTTCCCAATGTTTTTTTGCATTTTCAATATTTGAAAACACTTTTTCATTATCTTTTAATTTAGGTTCATCCTTATATTTTAACATAACAATATCATAAATATCACTTAAACCTTTTTTATAAGCTTCTCTTCCAACTTCATTAACTTTATTTGCATACATAAAATTTTGAAAAAACAAATTAATTTGATCTTTATATTCATTTAAAAACTTTTTTCTTATTTTTTTTAACTGTTCAAATAATAAAAGTGAAAAATGAATTTTTTTAATGTTTTCATTAGAAATAATATTTTTATTTTCAAATTCCAAATAAAATAATTGAGGAGAGTCTTTATCAATTTGTTGAATTATTTTTTCATAATTATATAATTCAATAATAAAATTAACCAGTTCATTTTTTTTTTCTATGCAATCTTGACTTAAGTGTTCAAAAACACCAATTTGAAAAAAAGGAGGATCTTCAATGAAATAAATATGACATTCATGAATATTTCCTTTTAAATCACATGAAATTTTATATAATATATTTCTAAAAACAAATTTTATTGAAGGTTTAATATATAAACAAGCTGCTGATGAATAAATTAATTTATGGTATAAATATATTATTCTATTTCTTATTTTTATTATTATAAATATTAAATTCTGAGCATGTGTTAATTCTTCTATATTATTATCCATTGATAAATTTATTTTTGGAGTTTGTTGAAAATATGTTTCTTCTTGAATTGATGATGTTGAAGAACAACCCATTTTTTTTATTTAATATAAAATTTAAAAAAAACAATATAATAATAATTAAAATAATTGATTAATCTGCAAAACTATCATCCATATATTCTAATTCTTTCATTTCTTGTCTTGTTAAACTTTTATGTTCTAATTTTTGAATATGATATTTTTTCCAATATTTATGTTTATATTCATAATAATCTTCACCAAAATAATCAGTTCTGTTTTTTCTTATTGGAGGATATTTTTTTAATAATTCATTAAAATTATTTACTTTTTTTTCTATTACTTCACATTTTTCTTTAAAAGATAATATATCTTTATATTTTTTAGCATTTATTTTTTCTTTAATTACATTTTTAATATATTTATAATCTTCTTTTTCACTCAATTTTTTTCTACAAATTTTATTTAATTTTTCCAAATTTTCAGGATTTCTATTTAATATATTTTTTACTGTTGTTGGATTTATTACATCTTTTTTTTCATATAAATAATTTAATAAAGGAGCTTTTCTAATTGGAATTATTTTTTTATTCATTAAATTTTCAAAATTTCTTATTGAATCAATATTTTTTATTTTAGTATCATCTCTTATATTTGAAAAAGACAAATTTCTTTTTATTAAAATATCATGTTTATTTTTTTCAAATTTTTCTTTTAAAGTTTTAACTCCTTTTTGTCCTATAATATCTTTCATTGAATATTTTCTATTTAAACCAATTAAAAAATCATCTTGAATTAAAGGATTAATTATTAATTCTTGTTCTTCTAAAATTAAATTTTTTTCTCCAATTGAAATATCATATTTCATTTTTTGTTCTTTTGGTAAAATTAATTTTTTCCTTTTTAATTGTATATTCTTTGATTTTTTCTTTAAATAATTTATAGAAACTGAATAAAACGGAATTATTCTCTTTTTCTTTTTTTCTTTTATAAAAATACTTTTTTTTGGAAAAGGAATACTATTTTTTTTTTTTTTTTTTGATTGGGGAATTTTTAAAGAAATTGTATTTATTGGAAGTGGAACATTAACAGGTTTAAAATTTATATTTTGAAAAATATTTAATTTTGGAATAGTTAATAATTTTTCATTTGTTCTTGAAATTTGAACTTGAGATTTATTCTTTTTTAATTCTTTTTGTTTCTTTTCTTTTTCTTTTTTTTCTTTATTTATTGTAAAAGATAAATTTCTTATTGTACTTATTCCTTCTTCTGTGACTATAATTCTCATTTTTTATAAAATTTCATTTTTTAAATAATTTAAACTTTATTAATTAATTATTGATTGTTTATTAAATTAACTATTTTCATTAAAAAATGAAAAACTCTAATGTAATCATTAACTATTCTATTCCATTCCATTTTGAGGATATACAGAAAATTTTTCATGATGCTTATGGAAAAAATATCAATGAATTTACTTTTATTAATGACAATGAAAAAAAAGAAATAAATGAAACAAATTACGATGATCAGTTTTTTAATTCAAATTTTAATTTAATATTATCAGAACAAAAAACAAAAAAAAAAAATTTTGAAGAATCAAAAAAACTTATTGATAAAAATAAAAATTCATATGATGAAGAAAAAAAAAAAGAACAACAATTAAATGTAGAAATAAATAAATTAGAACAAAACTACATTAAACAAACATTTTATTTAGTAAAATATATAGATGAATATAAAAAAAATAAAGATAAATACCAAAATCCCACAAAATTTATAGAAAAAGTGAAAATGGATTTGGAAAAAAATTTAAAAAAAGAAATGGAAGATGATTTAAAAAAAAAACAAAAATTAGAGAAAATGAAAGAAAAAATTAAAGAAGATTTAAAAAAAGAAATAAAAATTGATTTAAATAAAATAGAATCAGATATGCTAGATCAATTAACACAGAATTTTGAGGAAAAAAATTTGGATTTAAAGAAAAAAATAGAAGAATATAAAGAAACAGAAGATATAAGAGTTGAAAATATTAAAAAAAATAAGGACCGTGATTTATATGAATTAATTGAACCAAGTAATAATATTTATAATAATGTTATGTGTGAGCATTGTAATCAAAGACCTATAATTGGTTATTTATATAAATGCCATGAATGTAAAGAACAACCTTATTATTTATGTGAAAATTGTGAAAATGAAAATTATGAAAAACGTTTTCACATTTCTTCACATCAATTTGAAAAAATTAGAAAAAAAAAACCAAAAAAAAAAATAATCGATGAAGAAGATGGAATTGAAAAAGTTAAGTAAAAACAGGATAATAATAATAAGAATGAATATTCTTATAAAATTGAATATGTTAGAATGTAAATGTATTCTTGATTTTTATATGGAAAAAAAAATATGGATATCCAATTTAATTATTTTAAAAATAAAATAAAAAAATATTTAATTTTATAATAAAATAATTAATTTAATTTCTATATATCATAATTAAGTAAAAATATGAAAATAAGTGATATTCTAGATCAAAAAATAGGAGCTTATGTTAATTTAAAGTATACAGAAACTTTTTGCATTATTTTAAGAAACATAAATAATATAATAAGACAAGAAGAAAAAAATAAGCCATATGAAACAATATTTAATAAATTTTACAAAGAAAAAAATTTTAACAACCAAAATTCAATGAAAGAAAAAATCGACAAATATTTTTCAATAATCAAAAAATCAATGTTTACAAAAGAAAAGTGTTTAAATATAATTTTATCAAAAATGGAAATATCATATTTAAAAAGAAAATCAAAAATAATAAGGAATAAATGTCATTTATTTGCAAAGCAATATAATAAACATGAAAGTTACATAATTGAAAAATATATAAAATTATGTTATAAGAAAATAAAAAAAATAAAAGATGAAGAATCAGAAAAAAAAGAAATTGAAAATCAAAAAAATAAAAAATTCAAAATTAGAAAACAAAAAACAATGATAGAAAAAGAAGGAGAAAGTGATGAAGAAGAAATAGGAGAACATGAAAAAATGATAAATTTATTTATTGGTAAGTTAGATTTTAAACATTATTCTGGAAAAATTCAAATAATAACAATTAAAAGAGCTAATTTTGTTAATGGATTTTTATTTAGAAATATCGATGAAAATAATTCAAATGAAGATGATAGTAATCAAAAATTATTAACTTTTAAATCTCCTACTCCACATTATAAAGAGAAATTAATTAGAGCTGAAAAAAAAGAAAAAAGAAAACATTTATTTATTGATAAAAAATCTTTAAAAAAAAAATTTCTTAATGAAACTTCTAGAAATAATATTATTCATTCTATTAATAAAGATTATAGTTATACTATAAATAAAACTTTACCTACGGAAAATTCTTTATCTGTTGAAAAAAATGATTATAAAAATAAAAATAAGGTTCAAGTGTATCAAAATAATATTTTGAATAAGGAAAAAAATTATAATAAAATTTCATTAATTAAAAATCATACTTTTGATAAAATTAACATTTCCAAAACAATAAATAATCTTCCTTCAATAGAAAACAAAAAACAATCTAATATAAAATTAAGTAAAAAACCTTTTAAATTCGATTATTTTTCAAAAACAGATATGTATTATTAACAAAATATATAAATTAGTATAATAAAAAAAAATAAAAAAAAAAAAATTTAAAATAAATTGTTTTTAACTATATTAAAACATGCAAATAATAATAAATATATTTCAAAATATTAAACGTAAAAAACATTCAATGAATTTAATTTAATAAAGTTAATTGTGATAAAGTATATTTATTAATAAAAAGCCAATAACAAAAATGTTGAACAATTTCAACTAATTCACTAATTTTTAATCCAAAATTATTATGTTGTTCCATAAAATCTACACAAAAATCATTACAAATATCAGGAATAGTTTCAGCACAATAAATTTCAGTATATTTATTTTTATTTCCTATAATATGATTACTTTTAACTAAATTATTTCTAAATTGATTTATACATTCTCTGAATATTACTATAAATTTTAAAATAAAAGAAAAATAAGTTTTGTTTGTTAATTTTGAAGTTTCTTTTAAATATAAAAAAAATATTGAATCTAAATTAGGTTTATCAATAATTTCTTGTTCTTGATTTCCTTCATTTCCTAAAATTGCAGTTCTTGATTTTTTTTCAATTTTAGGATTTTCCAAATCCCAATTATTAATAATAAAATTCCCGAAATAATATTTTTCAAAATTATCAATATCAGAAAAAATATCATTTTTATACAAATTGAAAATATCATTTAAATTATTTTTAATAATTTCAAAATTAATATAATCATTATTAAATTTCCTTAAATCACAAAAGAAAAAATTTTCAAATTTAATTTGAGATTGATTAAGAGAATTAGAAGAAATTTGTTCTTTTCTTGGTCTTCCTCTTCCTTTTTTTTCTCCTTCAAAACCATAATTATGTTTTGTTTTTCTATGATTTGTTAATGCTGGAGCTGATAAATAACATTTTCCACAATCTGGACATTTAAAATTTCTTCCTTCTATTACACTTTTACTTCTTCTTGTTCTTCTTAATTTTTCTTGATTTATTTCATTTATGTTATTAGTGTTAAATGTAATATTTAATTCTTTTTCCATTTCTCTCTTATCTATTTTTAGTTTCTCTGTTTCCAATTCTTTGCTATTTATAGGAGAATTTTCTTTGTACATTTTTGTATAAAGAAATTTTTATTTTTTATTTTTTTTGTTATTATTTTTCAATTTTTAAGAATATTTTTTGTTCTTATTCATATTTTTGATTACTAATTCTTTAAATTATTATCTTATGTTGAAATTATGATTGATAGACAATTAATTAAATTAAAAAAGTATAAAATAATAATAAATAAATTTTTAAAATTAAAAAAACAAAAAATGTCAAAAACCCAAAATCCTCAATCTCATCTTTTCATAAAAACAGATTATTTAAATATAGAAAAGCATAATTCCCAAAAATCAAATATAACAGATTTAAATAATGAAAATAAAAAAACAAATTATATTACAACAACATCAGAACATAATCCAAATTTTCAAAATATATTTAAATCTAAACCCCCTTTATTAAAAATACAAAATACCCAAAAAAATAATAATTATATTGATATAAATGAATATATAGGAAAAGAATCTCATCGTCCTTTAACATTAGATATAATAGATTTAAAAATAAAAGATTTCGAAAATGGTAAAACTTCTAATAAAAATATGGGAATAATTAAAGGATATGCAGCAAACACTCATGAAGGTTTAATTAGAAATTATAATGAAGATAGAGTTAGTATTATAATTAATATGAATAAACCTAAAAATTATAATATAGATTTAAAAGGTAAATGGCCAAAAGTATCTTTTTTTGCAATTTATGATGGACACGGAGGTAAAAATTGTGCAGAATATTTAAGAGATAATTTACATAAATTTATATGTAATGATGTAAATTTCCCAAATAATATTGAAGAAGCAATAAAAAATGGTTTTAAAGAAGCAGAAAATGATTTTATAAATAATTACGCATTATCAAAAATAAATAATAATAATATAAATGATAGAAGTGGTTCATGTGCAGTAATAGTATTAATAGTAGAGAATAAAGTTTATATTGCAAATGTAGGTGATTCAAGAGCAATAATGAGTACAAATAATGGTAAAAAATTAAGAGAAGTAACAATTGATCATAAACCAAATGAAATAAAAGAAAAAAATAGAATAATTAAAAATGGAGGTAAAGTATATCAAAGTCAAACACAATTAAATAATAATAATAATAATAATAATATTTTAATTGGTCCTTTTAGAGTTTTTCCAGGAAGATTATCAGTTAGTAGAACTATTGGTGATATAGAAGCTAAAAATATTAAATTTGGAGGAAATCCAAATGTTATTATTGCTATTCCTGAAATTTATTCTTTTGATTTAATTCATGATGATATTGATTATTTTATTTTAGGATGTGATGGAATATTTGATCAAATGAATAATAAAGAAATTTTTAACTCTGTTTGGATGATAATTCATCACTTTTGTAAAAGTAATTTTAATGTTCATAATATTTGCGGAAAAGTTGTTGATTATGTTTTAAAAGCTTCTATGGCGAGAAAAAGCTTTGATAATGTAACTTGTTTAATTGTTTCTTTTAAAGATTTCGGTGATAAAAATTTGTTTGGAAAAAATTTTATTGTGAGTTCTAATGAAAGAAATCATGTTAAGAAATATATTAGAAAAAATTATTCTCTTGAGAATAAAAGCATTAGAAATATTTTAACCGATGATTTGGAAGAAAAAAAAATGAACGATGACAAAAATAATAAAAAAATTAAAAGTAATGATAATTTGAAAGATTTAAGTGATTTAAAGGAAAATTTTAATTTAAAAAATAATCATACCAAAAATAACAACAATAATAATGAAAATGAAAATAAAGAAATAAATAAAATATCTGATAATCATCTAAATGGAAAACCAAGTTTTTTAAATCAAGATAATTTCCAACAAGCAAGATATACTCAAAGAGAAAGTTCAAATTTATTTCAATTAAAGCAAAATCAAAATTTAAAAAATAATAAATTACCAAATAATTCAAATATTAATAATGATAATAAAACAAATGAAACAAATAATAATTATCCAAATAATAATATAATGTCAAATAATACAGAAAAATATACTCCTAAAATAATGAATAAAAGATATAATAGTTCTTCTAAAAGCAGAATAAATAATTTTTATAATAACAATTTTTATGATAATAAAAATTATAATAAATATCATTTAATTACAGAAAGAAATTCAAATCAAAATTCAATTCCAAAATTTAATCACAAACTTATTTCTCAAACAGAACCAAATAATTATAATATATTTATGACTCCTAAAAATTCTAAATTAAAAAAAATTAATAATAATAATGGATTAGGAATTAAAAAAAAGAAAGATTTATTTTTAGAAACAAATGATAATTATTTTATAAGAAATAGTTTACCTCAAAAATATAATACAACATCAAAAGAAAATGGATTTTTATCTTATACAGTTGGAAGAAATAATAACCAAAATAAAAATGAAAAAAGTGATTTTTGAAAATAATTAAAATTTTAGTAACTTTTTTTATTTATTATATAAATGATAATATATTTATTTATTGTATGTTTAAGTTCTTATTTATTATTTTTTTCTCATTAATTATTTTTAAAATTGAATTATTTTAATAATAATTAATATCTTTTTTATGTTTCTATTTATGAAAAAGTTATTTTTTAAGATTAAAAAATGGATGATTGTGAAAATTATGAATTAAGTTTAAATGCAAATTTAATAATGTTTGAAAATAGTTATAAAGAATTAATGAGGATAAAACCTACATCAAAAGAAAATAAAGAAAAAATAGAAAAGAAAATAAAATTAATAGACCAATTAATTCCATCAACAAATAAATTTTTTGAAAAATATATAAATGAAATGAAAAAATGTAAATTAGACCATAAAATGAAAATAAAAGAAACAGAAGAAAAAAAAAAGAAATTTAAAGAAATGTCAGAACAATATAATTTAAACGTTAATAAATTATATTTAGAAAATTTTGAAGAAAAAGAAGAAAATAATAAAGAACTAAAGAATTCAACAAATGAAGAAGAAGAAGAAATAAAATTTCAAGTAGGAAAATTATTATCAGATGATCCAAATTATATTTGTGGAGTTTCAAAAAGTGAATTGAAAAAAATAATAGAAATAAAAAATTCAATGAAAAAAACTTTAGATGAAATCGGTGAAATTTTAAAACAAAATGATTATCAATTTGAACAAATAGAAAGTAATGTAGAAAAAGTACTTGATGATATAATAATAGGAAATGGAGAATTAAAAGAAGCTGCGAAAATTCATATTGAAAGAAGAGCTTTGGAAATTAAAATGAAAGTCACTTATGTTTTAACTACTATTCTATATTATATTCCTGGATTTAGAAGTCTTCCAAAAAGTGCTTTAGTTGGATTTGGTGGAGGAAATTTAATTGGGAATTTAATTGAAAAAATGGGAAAAAAATATCTTGATATGATTGATAAAAAACAATATTAAAAAAAGAAAAATATTTTTTTATATTTAATTTAATAATATATTAAATAATTTATAATATATCTTAATAATTAAAAATTATAAATATCATCCATATAAAATTTATATTTTTCTTAACATTTCTAAAAAAACTTTTTCACTTCAAAAAAAATAAAAAAAAGAATTATTCATCTCCAAATTTCTCAACAACTCCATTATTAATTTCTGTAATTTCAGTAGAACTCACTGCAAATTCTTTTTTTCTAAATTGTTGTAAAACAGGAACAATTTCTTTAAATCCTTTATAAATATCATTTCTATTTTTAGCTCCAGTTAAAACAATTTTTCCACTGACAAAAATGAGTAAAACTATTTTAGGATTGACCATATGGAAAATAAGTCCAGGGAACATTTCAGGTTCATAACTACAGAATTTTAAATATTTAGAAGCTAATCCTTCTAGTCTAATAGGGAATTTAACATCACAACTAGCTACAATATTTTGTATTTTAAATTTAGAAAATTTCACAGGGAATCCTAATTTCATAATTATTTTAGCATATTGACGAGAAGCAATTCGTGAATCTTCCTCACTTCTTGCACCTGTACACACCATCTTCCCACTTGCAAAAATTAGGGATGTTGTCTTTGGTTGCTTTATACGCATTATCACTGCAGCAAAACGCTTTGGATTGTATTCTGCGTTACGAGCTCTTAGTGCTATTTCACGGAGGTTTAGTGTACATTCTAAATCACATGTACTTACTATGTTTTGAAGTTTGGGATATGGTGAACCTGGAAGAATGTCATAAGGAATAGGAAGAGAGGGAAAGTCTGAGGATGACATTTTTATTTTTTTTATTTATTTTTTATATTCATATTTTTAGAATTTTTTTATTTTATGGCTTTTTATCTATGTTTTTCTTATTTTTTTACAATTATTTAAATAAATAAAATAAATTTCAATTTCTTTAAATCTTTTTAAAATTATTTGTTAAATATCTATTAAAACACTAATATTTTTTTAAATATCTAAGTACTACCTAATTCTTTAAAATCTCTTTCAACTAAAGAAACTCCACTTTTTCCTTCTAAACCTTTAATGAAGTTATTGACTAAGGAAAAATGAAGAAAATGGAAAAAAATCCAAGCAAGAAAACTAAATCCTAAGAAATATTTATAAGCATCTATTCTTCTTTCTTCATCAAATAATAAAATAAAAAAGAGAACAATATAGCAAATTACATTAGCAATAAAACATAAAATGTAAAATCGAGTAGCACTTCTAAATCTAATTACAGTATTGCTAGTGTATGTTAAATAATATTTTAAGGAGAATAAAGTTAATAAAATTAATCCAATTGAAAATCCAATACCAACCCAACAAAAACCGGCTTTGAAATTATACATTATCACTATTAAAAGAAAGTTTGATATTACACTTACTAAATATGAGATTAAAATTGATAATTGTAAATTTAAACAACCTGGATTTCTCCTTTTTCCAATATCCATTAAATTTTAATATATTATTTTAATTATTTATATATTAAATATATGATTATATTAATATATATATAAATTCATAATCATAATTATAATAAATTATAAAATTCATTTTCTTCTTTTTTTTTATTTTTTCGAATTTCCCTTTTTTTTTGTTTCATTATCTATATCATTATCTTCAAGAAAATTATGAATGTTTTCATTATAAGCAGCAGAAATTCTTTTTTTATTGATAATATTATTACTAGGAAACCTATTAAAAATGTTATTATCATTATTATTTTCTTTTTCATTATTTTTATTATCATTAATTCCATTACTATTATTACTTTTAATCTCAGAGCTTTCATCATTATTAGAAAACATAGAAGAATTAGATTTTGATTCAGAATCTTCATTTTCATTCTCTTCCTCATTCATTTCAAATTCTTCAACTCTTCCTTCTAATTTTCCGTCATTAAAAAAAACTTTAAATTTCTTATCTTTATTAGTTAATATTCCATTTCCATTTGGTTTACCATTTTTAAAAGGACCATCAAATATTTTCCCATCAGACCAATAAAAAATACCATGACCTTCTTTAATATTATTAAAATAATCTCCTTTATATTTACCTCCATCAGGCCATTTATAAATTCCCTTTCCATGCATTTTCCCATTTAAAAATGTTCCTGTATATGATTCTCCATTTGCCCATTCATAATGTCCTTTCCCTGTTATATTATTATCTTTAAAGTCCCCTTCATAAAAATCTTTTAAAGTTTTATATGTTAATTTCCCTTTACCATTCTTTTTATCATTTTTATATTCTCCTTCATATATATTTTCACTTGTTTCTTCTCTTCCTTTCCCTTCCTTAATTCCATTTGAAAATTCACAATTAAATGTTATTCCATTTAATGTTTTTTTTATTCCTTTTCCATCTAATTTTTTATCTTTGAAAAATCCTTCATAATAATTACCTTCTTCATCTATTAATTTCCCTATTCCTGTAAATTTATTTTTCTCAAAAGAACCATCATATTTACATCCTAATTCATTTATTAATATTCCTTTTCCATTTAATTCATTATTAATATTTACTTCTCCTATATAAAAAGAATTCACTCCTTCATATTTTAATATAAGCAATTTGGTAAAATATCTTTTTTCTTTAAATTGAATATTATTATTATTATTTGAATTAGAATTTATTAATAAATTTTTATATGATTCTTCATTAATTTTTGTCCCTAATAATATTTCCATACTTTTTAAATTTGGAGTTAAATATTTATTATATAATTCTTTTATTTTAGTTACTGTTTCTTCTTCAAATGTTATTTTTTCTAAAGGAAATATCTTTTTTCTATAAATATACCCTTTGAAAATAGCTTGGATTAAAATAATTAAATGTATATTTTTTTCATATATTTGAGTATTTTTTTTTACTTTAAATCTATTTTTTGAATTATCATCATCGAAATTATTCTCACCATTATAATAACTATTTGAATTATCTTCTATTGAATTTTTAAAAGTTACATAAGATTTTAAATCACGAATACTTTCTACTTTATTTGATAAAGGAGGATTTTCTGAATTATTTCCTCCATTTTCCTTTTGCTCAAATTTAACTTCATCTTTATCATTTGAATTACAACAAACACATCTGCTATTACTTTGACCCATTTTCTTTTAATAATTTTTTTTTCATAATATAAATAATCTTAATTTCTCTATTAAATATTAAATAATTGATATTAATTTCTTATGAGGACACTAAATTAAATAATAAAAAACTAATTAAAATAAATGAATTGAGAAAAAAAATTACTCAATTTTGATTTTTTTGTCTTTTTTTTTTCCGGAAAAAAGTTTTTTTCCCAAAAAACATAAAAAGACAATTATAATAAACCAAGCAAAAGCAACATCATAACCATTAACAATAATCCAGCTAAAACTTTTAAAATATGTATCAATAACTAAAGAATCATATCCATGTTTTAATACAAAATTTAACCAATATTGAAATTCCTCTCTTGGATTTTTTAAATCTTTAATAATACTACTAATTCTAATAGTATTTAAAGTATATTTCTCATTATTTAAAACATTAAAAATAGCATTTTTTAAATTATCTTTATTAATAAATTTATTTCTTTGAAAAACAATTCCCATTTCATTTTTTTTAATAAAAGAAGCAGTATTAAATTGATCTAATCCAACTCCTAAAACTACCATTGGTTTTCCGTGATAAACACTTTCACATATTGAATTAAATCCACCATGAGTAACAAATAAATTTATTCTTGAATCACCTAACAAATTATTTTGATCAACCCATCTTGTTGCAAAAACATTTTCTGGTAACTTTTTTATTTCTTCATCATTCATTTGCTCTTCTCTTATCGATAATATAAAACCATATTTTTCTTTTTCAAATATTTTAAATATATTTATTAAATCTTCCTTACTTATTGATGTCATTATTGTTCCTTGAGAGACATATGCATTTTTCTTATATTTGTTTAAAAAATTATCTAATTTCTTATCTTCTATTTTTTCACTTGGTTTTGATGTTATTGTATTTAAAAAAATAAAATTTGGAGGTGAAGAAATAGGAAAAACAATACCTAAAGGAAATTGTAGTATATTTATTGAATCTGGAAAATGAATCACAGAATCTAAATTATAACCATATGAATTTAAAAATTTAACTTGTTGGGTTTGAAATACAAAAAACATAAATTTAGTTGCACTTTGAACAAAAAAATTTAAAAATCTTTCTATAAAATTCATATCATTTGTATATTTACTTCCTATTGTTGGAGTATATGAAGGATTTAATTCATAATTTCGATATAATGTTTGTGGTAAAACTGGAGGCATTAAATACATTTTCTTTTTTATTTTTAATTCACTTTGAATTACTTTATGAATAAAGTTTGGAACATCTGTTGATATTATATCAAAAAAGTCTCCATTTATATTTAAATTTTTTAATGTTTTTAATATATCACTTTCCATAAATTCTTTAATGTTAAATTTCATTCCTTTATTAAAATTTAAAAAACCAAACATTGGATTTTTATTCATTTCATCTAAACTTTTACCAAACATATCTTTAAATATTTCTTTTTTACCATAACCATATACAAACACTTTTTTTGGAAATTTTTCAATCAAGTCTTTCCAAGTGTCAGTATCGATATTATGAATCACAATGTAATATTCATAATTATATATATTTTCATTGTGTAATGTATAATTAAATAAGTTTTTAATTACATAATTGTGAGTTCTTCCTCCTGGAAACATTACTTGCAATATTCTTTTTGTTGGTAAAGAATTCATTTGATTAATATATAAAAGGGTTATTATGCAATACCATATTTTCCACATTAAAAATAATTTTTTTCTACGCATTTTTTAATTATAATTGTTGAATTTAAGTATGTCATCAACTAAAAATAATATTTAATATTATTAAAAAACTTGAAAACATTAAAAATGAATAATTCATAAAATTATTAATTTTATTCAAATAAAAATATTTATTGTTTATAATCTAATAAAAATATTTATACTAAATCTATTGTAATTGTTGTTGGTTAAAGTAAGATTACATAATAAATAAATAGATTTTTAAATGATAAAAGAAAATTATTTTTTTTATATTCTTTTGTGATTCATGCAATTTTTATGATTCATTTATGATTATCATATTAAAATATTTTTCATTTCTTTTTTCAAATTAAAATTTTTAATATTTTTTTTTATTATCACTATTAATAATATTATTTTTTTCTTTATCAACTTTATCTAAAATAGAATTAGATTTATTATAATAATTTAAAGTATTTTTATTTTACTTTATCTTTTAAATGTTTTAATTTTTTATATTTTATTTTTTGAAGAGTAAATAATAAATGAATTAAAATAAATGTAATATATTTAATATATAAAAATGTAATTAAAGAATAAATAAATAAAAGATATAACTGAAATGGATGAATCAAACAATTCATCAAACAATCAAAATGATTCTGTTGAAAATAATGAAGAATATTCAAATAATAATAATAGAGAAAATGAATCAAATATGAATGAAAGTGAGTCTCATATAGAGAATGAATCTTTATA
>JAEEGK010011103.1_pt1 | contig 20635 bp, 10 predicted proteins | sample 8958771 | NCBI WGS metagenome assembly JAEEGK01 (sample SAMN16246547, study PRJNA631951) | gut metagenome | biome: gut microbiome; feature: rumen; material: SC-attached | host: Bos | place: Iran: Karaj | collected 2018-10
ATTTTTGTTTATTTTTTTTGTCTAATTTAAATAATTAAAAAAAAATATATAAAATGAAAGAAAAAGAAGAAAACGAAAAAGAAATTTATAATCTTTTTTATGAACAAAGAAATGAAGAAATATGTCCGAGTACTTTTATGGATTCAAATAAAGAAACAAATAATATTCGAAAAGAAAAAGTTTATTTGGGAAAAAAAGTATTGAGAAAAGATAATTTAAGAAGTAAAATTTTGAATCACTTTATGAATTTTATTATTTTATTTTTAAATGAATACACTCATAAAATTTATTCTTGTCAAAAAGTTTATTTTATAAAGATGAATTATAAAGAAAGAAAAAAAGTAAATGTTGAATCAATTAAAAAATTAATGGATTTAACAATTGAACAATTATGTCAATTAAAAACATCTTCAAAATATTCCATATATGATGAAAAAAATAATTATGAATGTTTAGAAATAATTCGTAAAGATTTAAAAGAAGAATTTATTAATATGAAAATTTCAGATTTTTATCAAAATTATTATTTATGTGAAGATGAAGAATATTTAAAAAAAGAATTTGGAATATCTTCAAAAACTCAAAATTTTAAATATTTATTGGAGAAATATTCAAAAGATCATTTCGAAAAAAAAGCAATATATGAAAGTGGAATAAATTTAGTTAAAAAATTTATAAAAAAACAACGTAAAAAATAAAATAACAATAATACATTATCGAAAATATAAATCATGGATAATAATATGAATAACATTATATAATATGAAATATAGATTATAAAAAAAAATTATTATATATTCTTTAAATTAAATTAATTATATTATAAAAACAAAAATTATATTTTTTTATATAATGGGAATAACATGTGGATGTATACCAATGAAAGGAAATGAATCCAAAAATTATTTATCATTTGATAACATAACAAAAGAAAATTTTAACAAAGAAATATTTGATTTTAAAAAGCACAGTCAATTAGTTTGGGTTTGTATAAATGATATAAGAATAAATCCAAAAAAATATTCAGAGCTTTTATTAGATATTTTATCATTATTAAAAAATAATAAAGAAAAAGGAGAAATTGAAAATAAAAATATTCAAAATACAAATAATTTTATAACTGATTATGATGAAAATCCAAGAACTTCATTAAAAGAATTTTTATCTTCTTTTCTTCAATCAAATGATGAAATGCATTCTATTTTACAAGAACTCGTATCAAAATTTGAAACTTTAAGTTCTAAAGAAATAAAATCAATAGAATATGAAAATGAATTATATGAAGCAATTGATCATTATTATAACTCAAATAATAATATTAATAATAATAATAATAATATTGATAATAATAATAATAATATTTCTCCTTCTTCAATTTTTAGTATTGCAATGAATAAAAATTTAAAAGCAATTGAATATGAAATTAATAATTATACTCAACCTGAGATAACAATTTGGAAAATATTATTAGATAATAAAGAAAAAACAGATGAAATAATATCTAATGATTATATTAAAGGAATAGCATATTCTTTTTGTGAAGATAATAATTTAAATAATTTTAAAACTAAAATATATTTTTTATATGAAGTTAAAACTAAAGATGTTATTATTACTGGAATTAATCCTCTTTCTGGAGTTTATTTACCTTTAAAATTAGATGAACCTTTTTTTAAAGATATTCCTTATAAAGATAAAATAATTGGAGGTTCTTATGTTTATATTGAAGATGGCATTAATGTTGAATTTATTTTATATAATGGAGAAAAAGCTGAAGAAAATATTAAATTAAATGATTAATCTTTTTTTATATTATTGTTATTATATTATATATATTTATTTTTTAATTTTAAAGTTTTTTAAAATTATTTTATTAAATATAATATTTAATCTTGTTATATTTTTTTATTTAAACTCTTTTTTTTTTAAGGAATTTTTTCATTTGAAAAAATTTTGAGAACTTAAATTTTTAGATAATTGTTTTCCATTTGGAAAAAATGTTTTTTTATTAATCAGATTTTTTCTATGGAAATATTTAGATGAAGAAGATTTCATTAATTTTTTATCTTGAAAATTAATATAAGAAGGTAAAAAAATTCTAATTCTTTGTGTATTCATATAATTTTTTTCTTTATTTTTAAAATTCTTATATTTAGGAATTATAGGAATAATTTCAGTTTTCTTTTTTTGAGGATAAGAATTTAATTCAGTTTTAGTAACTAAAGTTTTATTAAAATTATCAATTCCATTTAAATCATAAAAATCTTTTTGTTCTGAAGATTTTTTATATTTTTCTTTAAAAAAATTAATATTTGAAAAATGAGGTTTCTTTCTATAATATTCTTCTTCATTTATTAAATTTGCATTTTCAATCATATTTTTTAAAGGAGTATTTATATTTGTTTTAATGAAATTATTAAATTTTTCTTTTTCTATTGTATTATTAAAAGTATTTATTGAATTTTTAAGAATATTATTTGTTGAATTTGTATTATTTAAAATATTATTATTATTATTTTTATTAATAGTTAGATTTCTACTTTTTAAATCTTTCATTGAAGAATTTCTTTTTTTTATTAAAGGATTTAAAAAGGATTTTTCTTCATTTTTTTTTAGAATTTCTTTTCTATTATCTTCTTCAATAAATTTAGATAAAGAATTATATTTTTCAAGAGAATATTTATTATATTTACTAAAAAAATCTCTTCCTCCAGTTTTTATTTTTTCATTTTCTATAATATTAACTCCAATTTCAGGATTAATTTGATTAAAATTAGATCCTGAAATAATAATTTTTTCACCAACTTTTTTATTTAAATCATTAAAAATAAAATCATTTAAACTCCTTAAAATTTTACTTTGAAATATCCTTAAACCTTTCAAATTACGATTTTTTTCTTTTTCTTTATCTTTATCTTTATCATTTTCTTTATTTTTATCTTTATCTTTTTCTTTATCTTTTTCTTTATCTTTATTTTTTTCATTTTCTTTTTCTTTATCAAACATTTTAAAATCAAATCTATTGAGATTTTTATTTTTTTCAACAGGAATTTTTTCATTAAATTCTTTATATTTAATATCACTTTTTATTTGTTTTAATTCTTTTGTGTCTGAATTTAAAGAAAAAAATTCTTTTTTTAAATTTTCAATTGGTATTTCTTTAACATACACAATATCTCCATTTGAATCAACTGTTATTTTTTTATTTTTAATTTGATTTTTAAAATTTTCTTTTTTTTGATTTTTAATTTCTTTTAATTTTTCTTCATTTTCTTTTTTTAAATTATTTTCATTTAACTTAACAATCATTAACTCATATTCTTTTCTTAAAGTATCAAAATATTGATCTTGTTCAACTTGTTTAGGAGATCTAATTTTATTATAATCAATTTGATGAAAAGAAAAATTATGATAACCTTTTTTTTTCTTTGGCTCATTTACAGTTATTATATCATTATTAGTAAATTTATGTAAAGAGTTTTTTTTAAAAACATTTCTTTTATAAGATTTAGGAGTTTCATCTTCTTCTTTAATATTTGATTCTTCTATAATTTCAAATTTAATAAAATTATTTTTATAAATTGAAGATCTATCGATTAAACAACTTTTTGGTTGAGTAATACCTCCCCAAAAATTTTTTTCTTTTTCAAAAAAATCATTTATTGTTTTTTTATTATTATTAAAATTATTATTTGTTTCTATTAAACTGTTTAAATTTCTTTCTGTTGTTAAATTTGAAGTATGAATATTTGTTATTATTTCATTTGATATTGATATTTCTTCAAATTGAATTTCTTTTTCTATATTATAATCATCTTCATCATATGTTATAAAATATGTTTTTGATATATTATTTAAAATGCTTTTTATTGATGAATAACAATGATTTGAAAGTTCTTTTTCTATTCTTTTTCTATATATTTCTGTCATTGTTAATGATATTATTTTTTCTATTATTAGCTTTGATATTGTCTCTGAGTATATTCCTAATTCTAATCTTGGAATAAATATTTCTTCCTCTTGATTATCTTTTTTATTATGATTTTTATCATTTTTTTTTTTTTGGGTATTTGTTTTTTTTATTTTATTATTTTTCATTATTACTTTTTATAATTTTATTTAATAAAATTTAAATCAATCAAAAATATAAAATTTCATAAAAAAATTAATAAAAAAAACAAAATGAGAAAAATGGAAAATCAAAATAAGAGAATAAAAACTAATTTTTTTAATTGAACATTATTTGAAAATTTATTCAATATTTTAAAAAAAGAAAAGGGATAAATAATTTAAACAAAAAACAATTTTCATTCCAAAATATATTATAATTGTAATTAGTTTTAAATGAAAAAATTCCAGATTAATAATATGGATTAATAATAAATTTATGGGATTCAAGACTAATTACATTGAAAAAAATTCAAACCATTAACCTTTATTTATTTACCATTTTCAAAGAAAGAATTTATAATATAAAAAAGAAATAATTTATTTAATGAAAAATTTTCAATTTTGAAATTATTATTTAATTTTATTATTTAATTTAAAAAAATAATATATTTAAATATATATAAACAAATATAAAATAAAATCAAAAAAAAAATCGATTTTTCATCTCAAGAAATAAACTTTCAAAAAAGAATAAATTTCCCAAAAAAAAGGTAAAAAAACCACTATATATATTCATTAATATTTTTCTTTCCAACAAAATTATCATTATTCCAAAAGCCATTAGCAATTTCATTTCCATTTTTATCAACTAATTTTCCTAAACCATGTTTTTTCCCATTTAAAAAAAGACCATAATATTTATTTCCTTGATTATCTTCATAAATTCCTTTTCCATTAATAAGTCCATTTTTAAAAAACCCAATAAATATATTTCCATTAAAAGAAATAAATTTACCTTTTCCCGAAATAATATTATCTTTAAATTCTCCTTCATAAACATTACCATTTTTAAAAATAAATTTGCCTTGACCATTAGCTTTCCCATTAATCCAATTACCTTCATAAGAATCACCATTAGAAAAAATATAATGTCCTTCTCCATTTCTAATATTATTAATATATGAACCAATATATTTATCACCGTTAGAATGATATCTAACTCCTTTTCCATTTATTTTTCCTTCTTTCCATTCTCCTATAAATATTTCTCCATCTAATTGAATTAATTTCCCGTATCCATTATGTTTATTATTTTTAAATATTCCTTCATATTTAGTACCGTTTTTATATATTATTGTACCATATCCTTCTCTTTCTCCTTTTTTCAATTCTCCTTCATAATAATCTCCATTGTGATAATACATTATTCCTAATTCTATTTCTTTTTCTTTTATGTATCCTATAAAAAAATCTTTCTCTGATGTTAACTTTATTTTAATGTTTTTTTCATTATTTTTTAATCTTTCGTTTTCTAAGGATTTTTCTATATAGGATTTATATTTCTTATATTTTAATGTTTCTTCTATTTTTTTTTCTTTATTTTCATTTTGAGCCATCAATATTCTTTTCAATTCATTTTCTAATTTTTGTAATATTTCATTTTTTGGTAAATTTTTTATTATCAGTGAATTATCTAATGTATTATTTATTGAATTTTCAAAATTATGGATTACTAAATTATTTGTTTTTGATATTTTATTATCTTCAGAATTATATATTATATTAAAATTATCTTTATTTATATTATTTTTTGGAGTACTAATATTTATTGATTTAATATTTGATTTTTGATAATTACTATAATTAAAATCTCTTGATGTTTTAGCTAATTTTCCTATTGGAATTAAATTTGAATTTAAATCTGAATTTTTTCTTCTTTGAGTTGATGTTTTATTTATTTTCATATCATTATTATCTTCGTTTTCACCATATGATTTACTTATTTTATTTTTTTCTTCTTGATTTTTATTTATATCAATTTGAATTTCTTGAATGCTATTTTTTATATTATTTGATTTTATAATTTTATTTTTATCTAATGAATATTGTTTATTTTTATCTTCTTTTTTAAAGGAATTCTCCTTTAGAATTATTTCTGCATTTTTTAATTCTTCTTGACTTCTATTATTTTTTATATTTTCTGATTCTTTTCTTAAATCTTCATTTTTACTTAAATTGAATTTACCTTGAGCACTTTTATTTACTATTACTGTTTTATGATAAGGTCGAGTTCTTATTTTATTATATGTTTGTAATAAAATATCATTTTTATTTAATATTTCATTTTCTTCTTTTCTTGGGGTTATACTGTAATTATTATCATTTTCATTATTATTATTTATTATCCTATTATTTATATTTATACATAATACATTATTACTATTATAATTATTTATAATTTTAGATTGTTTATCTAAGGAATTATTTACTTTTTTTTCTAAAACAATTCTATTTTTAGAATTATAAGTGTTTGTTGAATACTTTAAATCATTTGTTTCTTTTGAATCTTTTCTGTTTAAATCGTTATTTACTTTTTTGTATGTATTCTTACTTTTAAATACATTAGTATTATCATTATTATTATTAATATTATTATTTTTATTGTCTTTGTTATTATTGAAATTATTTTTAATATGAACTGAATTTGGAACTAAATTACCTAAAGCAATATTAGATGAAGTTAAAAATTCATCATCAATTTTAGAAATTTTATCCAAAGTATCTTCAACATTTTCATTATTTCCAATAATTATTTCTTTTTCTCCTTTTGACAATTTTTTCTCAATTAAACCTTTATTTAAAAGTGTAGTCCATTCATCTTTAAAACTCATATTCATAACAGATTTATCTTCATTTAAAGGAATAGTTTCAATACTATCATTTAATTCATCTTTAATATCTTTAATTTCATTATTATTATTTTCAATTTTTTTCAAATTTTTTTTTTCAATAATATTATTATTTAAACTTCTAATTTTTTCTATTTTATCACTATCATAATTAATATTCTTTTCATTACTTCTATTATTATTATGTTTTAATGAAGGAGATTTATTTCTTTTTATATCAGGTTTAATATAAATTATTTGTTTTTGAATTGAATTTTTTTTTTCTTCTAAGTTAAAATAATTTTTAATAATTTCTTCTAATTTTAAATTATTTATACATGATTCAATGCTTAGAACATATAATTGATTATCAATTGGACATGAATTATTATTTTCTTCTCTTTTATTAGATAATATACAATGTTTACAAAAGGTATGTCCACACTTTACAATTAAAGGACGATGTGAATTTAAATCGAAATTAATATTACAAATATCACATTTTAAAATGTCATTTATTGACTTTGACATTAAATTTAAAATTTTAAATTAATTTTTTAAACTTACATTTAAAAAAAACATTTAAAAATATATATTTATAATAATGTAAACTTTATTTATTAAAAGGTATTTTTTTGTAGATATTTTTTGATAAATGAGTATTATTTTATATTTAAAATTATAAAAATAAAAATAAAATATAAAATATAAATATTTATATTTAAACATTGAAAATAAATAAGAAAAATATTTTTTTATAATACATATAAATTACTTAATTCTACTTCATATTTACAAATAATAATAAGTATATAAAATAATTTAATTTTTTTTGTTGAACAAAAAATATATTTCAAATAAAATAAATTTATGGGACAATGTACATTAGGTAATGCAGATAAAAGTGAATATGATGTACCAAAATATGATGAAATGATAGTTCAATCTCAATTAAATGAAATATCAATAAATCAAATGAAAACATATCAATTACCATTTGACACATATATTTTAATGCAATTTACAAATATGTCTCCTGTGTTTGTTGAAACAACTTTAATATATAAAAAACAAAAATTTGATATTTTAGTTAAAAATATTAAAAAAATAAATATTGGAAAAAATATTATTTTTGAAGATGAATGTTTTAATGTTCACAATTTAATTAATAGTGTTATTTCATATGTTGATGAAAATATAGAAGAAATGAAAATAATTAATAAAAAAGATATTGCAAATATTAATAAATATAAATTCGATAAAATATCTAATATATTTTTTAAAAATAGTAATGAATATGAAATGGGAAGAAAATTTAATAATATTTCTTTAATAAATAACAATGAAATAAAATCAATTGAAATAAATGAATATGGAAATATAAATTTAATAAATTTACTTCTTTTCTTAATGTTAAATGATAAATTTTGGATGAAAAATTTATTATATAGATTTGATTATGAAACAAAAATATTTGTAATTAAATTATATCTTCAAGGAGTTCCTCGTCATATATTATTAGATGAATATATTCCAATTAATGATAATAAAGAACCAGCTTTTATAAATCCTTCATTAGATTATTTTTGGATTGTTTTAATTGAAAAAGCTATTGCTAAAGTTAATAGAAGTTATACTAATAGTTTAAGATGTTTTGCTTCTGAATTAATTCAAATTTTAACAGAAGCTCCTTTATTTAAATTTGTGCATAAAGAAAATGATATTAAAGTTATTTGGAAAAATTTAAAATATGCTACTATTGATAATTTAATTTGTTTTTGTGAATTTGATAATAATAAAAATTTAAATCATGATAAGAATAATAATTGTAAAAGTGAAGATAATAATAAAGAAGATAATTATAATTATATAAGATTTATTTCTTTTTTTGTTTCTTCTATTTTTAAAGTTAATACCAGAAAATATATTGAATTATTTTTACCTGAATGTAATAAATTAAATGAAATTGAAGCTTTTAAAAAATCAATTAATTTAAATACAAATGATATTTCTAATAAAAATTTTTTCCCTGATAATAAATTAAATAATGATAAAATAATATATATGAGATTTGAAGATTTTTATAATACTTTTATAAATACTTTCATTTATAAACAACAAAATCAAAATATTTATAATTTTAAAAAAATAGAAATTAACAGTCAACAATATACTTTAGTAAAAATAAAATCATTAAAAAGAAATAATTGTATAATAACACTTCATTTAAAAGAAGGAAGATATAGTTCTCAATCAATATCAAATATTTATCCAATAAGAATGATATTAGTTCGTTTAAAAGTGGAAGAAAAATTTATAAGGAAAAACATAATTAATCAAAATCACAATAATTTAAGTGAAAATAGACTTCAAAATATAATAGATTCAAAAGGAAATATATATGGAGAAGAAAGAGAATATCAATTTGAATATATAAATTCAGTTTTTTCAAATGATTCAAAAATATCAATTGAAAGTGAATTAGAAGCTAATGAAACTTATAAAATATTAATTAAAATTTGTACTGGACATAATATTAATAATCCAAGTAATTTAAATGCTGTTATTTCTACTTATTCTCCTTCTTTTGTTGAAATATCTGAAAATTATAATGATTCTATTGATTCTAATTTTTTAGAACCTCAAAATTTAACTATATTAACTGAATCTATTAAATATTTATTTGTTTCTTTTTTTGAAAAGAATAAAAGAGAATATACTATTAGCGAATTTAAAAGCAAAAATTTTAAAATTTATTATTCGAAAAATGACAAAAAATTTGGATTTTCTTTTATTAAATTTGAAAATTTATTCAATGATAAATATGCTATAATTTATTTAAATTATAATATAAATGATTTAAATTTAATAACAATAAAATTAAATGGAAGAGCAAATGAATCTCAAAAAGAATTAAATTTAGAAGAAAATGAATCAAAAATAATTTTAGCTCCTCTTAGTAGTGAATTATTATTTTTTGAATGGAATAAATTAAATATAGATTTTTATAATTTAATAAAACCAAAAATAACTTTTGATAATATTGAATATTTTGATTATAGAGATTTTGATTCTCAAAAAAAAATAAGAATTATAGATAATATATATTATCAAGAAGTTCCTTATAATTCAGGAATATTAATTATTATTGTAAATGCTAAACAAACTTTTTGTGTTATAAAATGTGTTTTTGATGTTTTAGAAAATTTAATTATTGATTATACTAATTCTATTGAAGATAATAAAAATCAAATTGAAATGCTTCTTAAACCTTATTCTAAAAATTTTTTAAATTTAAAACAAATTGAAAGTGAAAATAAAATCTCTTATCAAATTACTTTTCATGTAAAAAATAATTAGATTTTTTTATTATAATATAAATTTTTTTAGGTATAAATTTAAATTATTTATAAATTTTTCTTAAATATTTAATTTATATGGTTTTCATTTTCTTTTACTTTTTCATTTTCAATATTATTTAAATTATTTTTTGGAGTAAAAACTTCAACTGAAATTTCTTTTTGAGGCATTTGTTTTAATTTATTTCTTGATTCTTTAATTAAATTTCCTATTTCACTTCCAAAACATCTTTTATCATTTAATTTATTTTGTTGATTTGTTTTATCTTTTAAATTATTGTTTGAAATTTCAATTAATTCTTTTTCTTCTTTAGAACAATTTTCATTTAATATCTTATTATAATTTTCTTTTCCAAGTAAATTTTCTAATAAATTAATAATTGAAATACATTTTTTAGTAAACAATTCTTTATTCATTTTCAATGTATTAATTAAAATTTCAAACAATTCATTCCAATAATCAAAATAAATTAAATAATTAACATCAAAATTATTTAAAAGTTCTTCAATAAATTTATAACATAAATCACAATTTTCATTTTCTAAAAAGCATTTAATTAAAGTAATTAAAGTTTTACCATAAGTCATATTTTCACTTAAATTTTTTAAACATTTAATTACTTCTTCTTTAATAAAAGATTTATCTGAATTTACTTTTGAAATTAATTTTGGAGTAATAAATTCAATAAATTTAATCAATTCAATTTCTTCATCTTTTTCATTATATTCAAATTCATATTCTGAAAAAATTTCTTGAATGAAAACCAAAGTAATTTTACTTAATATTGTTCTCGAACAATTTAAATAAGATAAAATAATATTAAATATATCTAAATCATACATTATTTTTTCAAAGACTTCTTTATTAAATTTTCTTAGTCTTCTTAAGTAATTTATTCCTTCTACACATTCATTCCATTTCTTTTCATCTGTTTCTTTTAAAAGTAATATTACTTTTCTCATTAATTCAATATAATTTGTATTTTCTTCAAATTGAGGTAAATTTTCATATGATAAATTTATATTTGATTTTTCATTTTTTTCAATATTTTCACTCATTTTTAAATTTAAATTTTTAAATTTTTATTTTAGTATAAATATAAAAACTTATAAATCAATAAAAAATTAATAAAAAAAAATAAAAAATCTTAAAATCATTTTTATTTAAAAATTAATTTTAAAAAATAAGCTAAATTCTTCCCTGAAAAGTTAATTATTCTTGATTTTCATCTTCCTCATTTTTTTCCAATCTTTCTTGAATAAATCTTCTTTGAATATCTCTATTCATTAAAATAATTTTTTTATCAACAATATCTTTTTTTCTAACAGTATAAGTTTTATTAAAATTATCTTTAGCTTCTTCTTCACCTTCTTCAATAATTTTTCTAATATCATCAGTAATAAAACCAGTATCTTTTAATTTTCTACAAATAAATATATTTTTTTCAGGATAAATAGGAATAATTTTAGCTTGAGTTAAAGGTTGATATTTTTGAGGTAATTTAATAATTTTATCTAAAACTTGAATTTCTTTATATCTAGTTTTAGAATCTACTTTTTTTTCAAACCAAATATAACTTTTACTTCCATCATTATTATTTTTAACACTTAAATTAACATGACTTTTATCTTTTTGCATATTTCTTTTAAAATTTTCAACTTGTTCTTCATTTAAATATTCAATAACATCATTAGTTTTATTATCAATGGCAAATAATCTTGGAGGGAAAAAATTTTTAGGAACTTCACTAAATCTAACTTCAGGATGAATATAAAAATCTTCTTTATATCTTGGTGAATTAGGTTCAATTTCATCAATATTTTTTTCATTCATTTCTGGAATTGTTGTTCCTTCAATTTTACATTTTGCAATTCCATTAGAATGAATTTCAAATATATTTGTTTCATCATCTCTTGTCCAAATTTTTCCCTTTGCTAAATCACATGTATATATTCCTCCTTTCCTTTCTGAATTTTTCCCATTTAATTCAAATAAATAATCAACATCTAATAACTCATCAAAATTTTTTTTCATTCCTAAATCATTTAATCTTTTTCTTTCATTTGAAGTAATAATAACAATATCACCATCTTGATTAATTCTAATAATAGTACCATCATTTCTGGAAATAAGAGTAACAGTATTATAAGAATAAACATTAAATTCTTCTGTAGCTTTTTTTTCTTTATAAGTATAAACTAAAGTATTATTAGGTAAAACAATTTTGCTTAATCTTCCATCATAACTTCTAGTCATTAAATTATCTGAACCCATTAAAGCTTCTGTTGAACCTGCAGCGATACATGTTTGAGTTCTTTTTTTAACTTGATCATATATTATTTCTACACTTGGATAATTATCATTTTCTATTATATAATGTGTTACTTCTTTATATGTTGGTGATGTATATATTTTTGTATTATCTGAATGTATTACATATTTACTCTTATCTGGATAATCTATTATTAATACATTATCTTGTTTTACTATTGAATGAGTATTTGTGTCTTTTTCAAAATTTTTAGTTATTAATATTGATTCGTTTTCATTTATATCATTTTCATCATTTATATTTCTTGCTAATCTAAATCCTTTATTATTTGTATTTGTTGCTAAATTACTTACAATTGAACATGTATTTCCTGTACAATATTCTATTTTTGTTTCTAATGGGAAATTTCTTATTACTGTTGCTTTACTTGATATTATTCTATATTGTTCTTCACTTGAACTAAAATTATAATTGAAATTTTGAGTGCTATTTTTATAATGTTTCATACATATTTCACCTGCTGGTAAAATTTGAATAAATAAACCATCTGGTAAAGTTAATGAACTTATACTTCCTGAATTCATATCTATTGGATTTTCATTATTATTAAATAATCCAGTATAAGTGTCTTTAAATATTACACTTAATTTTAATCCATCTGGGAAATTTAACCAAAATTCATTTAAATTTTCTTCATTTTTTTTTATTCCAAATACTAAATCATTTTTTCTTACATATGATACTGTTGTATTAAATATTCCATTTTCTAATAATTTTTTTATAAATACTCCATTATCACTTGGAAACATATATTTTATTCTTTCACTTGTTTCTCCGACTTTTAAATCATCTGCTTCATAAACTTCTAATTCTTCTTTTTTTTCTTCATTTGGATTTAAGTTTTTTTTTAATAATGTTGTTGATGTTAAATTCATATTACTTTTATCTTCTTCAATTTCAAATTTAAATCCTGTTTTGACTGTTTCATTCATAACATTTTTTTTATCAGTTTTTTTAGAATTTTTTTCTAATTTTGATTGAGTTTTATTTTTTGAATCTTCTTCTTTTTCACTTACTTGTTTAAATTTTGGAGCAAAGAAATTTATCCAATTTTCAAAATCAGGTTTACTTAAATAACGATAAGATTTTCTTCTTCTAAAAACTCTTCCTTTTGGACATCTATAATAACATATTAACATAGTTTTATTATTTCTTTCATCAAATTTAGCATAATTTTCATAATCAAACATCATCATTTTATTTAATTCTTGTTTAAATAAATCTTTATCATAATATTCTTCATATATTCTATCTCCTAAATTTACTTTTCTTTCTGGAATTTTTTCATATAACATTTCTTCAAAGAATTTAATATTGTAATATTTATCATAAAGTAATCTTGGGATTTTTCTTTGTAACATATAAGGATAAATTTCATTGTTTTTTCCTTTATTAAATATATAATCTTTTACTTTCATATTGTAATATTTTTCAAGACATTCTTCTATTTTTGGCATAGAAAGAAATAAGTTGAAATTTTTTTCAGCAAGAAAAACATATCTATCATTTATTTTTTCTTCTAAAGAAATTTTATATATATCATCATGATAGTCAATAATAATATTAAAAGGAGAAGAATTTTTATCACATTTTGACATAGAATAATCAACTTTAATATGTTCTTTTTGTTCTGATAAAATAGGATGACTAATATTTTCTTTATTAATAATAGTATTTTGATTATCTTGATTTAATAAATTATTTTTAAATTGAAAAACATTGTTATTCTGCGAAGACATAGATTGTTTTATTGGAGAAGGAGTAGGAGCAAGAGAATTTATTTCAGAAGGATTCGCATCATTTATAGGAGCACTTTTTTTAGTTTTAATTTCACTAAGTTTTCTTTGAAGATTAGTTTCTTCTTTTTTTTCATTTTCATTTATGACTTTTGGACTTTCTATTTTAAATTTTTCAGATTCCATAAATTCATAAGTGAATAAATCTATATTATCATTAAAAACTCCATCAAAATTATTTATTGTATATATTAAATCATTTCTATTATCAATTCTTCTTTCTTTAATTAAATCAGCACAAAAAATTAATAAACTTCTTCCAATTGAATCATTTTCATAATTAACATTACTATTAATATTTACACAATTATTAACTGTAAATATTTTTGGTTTATCATCTTCTTCACATAATTTAATTAATTTCTTTGTTTTACTCCAATTATTATAATATACAAATTGAGCATGCATTCTGGCTAAATAAACTAAATATTTTTTATAAAAATATGAAATTGTATCTTCTTGTGTTTCTTCATTTAATATTTTATAATTAAAATCTTCATTTGTAAAACAACATTTTCTCATTTTAGAAAATTTATCCGAATTATCTTTTAATTCTTTAAATTTATGATAAGCATCCAATAAATCAACTTCAACCAATTCATCTTCCACGTTTTCATCTTTTTTATCTTCATTTTTTTTTTCTTCTTCTTTTTTACCAATTTTTGAAGTTTTAGTATCATTCATTTCATCATCTTTTTTATTTTCATCATTTTCAGTATCTAAAATATTAGTTTTAGGAACTAATAAAGTACTAGTAAAATATTTTTGAATTAAAGCTTGATCTTTATCTAATTTATTATCTTTTTGAACAGGTTTTCCTTTTTTATCAAGAACAACTTCTTCTTCTTGAGGAGGATTATATTCATCAATATCATTTAATAAATAAAATAAATTTATTGTTATTTGTTCATTATTTTCATTTATTTCATTTTCTAAACACATAAATTCTTCTTCTGAAAGAGGATAATTATATAATATTACAAACATTTCATTTGTATATTCATCATATTTTGGTATTTCTATTTCTTCTGGTTTTGGATATACTTTTTTATTTTTATCATCTTTTTTTTTTTCTTCTTTTTTTTTTTTATCTTCTTCTGCGTTTTTTTTTTCTATTTCTTCTTGTTCTTTCCAATAATTTTCTGCTTCTTCTTTTTCTTTTTCAGCTTCTTCGATTTTATCAAAAATAGCTTTTTTTTCTTTTCTACAAGGAATAGATTTTTCAATAATTAAATTTAAAGCAGCTTTAGAAAGTTCCCAAGGAGAAATATCTTTATGTTCTGGTACTGCTTCTCCTTTTCCTACTTTTTTTTCTGATGGATCTTCATATATTTTATTCTCTTTTGCATAGTCAATTATGTGCTCTCTAGTTATAAAGTGGAATAATGTGTCACTTTGAAGATTTTTATAAAATGTTTCAAATATTTTATATTTTGTTTCAGGGTTCTTAAAATTTAATATTAATGATGATATTATCATGTTTGCCGGAGGAAGATTTGTTACGTCTATTTCTTCTTTTTTACCAGCTTTTGGTTTCATTTTTTTTTTTTGTTAGTTATGGTTTTTAAAAATTAATTAATGTTTTTTTAGAAATATTTATTTTTTTTTATTAAATTTATTTAGTTTTTTATGTTTTTTTATTTTTATTTTTTATTATAATCATTTCGGAAATAATCATAAATGTAAATGTTATTGAATTTACATAATTTTAATAATGACGAATTATATATAATTAATAAAAAGAAAGGTCAGTTTCCTTTTAATTATAAATTAGATTAATTGTTTTTCTCTCTCATAATCTAATATTTATATTCAAACAATATTCCTTTTTTTATTAATAATTAATTCATATTTCAAAATTTAATACAATTTTTAATAATTTAACATAATAATTATAATATTAAAAAATAAAAAAACATATTTATAGTTCAGAAATAATTTATCTTTTTAAATATTTTTCATCACTATTAAAATAAAATCAATCTTTTGTTTAAAGTTTTCATTAACTTCCCATACTAATGATTTCAAAAGATAAATTATAATATTTTCTTATAATTAAATCAACATTTTTAATTATAATCCATAAACTGTGGTATTATTTGATATTTGGCCTAAATAAATTAAAATTAAATTGAATTGATTTTATTATTTATTATCTAAAAAACAATCGAAAAAAATAATAAAATTAATCTAATAATATTAAATATGAATACTAACATTTTATTTTCTGCAATCAATCATATTTTTTCTTGTTTTAAAAATAATGAAAAAAAAGAACTGAAAGATATCATAGATAGTCAAATATTATTAAATATAGGATTAGAATTAGAACCTGAATTATTTAAACCACTTAAAACTTCATTAACCTTTGATAAAAATTATGGAATATTAATGGTAGAATTAACAGAAATAAAAAATATATTAATTAAAATATTAGAAATATCAGATTTCAAACCAAATGAAAAATTTAATGAAATAAAAAATATAGATAGTTTAACCTTAGCAAAATATAATGAAAATGAAATAATAAAATTATTGAAAATAATAGCATTAGATATATTTTTTTGTAGTGAAAAAGCGAATTTAATAGATATAATAGATAAATTAGATGAAAATGAACAAAATGAATTATATGAAATATTACAAATGAATGTTAAATTTGATGATGAAAATGAAAGAAATACAATAAGACAAACAATAAGAGAAACAATAAGAGAAACAATTAGACCAAGTTTTTATAGAGAAAGTATTCAAAGTAATAATATGTTGAATTATTCTTTAGATAGAAATACAATTACTCCTGATTTTTCTATTAATGATTCTTTTCATCAAAGAATAAAAATGTTAGAAGAAGAATTATCTAAAGAAATAGAAAAAAATAAAATATTAGAAAGTATTAAAAAAAAAAATACTGAATTAGAAACTGAAAATATTGAATTAAAAAGCCAAGTTAGTAGTTTAAACACTCAAAAGGATTTTTTGAAAAAAGTAAATGAAGTTAATGAAGAAAAAATAGATAAATTAACAAAAGAAAATGCGAAAGTAAAAGAATTAAAAGAATTATTAGAAGAAACAAAAAAAAAGAATAAAGAATTAATTGAAGAAAATGAAAAATTAAAAAATGAAGAAAATATAATTAATACTAAATTAAAAGATTGTGAGCAAAAAATAAATTCTCAAAATGAATATATTAGTGATATGAAAATTAGACTTGAAGATTCTCAAAAAAAATATGATAAAGTTGTTCAAAATTTAAAAATTGCAAATGAGAAATTAAAACAAAGTTTATTAAATGAAAAAAATAATGGAATTACTAAAGAAGCTTATCAAATATTAAACACTAAAGTTGAAACTTTAAATATTAATTTAAAAGAAAAAGATGAAATTATTGAAAAATTAAGAAAAGATTTAGAAAAAAGTAATTTAATAATTAATTATATGAAAAACAATAATAATAATAATAAAAATAATGAAAATGACGAAAAAATAAATGAAGAAAAAAAAGATTTATTTAATTCTAAAACAATGAATATTTTTAATTTAAATAATAATAATACATTAGAATTAAATAATAATAAAATACAAATTAATCAAAATATTAAAATTGAAGAAGTGAATAATAATAATACAAATAAAATAAATGAAACTTTTATTGAATATATTGAAAAGATTAAAGTTTTACAAGAAGAAGTTCAAAAAGAACAAATGATGAAAGAAATGATTAAATTAGAATATGAAAATGATAAAATGAAATATAAAGAAAAAACAGAAAAAGAATTTAATTTAATATCTGGTTGTATGTATAAAGTTGCTACTGAACATTTTCATTTAAAAGTATTGTTAGATAATTATTTAAGATTATATGGTAATATAGATAAAAAAGGACTATTAAAAATTGAAAAAAATAGAAAATATGGAAAAAAAATGTATGGAGAAATTATATAAATAGATTAATTATTTTAAAAATAGGTTTTTTAAACTTTATTTTTTTTAAAAGAATTTTTTGTTTAAAACTAAATATAATATATCAAATATTATATAAATATGAAAATATATTTTTTTAATTATTTTATTATTTTTCTAAATTAATTAAGAAAAGATTTTTAATAATTAATGATATTCTCTTAAACATATTTAAGCTCAAAATGTTTATAAAGTTAAAAAAAATCAAAATTTATTAAACAATAAAAAAATTACAAAAAATAAATTTAAATAGCTAAATTAAATAAATTATTATTAAAAAAAGAAAAAAAAATGAAAAAAATAAAATTAATATTAGTAGGTGGTCAAGCAGTAGGAAAAACAAGTATAATAAATCAATATCTAGATAAAACCTTTACAGAAAATTATTTAATGACAATAGGTTCAGATAAAACAATAAAAAAGATAAATATAGAAGGAAAAGAAGTATCATTAGAAATATGTGATACTGTAGGACAACCTGATTATAGAGCAGTAAATAAAATATTTATGAAAAATACTGATATTGCATTAATAGTATATGATATCACTAAAAGAGAAAGTTTTGAAGAATTAACTAATTGGATTTATAATGTTAATGAATCAAACAACAATAAAAATATTATTTTTGGTATTGCGGCTAATAAAAGTGATTTATATGAAGAAAAAGTTATTAATAAAAAAGAAGGAGAAGAATTTGCTAAAAACAATAATGTTTTATTCTTTGAAACTAGTGCCAAAGATTATGATAGTGTTGAAAATGTTTTTCTTACTTTAACTAAAGAATATTTAAAAAAAGAAGAAAAACCTTTTGAAAATATTACTAATTCAAATATATATTCTGTTAATGAAAATGATAATGATAATGATAATGATAATAATATTGAAATTAATCCAAATTGTAGTAGTTCTAAATGTTGTTTATTTTAATTTAATTGTTTAATTTCATATTATTTTAGAATATTAATTCTTTTTAAATTTAATTCATATTTCTGTTTATTTATTTAATTATAATAAAAATGTTCTTTTTCTTTTTTTGATTTTTAATGATTATTCAATTATTTTATTAATTATTAAGAAAGTTATTTTATTGAAATATTTAATTAAAATTTTTAAATGAAAAAGTTAATCTTAAAAAATTTTTTGTCGTATAATAAAATTATTTTATTATTTTAAATGTCAGCATTAAAATTAAAATTAATATTTGTAGGTCACGGACGAGTAGGAAAAACAAGTTTAATAAATCAATATATAAATAAAACCTTTACAGAAGGATATGTAATAACAGTAGGAGGAGATAAAACATTAAAAAAATTAAATATAAGAGGAACAGAACTAAATATAGAAGTATGTGACACAGCAGGACAAAAAGAATATAGAGCAGTAAATAAAATATTTATGAAAAATTCTGATATTGCATTAATAGTATATGATATCACTAATAGAGATAGTTTTACAGAAGTAGCTGATTGGATTGAAGGAGTCAAAGACATTAATAAAAATAAAAAAGTTATTTTTGGTATTGCGGCTAATAAAAGTGATTTATATGAACAAAGAGTTGTCAAAAAAAATGAAGGAGAAGAATTAGCTAAAAACAATAATGCTTTATTCTTTGAAACTAGTGCAAAAGATTATGATAGTGTTGAAAATGTTTTTCTTACTTTAAGTGAAGAATATTTAAAGAATAAAGAAAAAGAAAAAGAAGAAGAAGAAAAAGAAAAAGAAAGAAAAAGAAAAGAAGAAGAAGAAAAAAAAAAAAAAGAAGAAGAAGAAAACAAAAAACAACTTGAATTAATTCAGAAGAAAATTGATGATGATCATTGTAGTTCAAAATGTTCAATAATGTGAAAATTAGTGTTTCTTAATAATTATTTTTATAAGTTTTAAAATGAAAAAACATTAAAATACAATTGAGTAGTAAAAAACAAAATAATATATTCCTACTTCTTGAAGATTTGAATTTATATTTTTTATTTCTTTTCTATATTTTAATATTTATTATATAAAATTCTTTATAATTTAAATATTCTTCGATGAAAGAAATAATGTATTTATTAATAAACCTTAAATATAGCTTTTAAATACTTAAATATTCAAAATATTAAAAAAAATTTTATTTGTAAAATAAATTAAAAAATAAAAGTATTTAAACACTAATTTTTATTTATAAACATTTAAATGGAAAATAAAAAAATCAAAGTAAAATTAATATTAGTAGGTAATGGAAAAGTAGGAAAAACAAGTTTAATAACTCAATATCTAGATAAAACCTTTACAGAAAATTATATAATGACAATAGGAAAAGAAAAAACAATAAAAAAGATAAATATAGATGGAAAAGAAGTAACATTAGAAATATGTGATACAGCAGGACAAGAAGACTTTAAACTAGTAAATAAAATATTTAT
>JAEEGK010011105.1_pt1 | contig 20634 bp, 17 predicted proteins | sample 8958771 | NCBI WGS metagenome assembly JAEEGK01 (sample SAMN16246547, study PRJNA631951) | gut metagenome | biome: gut microbiome; feature: rumen; material: SC-attached | host: Bos | place: Iran: Karaj | collected 2018-10
AATCCATGGCAATTTTCATGACGGAAAGGAACTGCTGACAGAGGCAGGAGCTCCCAAAATGGACGGTGTACTGCTGGACCTTGGCGTCTCCAGCCCGCAGCTGGACACACCGGAACGGGGGTTCAGCTATCACGAAGACGCTCCCCTGGACATGCGGATGGACCGAAGCAGGGGAATTACCGCCGCTGAATTCCTGAACAGCGCTCCGGAACGGGAAATCATGGAGGTTATCCGGGACTACGGCGAGGAGAAATGGGCGGCGCGGATCGCGCGGATTATCTGTGAACACCGCGCAGAGAAACCGCTGGAAACGACATTTGACCTGGTGGAAGCGGTGGACGCCGCGATTCCGAAGGCGGTACGGCGCAGGGATGACGGACACCCGGCCCGGAGAACATTCCAGGCGGTCCGGATCCGGATCAATGACGAGCTGGATCCGCTGGAACAGGCGCTGCGTGATTTTGTGGACTGCCTGGCGCCCGGAGGCCGTATCTGTGTGATTACATTCCATTCCCTTGAAGACCGGATCGTGAAACGGACTTTCAAAACCCTCGAAAATCCATGTATCTGTCCGCCGAAAGCCCCGATCTGCACCTGCGGCCGGAAGCCGTCGGTGAAGGTGCTCGGCGGCGGAGCAATTGCTCCATCCGGGGAAGAGACCGCACGGAATCCGCGGGCCCGGAGCGCCAAACTCCGGATTGCGGAAAAGCTGGACAGAAAGGGATAAGCAATGGCAGTTTTGTTTGTAACAGCCACCCCGATCGGCAACCTGAATGATTTTTCCCCGCGCGGGATTGAAACGCTGAAAACGGCTGACCTGATTATTGCCGAAGATACACGTGTGACCATGAAGCTGGGACAGGTATTCGGATTCCAGACGAAGATGATCTCATGCCACCGGCATAATGAGACATCTCAGGCGGAGGCGCTGGCAGACCGGATCCAGGCAGAAGACCTGAAGGCCGCGCTGGTGACAGATGCGGGAACTCCGTGCATTTCGGACCCGGGAAATATGGTGGTGGCTGCATGTACAGCCCGCGGTATCCCGGTGATTCCGGTACCCGGATGCAGCGCGGGTATTGCCGCGGTATCCATTTCCGGCTTTGATGCACGGGAATTTGCATTTTATGGTTTCCTGCCCCGGGAGAAGAAAGACCTTCAGAACAAGCTGAAAGAGGTCGGGCAGGGAGTCCGGGTAGCGGTTCTCCATGAATCCCCGTACCGGATCATTGCATTGGCGGAGGCTGTCCGGGAGACACTTCCGGAAGCACGGATGACAGTTTGCTGCGATCTGACCAAGCTGCATGAGAAAACCATTTACGGAACTCCCGACGAGGTGCTGCAGGCCCTTGCAGCCAATGAAAAAACTGAGAAGGGCGAATACTGCGTGGTACTGGACCTGCATGGAGTACCGGAAAAAGACGCAGAACCGGCGGCAACTTCCGGATCCGTAGCAGCCAGGCTGGCGGACGCAATCGACAGCGGCCTGTCGCTCCGGGAAGCACAGGAAGCACTGATCCGGAACGGTGAAAAAAAGAACGCCGTCAAACAGGCGGCGTTGCGGTTGAAAAAGGCAGTATCCGAATAAAAGGTCAGACTTTCCAGATTTCCTTTGCGTACTGGCGGATTGTGCGGTCTGAAGAGAACTTTCCGGCACAGGCGATATTGATCAGGCACTTGCGGGCGAAGGCAGCTTCGTCCGTTTTTGCGTCCCGGATTGCCTGAAGCTTGGCTTCATAATAGCCCGGGAAATCTTTCATGACGAAGTAATGATCCGGCTTATGCCAGGAGGCACCCTTCAGGATTGCGTCGTGCAGTTCCTTCAGACGGCCGTCCTCATCGGGGAAGGTACCGTCCACCAGGGTGTCCAGCGCACGGCGCAGGAGCGCATTCTTTTTATAAATCACGTTCGGGTCATAGGAATCACGGATTTTTTCCAGTTCATCGACTGTGGCACCGAAGATATAGTTGTTTTCCCGGCCGGCTTCCTCGACGATTTCAACATTTGCGCCATCAAAGGTTCCCAGGGTTACGGCTCCGTTCAGCATCAGTTTCATGTTGCCTGTTCCGGAAGCTTCTGTACCTGCGGGAGAAATCTGCTCGGAAATATCAGCAGCCGGAATAATCTTTTCCGCCCAGGAACAGTTATAATTCTGGACGAAGACGACTTTCAGGCGGCCCTGCATCTTCGGATCATTATTGATCTTGCAGGCGATCATATTGATCCAGTGAATCACTGCCTTGGCCCGGTCATAACCGGGAGCCGCCTTTGCACCGAAAACAAACGCAACAGGCGGGAGATCCTTCAGCTGGCCGCGTTTCAGCTGGTCATAGATTGCCAGGATGCTCAGGGCATTCATAAACTGGCGCTTGTATTCATGCAGGCGTTTGATCTGTACGTCAAACACCATGGACGGGTCCAGCTCCACGCCTTCGCGCCGCAGGATTTCACTGCTGAGCTGTTTCTTTTTCTGCTTCTTGACGGCAATGAACTTTTTGCAGAGGGATGCGTTGATCACCGGCAGAAGCTTTTTCAGTTCATCCAGGTCGGTGATGAAACCGGGCCCGATTTTGCTTTCGATCAGGCTGCAAAGCTCCGGATTGCAAAGCCCGAGCCAGCGGCGCTGGGTAATTCCGTTCGTTTTGTTCTGGAAACGTTCCGGCCAGATCCGGTACCAGTCGGCGAACAGATCGTTCTTCAGAATTTCTGAATGCAGCTCTGCAACGCCATTGACCGCATGAGTGGCATAAACTGCCAGCTCTGCCATATGGACCTGTCCGTTCAGGATGATGCAGAGGGAAGACGTGATTTCCTTTTTCAGTGCTTTCATTTCCTTGCGGAAACGGGCGTCAATCTTCCGGATTACCGATACAATCTGCGGACAGACGGAAGAGAGAAGTGCCAGGTCCCACTTTTCGAGGGCCTCCTGCATGACCGTATGGTTGGTGTAGGCGAATGTATCGCGGGCAATCAGGAAAGCATCCTCAAAGCTTACGCCGTCTTCACCCAGGAGCCGGATCAGTTCCGGGATTGCCATGGTCGGATGGGTGTCATTCAGCTGGGCAGCAGTTTCACGGGCAAAGAAGGAATAGTCGCTGCCATGGCGTTTCCGGTATCCGCGAAGGATATCCTGCATGGTTGCTGAAACCAGCACATACTGCTGCTTCACACGCAGCTGCTTTCCTTCTTTTCTGGTATCATTCGGATACAGAAATTTGGTGATGTCTTCCGCCTGGTTCTTATTGGCGGCTGCTTTTGCGTACTCCTGCCGGTTGAACAGGTCGAAATCCATCTCATGAAGACTCTCGGTCTGCCAGAGACGCAGCGTTCCGATGTTCTTCATTCCGTATCCGATTACCGGCATGTCATACGGAACCGCAAGGACGTCTCCGGTTTTCATCGAAACAACAACCGCGTCATCAGGACGGCGGATGGACCACGGATCCCCGTACCGGGACCAGTCATCCGGTTCCTCCGCCTGACGGCCATCTACAAACTTCTGCCTGAACAGGCCGTATTTAAAACGGAGGCCATATCCGGTCAGCGGGACATTGCAGGAAGCAGCACTGTCCAGGAAGCATGCGGCCAGACGGCCGAGACCGCCGTTACCGAAAGCATCATCCTCCACATCCTCCATGATGGCAATATCCACGTTCTTTTCCTTCAGCAGGGCGCGGATTTCATCCAGCAGTCCCATACAGTACAGGTTGTTGTATACGAGACGGCCGACCAGGAACTCCATGGAAAGATAGTATGCCTGGCGGCGGGGAAAACGGGCCTCCTCCCGCTTTTTCCAAAGCGGGGCAACAGCATCCATTGCGGCGCCGGACAGGGCGTTGTGCAGTTCTGCTGCAGAAGCCTCAGCCAGCGTTTTATGGGTTTCAGTCATCAGGCGCTGTTCCGCGTCCCGGATCAGTTGCTTTGCGTTCATGACAGGTTTTACCTCCTGTTTGTCTGACGATTCAGTTTATAGTACCGGAGAGAAAGCTCTGAAGAAAGCGCATCCGGTTTCATACGCCACTTCCAGTTGCCGCCGGTCGTACCGGGAAAGTTCATCCTTGTGCTTCCGTCGAGACCAAGGACATCCTGCATCGGAACGATTACAGTGTCGCAGGGAGATTCAAAGAGCGCGCGGATAAAGGCTTCCGGAGCTTCCTCCGGCGTGGAGAAGCCAAGCTTTTTTCCGGCAAAAGCCAACGCTTCGGGTGAAGCTTTATCCGCCCATCCACGTACAGTATCATTGTCATGGGTGCCGGTATAGGCAACAGTATTGGCAGTGTAGTGGTCAATATAATGGGGATTGTTCTCATCCGAGTCAAAACCGAATGTCAGGACCTTCATTCCGGGATATCCGCACCAGTCCAGCAGCTTCTGAACCCTGGCATTCACGCAGCCAAGATCTTCCGCGACAATCCGGATACCGGGCAGTTCCCGGTTCAGCACCTGAAACAGTTTCTTTCCCGGACCGACAATCCATTTTCCGCTTCTGGCATTCGGCATGCCGTGCTTCACCGAATAGTAATTCGCAAATCCGATAAAGTGATCAATCCGGATGATATCGAACAAAGCGGACATACCTCGCATCCGGGCAACCCACCAGTCATATCCGCGGCGCCGCAGACGGTGCCAGCGATACAGCGGATTTCCCCATAACTGACCGTCGGCAGAAAAATAATCCGGCGGAACTCCGGCTACCTTTTTCGGAATCAGGTTCCGGTCCAGCTGGAAAATATCCGGATGGGTCCATGTATCGGCAGAGTCTTCTGCGACATAGATCGGCATATCCCCGAAAAGCATAATGGAGCGTTCGTTGCAGTACTGCTTCAGGGACATCCACTGCCTGCGGAAGAGATACTGACAGAAAATGTGGAAATCAATTTCAGAACGGAGCATCTCCGTGTATTTCCGGACAGCCTCCGGTTTCCTGCGCCGGATGTCTTCATCCGGCCAGGCGGTGTACATCAGGCCGGAGAAGTGTGTTTTCAGCGCGGTGAAAAGGGCATAATCAATGACCCAGGGATTATCCCGCCGGAATTGCTCCACAGCGCCCGCAAGGCGTTCACGGGACTGGGCAAAACAACGGCGGAGAAGCATATCCTTGTTGGGACGGACCGCGTCATAATCCACAACCTCGGGGTTTTCAGGCGTAAATTCTTCCGCGTCATCATAATCCAGCAGGCCTTCCTCCCGAAGTGACCGGCAGGAAATGAGCAGGGGATTGCCTGCAAAGACAGAGGTGGACTGGTATGGGCTTTCACCGTATCCGACCGGGCCGATCGGAAGGACCTGCCAGATTCTCAGGCCGGAAGCATGAAGGAAGTCCGCAAACGCGTATGCTTCCTGTCCGAGTGAACCGATACCGCCCGGGGAAGGAAGAGAGGAGATATGCAGCAGGATTCCGCTTGTACGCATGGGGATCATACTCCTTTATTCGGATAGTCAGGTCCGGAAAGCGGGGGAAGGGGGAGCAACAGATTCACGACGGTGGTAAATACCCTCGACCAGGATGTGGCGCGGTTCAGCGTTAGAATCAATCATATCCAGCAGCAGATCAACACTGCGCATGGCAATCTCGTTCACCGGCTGTTCCAGCGTGGTCAGGCGCGGAACGGTATAGCGGCTGATGTCAATCCCGTCAAACCCGATGACACTGATATCCTCCGGTACAGAAAGCCCCAGATCCTTCAGGGCCCGCATTGCACCGACAGCCACAATATCGCTCATTGAAAAGAGAGCGGTCACATCCGGGTGCTCTGAGAAGAAGGAGCGGGCTGCCTGGTAACCGGCTTCATAGGAGAACCGGGTTTCACAATAGTCACTTCGCGTATAGACGAGGCCGCGATCCGCGAACGCATCACAGAATCCCTGAAAACGCATGGCGAGGGAATCACCTGCAACCGGGTCAGCCCCGAAGACAGCGATTCTCCGGTGTCCCAGGGAAAGCAGTTCGGAAGCAACCTGGTATCCCATCGCCCGGTCATCAATTGCGACAGAAGATGCACGGGCAAGGTTGGCGGATTTCGCGTTTACGGTGGTGAAAACCACGGGAAAATCCAGGCTGTGGATTGCACGGACACGGTCATCGATCAGACTTCCGACAAAGATAATGCCTTTGACGGCATTCTGGAAGGACAACCGGAGCGCCGTTTGAAATTCATCATCCTTTTCATCGATATATTCGGTGATAAAGATGTCATCCAGGGAGGAAGCCCGGTTCAGGATTGCTTCAGCCAGATTACTCAGGAACGGATTGGAACGGCCGCGGACCACAACGGCAATCACTTCATTGTTCTGCTTGAGGCCGCGGGCATTGGTATTCCCGACAAAATGGTTTTCCTGAATGATCTTTTCAACCCGGATGCGGGTTTCAGGATTGACATCCGGACGATGGTTCAGCACACGGCTGACCGTCGTAACAGAAACGCCGGCCAAACGGGCAATGTCCCGAATCGTATAGACTTTCATTCTGGTCCTCCGTATTTGGAATTGGTTACGGAAACGATAACGGTAACGTTTTCAGCCATATAATAACACAACATTCTCAAACCGTCAACGGAGAAACGAAAAGGTTCCGGGCAGAATGAGAACCGGGAAACGGAACGGCAGAATGCATCCCCGCGAAGGTTGATTTTTTGAAGATGCTATTTTATAATTATCTGATAGAATGAAAATCAGGCAAAAAGGAGGAAAACGCGGTGAAAAAAGCATTTACGGCATTCGCTTTATCGCTGATTCTTCTTTTTGCAGCCGGAAGGCCGGTTTATTCACTGGGCGAGGATGAATACATGGAATTCGACGATGAGCAGTACGCTGACTTCTTCGAATTTGATGAGGAAGAACTGTTCGACAGTGAGGAAGAACTGTTCGATGAAGAGACAGAATTACAAGCCGCCGAGGAACACAGCCGCAGGACGGAAAACATGAACGTTGCCTCCGGATATATGAATCCGGGGCTCTGCTTTGACGGTGAATACGGCTACTATATTTCGGAGGACCAGACATCATGCATTACCGCCCTGTACCGGGGAGAGGAAACGGAGCTGGAGATTCCGTCCCGGCTGGGCGGACTGCCGGTGGCGGAAATCGGGGACCACACGTTCTCCAACAACACCTTTATTGAAACAGTCATCATCCCTGACGGGGTGAAAATGATCGGAAAACAGGCGTTCTTCCTGTGCAGCAGCCTGAAATCCATCCGCCTGCCGGAAGGCGTTACCGGAATCGGAGACCAGTGCTTCGGCGGATGTTCCCGGCTGGATGAAATCATCGTGCCGCAATCCCTGGAAACAGTCGGAAGCATGGCGTTCCTCGGCTGTTTTGCCCTGCGTGAAATCACATTCGGAGATGGGCTGAAGACCATCGGGGACAATGCGTTCCATACATGTTCGGCACTGGGGAAGGTCATTGTTCCCTCAGAGGATGTTACGATTGAACCGACTGCTTTTGAGGAATGCCCGGATGAAATGGAACTGATTTATGCGGACCGGATGTGAACAAACCAACAAAAAAACCGTTCTGTATGAACGGTTTTTTTGTTGTGCGGTGTTACTGGATGATCATCCGGCCGCACGTTTCACATTCCACCAGGGCACCGCCTTTGATCCGGGAAAGGATGGCTGACGGAAGGGAAGTGTTGCAACCGGAACACTGGCCATGGATCAGCCTGGCAACGGGCGGAGAAATACGGCGCTTAATCGTGTTGTATTCCTCCAGCAGGCCGGGATCCACTTTGTCTTCCAGTTCCTTTGCTTTCGCACGCTGCGCGTCCAGCTCTGTTTTCTTGCTTTTGGATTCCTCTTCGTAATCGGTCTTCAGCTGGTCAAACTGCTTCTTGGCGTTGGCGGCTTCCAGACGGACGCTGCGCTGCAGTTTGTCATTTGCCGCGGATTCCTTGACAATCCGATTGATTTCCAGCTCGTACTGGCGGATGGTTTCACGGCATTTTCCGACCTCGGCCATCATGGAACGGACGTTTTCCGCTGTCTGCGGAGGCTCTTTTTCGAAGCGCTCCCTGAGCTGTGTGAGCTGCGCCTGGGAATGATCCAGGGCCTGGGTGATGATATCCTTCCGATCCACCATGGCAGCGGTATCGGATTCAATCTGCTTATACTGTTTCTGGCGTTCCAGAATCAGATCGCGGGTTTTTTCGAGCTTCTGGCGGGTCGGGGAACGCTTGATCGCGTTGGCAATCGCGTCCGCCTTCATGTCTTCGGCCTGGAAGAGCCAAAGAGCTTCAAACTGTTCCATAAAGGGGCCTCCTTCCGACAGGAAAACACCGCCTGTCACGGCTGCTGGGGAAATGAATAAGCAGGGATTTCAGATATATAAACCCCTACATTACATTTTAACGTATTCATACTGTTTTGTAAAGCTTGCGCCAGGGCACGGATTCCCGGTTCCTCGGTTGCAAAATGCCCGCATTCAAAAACAACAAGCCCGGAATCCACGGCGGCCAGGGCGACGTGATGATGGATTTCCCCGGTCACAAACGCGTCACATCCGGCAGCGCACGCATCAGGCCAGCTGTCGCCGCCGCCTCCGGAGCAAAGTCCTATCCGTTTTACCATCCGGCCGGCCGGACCGTAAATCCGGACAACAGTGGAAAGGGATTCACCCAGCTGCTCCGCATAATTCCGGGCTGAGACCGGGGTATCCAGTATGCCGGCCCGGAAAAAACCGGTACCTGAAATACCGGAAAGCCCGCACAACGCAGCCAGCACATCATTGATTCCATCCGCGGCCCGGTCCAGATTGGTATGGGCCGCGATCAGGGAGATCCGGTTTTCCAGCATGCGGGTGATCAGACGGCCTTCATAGTCATCATCAGTAATCCGGCGCACAGGGGAGAACATCAGAGGATGATGTGTGACAATCAGGGATACCCCAAGGCGGACGGCCTCATCGATAACCTGTTCAGTGACATCCAGCGCGAACAGAATGCCGGTGATTTCCTGCCGGGGTGAACCGAGCAGCAGTCCGCAGTTATCCCATTCTTCCTGGGAATCGAAAGGCGCGACAGCATCAATCATGGCAAGGACATCATGAACGGTCATTTTTCCACCTCCGGACTGCAGCGGGCAATCATTTCATTCAGGTAAGCAATATCGGATGTGAGCTGGAGGATCATTGCAGGATCCGGATCTGCCGCACGGCGGATACCGGAAAGCCGGACTGAAAGGATCTGGCGTCTTCGTTCCAGGAAACGGGGGAGAACCGGAGAACGGGATTCAAAAAGAGGCCCCCCGAGACGGATCTCCCGGCCGGACAGGGATACAAGCCCCGGACGGGCACGCAGCACCAGATAATACCGGCCGGAAGCATAACAGGGTTCTTCCCGGTCCAGATGATATCCAATGTCCATGATGGTCTGCCGGATCATGTGCCAGTCCGTATGGGCTGAAATGACCAGCGAAGCATTCTGCAGGCGGTCGCGTCCCGAAAGCAGGATGGAACGAATGGTCTGCCCGCCCATGCCGGTAATGGAGATGACATCACACGGTTCCGTGATGGGTGACAGTCCGTCTCCGAGCCGCAGATCGGCTTTATCAGACAGGCCGCAGTGAATGATTTCCCGGCGGGCATTTTCCAGCGCGTCCGGACTGATGTCCGTCAGGATCATACGGCAACAGCGGCCGCGCTGAAGCAGCGCGGCCGGCAGTCGGGCGTGGTCTGTTCCGATGTCCGCAGCCAGGTCACAGGCGTCATACAGATCATAAACCAGTGACAGTCGGGCGTCCAGCGAAACGGGATGAAGCACACGCATCAGTCCAGATAATCCCGGAGCTTCTTGCTGCGGGAAGGATGACGCAGTTTACGGAGCGCCTTAGCTTCAATCTGACGGATACGCTCCCGGGTTACATTGAATTCCTTTCCGACTTCTTCCAGCGTCCGCTGATGACCGTCATCCAGGCCGAAACGCAGACGGAGCACCTTTTCCTCGCGGGGGGTCAGGGTATCCAGCACATCCATCAGCTGTTCTTTCATCAGGGTGAAGGAAGCTGCTTCAGCCGGAGCGGGGGCATCATCATCAGGAATGAAGTCACCCAGGTGGGAATCCTCCTCTTCACCGATCGGGGTCTCAAGAGATACCGGTTCCTGCGCAATTTTAATGATTTCGCGGACTTTTGCCTCGGAAATGCCCATTTCCTTGGCAATTTCCTCCGGTGTGGGTTCACGTCCGTATTCCTGAAGCAGCTGACGGGAAACCCGGATCAGCTTGTTGATTGTTTCGACCATATGAACCGGGATGCGGATGGTCCGGGCCTGGTCCGCGATTGCACGGGTAATGGCCTGACGGATCCACCAGGTGGCATAGGTGGAGAACTTGAAACCCTTCCGGTAATCAAATTTCTCAACGGCTTTGATCAGGCCCAGATTACCTTCCTGAATCAGATCCAGAAAAAGCATGCCGCGCCCGACATAGCGCTTGGCAATGGAAACGACCAGGCGAAGGTTCGCCTCGGCAAGCTTCTGCTTTGCGCTTTCGTCACCGTCTTCCAGACGCTTGGCGATTTCAATTTCCTCTTCAGCTGTCAGCAACGGCACTTTGCCGATTTCCTTCAGGTACATACGTACCGGATCGTCGATACTGATGCCTTCCGGAACGGAAAGATCCAGTGCATCGGAAGCGGCAGAATCATCCAGGGCAGCGGCCTGTGTGTCAGCGGACGCATCAGATGCATTTCCGGATTCCGGCAGTTCGTTGACCACGGAAACGCCGTATGCTTCCAGTGTTTCGAGCACGTGATCCAGCTGATCCGGATCCATTTCAAGTTCCATCAGGCGGTCCATGATTTCCTTATAGGTCAGGGCGCCTTTGGACTTGCCGTACTCGTAGAGCTCGTTCAGCCTTTCCTGTTTATTTTCGGGTGAAAGAAGCGACAATGGAATCCTCTCCTTCTTAATCATGCGATCCGCGTCATAACTGGGACGGTCAGAGAAGTCTGAGCTTTGCCTGAACATCCTGCGCCTCCTTCAGGAGTGCAGGTACAGATGAATCATCGGGAGGCAAAGCACCGATCTGACTCATCAGGGTGTCATATCTCTTTTGCAGCGCGGATTTCCGGATTCTGGCCAGACACTGGTTGGCCATGGAGATCAGCTGATCCGTACTGTCCGCAATGGGAGAAAGGAGAATTCTCACATAGCGGGAATGGGTTTCGTCATCCGGAGCGGTATCGACCAGCGCAGCCGGGGATTTCCCCGATATCAGGCCGGCATATATAGATTTCAACTCATCATCGTCAAAATCCTTTTCACTGATCATATCTTTCGGAATTTGACCGGTTGCAAGGAGACTCAGCAGCGTCTCCTGGGCGCTCATATCGGGCGGCGCAGGGCTGTCGCCCGCCCGCTGCGCCGAAACGCTTTTTTTCGGGGTTCCGGACTCCCGGGACGGGTTGTCCTTTCCGGAGTGAAGCTCCATCTGCTCAAGCAGGATTTCACGGGAGAATCCGGTTTCCACCGCAAGATCCCGCAGGCAGGTTTCACGTTCCACAGGATCCAGCGGACGGATGATTTCAGCGGCAGCACGGGAATAACCGATCCGGCCATCCCGTGTGGACAGGTCATGCTGTTCCTTCAGGCGGCGCAGGCGGTAGACGGCGGGGGAAATGGCGGGAAGATGCCGGAAACCTTCCAGTCCGTCCCGGCGGATGAATTCATCCGGATCCAGACCATCCGGGAAATCCAGTACGCGGGCGGGAATTCCTTCCTGTTCCATGATTTCAAGCCCGCGCAGAATCGCATGCTGACCGGCTGAGTCACCATCATATCCCAGATAGACGGCCGGGGCAAAACGACGCAGCAGGCGGGCCTGCTCGGCGGTCAGAGCAGTGCCAAGCGTAGCACAGACACCTTCAACGCCAAACTGATTCAGGCTGACAACATCCATATAACCTTCCACGAGGATGACATGATCCAGATGCCGCTGCTGGCGAAGCAGGTTGGCGGCATAAACGCCTTTGCGCTTATTGAAGACAGGGGTATCGGATGTGTTCAGGTATTTGGGTTCCTGCTTTCCGAGTGAACGGCCGCCGAATGCGATTACATTTTTATACATGTCAATGATCGGGAAGATGGCCCGGTTCCGGAACATGTCAAAGTACCGGGTTTCACCGGCAGCGTTTTTGTTTTTGCCGGCAACCGCAAGCCCGGCGGTAACCAGTTCTTCAGCTGTAAAGCCATCGGCTGTCAGCTTGTCGGTCAGTGCCGACCACTGATCCGGGGCGGCGCCCAGGCCGAATTTCCGGATGATTCCGTCAGACAGTCCGCGCTTCCGCAGGTATGCCAGTGCAGCGGCTCCTTCCGGCCTGAAGAGCGTTTCATGATAGAACTGGGCGGCGCGCCGGTTGGCATCCAGAAGCCGCAGACGGCGGGAACGGCGAAGTTCATATTCCGGGTCTTCCTGCATTTCAGGCATCGGAATATGCGCACGCTCTGCCAGCAGTTCAACGGCTTCCTGAAAACTGCAGCGTTCGATTTCCATGATGAAATTGATGACATTGCCGCCCGCTTTGCAGCCAAAGCAATAATAGAGCTGGTGCTCCGCATCCACGGAGAAGGAAGCAGTTTTCTCCCCGTGGAACGGGCACAGGCCCCAATACTTGCGGCCGGATTTCTTCAGTCCCACATATCCGGAAACAACCTGGACGATATCCGAACGGGAGCGAAGCTCATCCAGCCATGCGGCGGGATAGCGTGACGCCATGAATCAATATCACCTCGTCAAAGAAGTCAGAAGGCGGGAAAGGATGAAGGCGCAAACAGCGCCGTAAATTTGCGGGTGGCATACCGGTCCGTCATGCAGGAGAGGAAATCGCAGACGCTGCGCTCGATTCCATCCTGGTAGCCAATCATGACAAATTCTTCCGGCATCTCACCGGGATGGGCACAGTAGTATTCGAACAGATGGCGAAGGACATAATCACAACGGACCTCTTCCGGATCACGCCAGGGATTCCGGTAGACCCGCTGGAACATAAACTCGCGAAGCCCGTCCATGGCTGCCTGGACAACGGGTGACATGGAAAGATGAGGCTGACCTTCGCTGACACTGACAATGTCGGTAATCATGGTATTGATCCGTTCCCGATGTGTCCGGCCCAGTACCTTGAGGCAGTCAGGCGGAACATCGGAAAGCCGGATCAGGCCGCTGCGGAGGGCATCATCCAGGTCATGGTTCAGATAGGCGATCCGGTCCGCGCGGCGGACACATTCCCCCTCCGGTGTTTCCGGATGCTGGCTGCCGGAATGAGTCAGGATTCCGTTCCGGACTTCCCAGGTCAGGTTCAGTCCGTTTCCGTCATTTTCCAGCCGTTCCACCACACGCAGGCTTTGCTCATTGTGGCGGAAGCCTTCCGGGAGGAGGGAATCAAGTGTCCGTTCACCGATATGCCCATACGGAGTATGGCCCAGATCATGGCCCAGGGCAATTGCCTCAGCCAGGTCTTCATTCAGGCGCAGTGACCGGGCGATGGTACGGGCTACCTGCGCCACTTCCAGCGTATGGGTCAGGCGCGTCCGGTAATGATCTCCCTCCGGGGAAAGGAAAACCTGGGTTTTGAACTTCAGGCGCCGGAATGATTTGCAGTGAATAATCCGGTCCCGATCCCGCTGGAAATCTGTCCGCAGGTCACACGGATCATTATGAACGGAACGCCCCCGGGATTCAGCCGCATGGGAAGCCCATGGCGCCAGCAGAAGGTACTCCTGCTGCTCCAGCCGTTCCCGAACGTTCATACGACGCGCACTCCTTTTCATCCGGTTATACTTGCTTGTACGAAAATATAATACAACATCAAGCTCTGAAATCCTGCTTGACGGCCGGAGAAATCAGCCGGTTCCTGAAGGGAAAATAAAAAACAGGAGGCAGCTGCCTCCTGCAAAAACGGGCGGGATTATTTGATGATGAACAGCAGGTCAAACCCGGGGAACTGTTCCGCCGCGTCGTCGGACTGAACAACATAGGAACCCACATATTCACCGTACATCAGATAACGGGAACCGATTTCAAGACCCGGATCCTCATCCGAGGTGAAATAAACAGTGTTCCTGTAACGTTCACCATTCCGGACCATGGCCGCCTGAATAATCCATTCTTCTCCGCTCTGCTGGATATCGGTGACATACAGGTTATATCCCATCGTCTGATGAAGATATTTTTCACTCTTGTTCATCAGGTTGCTGTAACTTGGCCGGACAGCGGATTTCTGAATGGCTGTGCGGCGGTCTTCTTCAGACAGGCTGCGGGAAGCATCAGCGGTTATCCGCTTTGTATCAAAGCCTTTCTTACTGAACACCAGTGTGAAATGGTAATCCGCTTCGTCCGCTGTCGGCACTTTGAAACTGAAACGGCCGGTTCCGTTGGTCTTGATCTGTTTGGTGAAATTGGTTTTTCCCCCGTCAGAGACAATACACTGGACGGTAACGCCCTTATCCGTTGTGCCGGAGATCACGGTTTCATTCGCGGTCAATGTTTCCGGAACCGGAGAATCGAATGTGAGGGGGAGCTGCGTCTGACTGTATTTTATAAGATCGAAAGAATGGAAGAGCTGAACATCGCCATCAATTACCGTGAGTGTCAGCAGCCAGGTTTTTTCATAGGGGAGGGTAACTTTCAGCCTGAAGCTTCCGTTTTTTTCATTTGCAGTGGAGAAGAACCGGGTAGGTTCGGGACTTTCCTCATTCATCAGGACGCCGATCACTTCGGCTCCGGGAATTGTCTGACCTTCAACCGTAAAGGTGTTCACATTGGTCTCGACAGGGGGATTCACGGTGATATTCAGATACTCGGATCCTGTACCACTTCCGGAGGCGCTTCCGCCACCCTCGGAGAAACTGATCGTGTTGACAATCCGGTTCAGCTGGGTCTGGTCACCGGCACGGAGGCCGCGGTTGAATACCTGGTAGTCAAAGACAAGCGTGTATCCGCGCGCGACTGTTTTGGCAACATATCCCCAGTATACTTTTTCATCGGTTGTGCGTTTGTACTGGAGGCGAAGGAAATAGTTTTTGTTTGCCTGCTGCTTCTTGGCGACTTCGCGGAGGGAATAGCCGGCTTCCGCATAGGCGGAACCATCTTTATGGGAACTGATGAAAGTTTTCCAGTTCTGATCCGCGGAATGATTGACCAGGTCGTAATACAGCTTGGAGTCAGCATCCTCGCGGACAGAGATTTCCAGGCATGAATCGGGTTTTTTGCTCTGGAACCAGGCCTGCAGGATGACACCGCGTTCTTCCCAGTCCGCGGTCAGCTGTTCAGCTGTTTTTCCGATCCTGGAAAGCAGATCAGGATGGCTGGTGAAATTGTCCGGTGTGAGGACGATAAACTTGGCATCCGGGATTTCAATGGTGCCCGGGCAGGGAGCCAGGGAATACGATGTATCCGCAGCAGCGCAGGCGCAGCACAGCAGCGCCAGCAGCAGGACCGTTACCCAGAGAATTTTACGCACAAAATCCACGACCTTTCAGAAAGGTTTTTATTCCAGGAGACGGACCGGACCAACAGGACACAACCGTTTCCGCACAAAGAATCAGCAAAGATCATTATACCATATTTTATTGGAATGGCAAGGATCAGTCCGCGGCGTCAGCCGGAGCTTCACGGCGGGAAACAACGGCTTTCCGGCGCTTCAGAAATGTTTCCCGGTCCATGAGGACCACATGGCCGCAGCGGAGACAGCGGATTTTGATGTCCGCACCAGTCCGGATCACTTCCCATGTATCATTCCCGCAGGGATGGGGTTTCCGTGTCCGGATCACATCGCCTGCCAGGATATCATTTAGCATGGGGCACCTCCCAAAATCAAACAATTAATATTTCATATAATAATACGAATCCCGGGAATAATCAAACCGGACGCGACGGGTTCCGGTTTACATCAGGTGAAAGTTTTGATAAAATACTAAAGATTTCGGACAACTGATAACCAAATGATTCGGGAGGACAACAGCGTGGACCGGAGACTGGATCCTGTGGGCGTTTTCGACAGCGGTGTCGGAGGAATCAGCGCATTGCGGGAAATGATCCGCGTTCTTCCTGCGGAAACGTTTATTTATTACGGAGATATCCGGAACGCCCCCTATGGCACCAAGAGTACCGAAGAGGTGATTGACTGCGCACGTGCGGTTGTGCGGAAGCTGCTGGATCAGAAGATCAAAGCCCTGGTAATTGCGTGCAATACGGCTACAGGAGCGGCTGCCGCCACGCTGCGCAGGGAACTGTCTGTTCCGGTGATCGGAATGGAACCGGCACTGAAACCCGCATCCGAAATCCGGAAGAACGGCAGGATTCTTGTGCTGGCCACCCCCCTCACGCTGCATCAGGAAAAGTTCAACCGACTGATGGAGAAATACGGGGAAGGCGCTGAACGCGTTCCGTGCAACGGTTTGATGGAACTGGTCGAAGAAGAGGATTTCAGCGGGGCTGAACAATACCTCCGGAAACTGTTTTCCGGTTATGACATGGCGCAGGTGGATGCAGTAGTACTGGGGTGCACCCATTATGTGTTCCTCAAGGACATGATCCGGGATATGATTCCCGCGGGAACTGCTATCACGGAGGGAAGCGAAGGCACCGCACGCCAGCTCCGGCGCATCCTGCAGAAAAATGACCTGCTGAATGAGCAGGGTGAAGGCCGGGTGATTCTGCAGACCAGCGGTACGGAGAAGGATATCAGGCTGATGCAGAAACTCCTGGAGAAGGACAAAATGGGAAGATAATGGTCAGAAAACGCAAATCAAGGCTTTTCAAAGGGAACCAGATATGGTATAATATAATTTGACTGGCATATGATTCCTGCTGTTCCGCAGGATTATATTTAGAAAAACATAAATATGGAGGTTGGGATAATATGGCTGAATTCATAACCGGAAACATTCGCAATGTTGCACTGATGGGTCACGGCAGCGAGGGAAAAACCACGCTTACTGAAGCGATGCTCTTCGCTGCCGGGATGACAGACCGCCAGGGCAAAGTGGAAGACGGCACCACCGTTTCCGACTTTGATCCGGAGGAAAAGAAACGCGGCTTTTCCATCAGTGCCAGCTACGCGCCGATCCCGTGGGCCGGAAAAGTCATCAACGTGATCGATGTGCCCGGGTATTTTGATTTTATCGGTGAACTGATGGGGCCCCTGCGGGTGATTGAGACCGCGGTGATTGTGGTCGGCGGCGTCAACGGTCTGAGTGTCGGTGCCGAAAAAGCCTGGGATTATGCGGGCGCACACAATCTGGGACGTATGTTCGTGGTCAACCAGATGGATCGTGAGCATGCAAATTTTGAGAAGGTTACCGCCCAGCTGCGTGAAAAGTATGGCTCCAGTGTTGTGCCGATCCTGCTGCCCCTCGGCCAGGGTGCCAGCTTCCGGGGCGTTGTGAACGTACTGGAAAAGAAAGCGTATGAGGGCGCCTACAAGAAGAGCGTAGAGGTCCCGATGCCTTCCGAGCTTGAAGCGGAAGTCAACGAGGCGTTTGAGTATCTGACAGAGCAGGCTGCCGCTGCCGATGATGACCTGATGATGAAGTATCTTGAAGGCGAAGAACTGACCTATGATGAAATCATGGCTGGTTTCCGGAAAGGCATGAAAGACGGCAGCATCGTTCCTGTTGTGGCATGCTCCGCACTGACCGGGGTGGGTATTGCCCGTACCATGGATCTGATGGCCAAGTACCTGCCGTCCCCCGCCCATGAAGGCCTGTGCCAGAAAGGCATCAATCCGAAGACCGGGGAAGAAGTTGTCCGCGTCTGCAAGGATGAGGAACCCTTCTCAGCCCTCGTGTTCAAAACCATTGCTGACCCGTTTGTCGGAAAACTGAGCCTGTTCCGGATCTTCTCCGGCATGCTGACGTCTTCTTCCACGCTGTATAATGCGACAAAGGAAAAGAACGAGAAGGCCGGCGGCATGTTCACGCTGAAAGGCAACAAGCAGACGAATGTCGACAAGCTTCATGCCGGTGACATCGGCGCTCTGGCCAAGCTGCAGTTCACCTCCACCGGTGATACGCTGTGCGATCCCAACAATCCCACGCTCTATCCCACGATTGAGTTCCCGGCTCCCTGCATTTCCAAGGCTGTTTTTGCCGCCAAGCAGGGTGAAGAAGACAAGGTATTCAGCGGCCTGAACCGCCTTGCGGAGGAAGATCCCTCTATCCGGATTGAAAAGAATCCTGAAACGACTGAAACCGAACTGAGCGGACAGGGCGAAATGCACCTGGATGTGATCCGGAACAAGCTGGCTTCCAAGTTCGGCGCCAATGCGGTACTGCAGGATCCCAAGATTCCGTACCGTGAAACAATCCGCAAGACCGTGAAGGTCCAGGGCCGCCACAAGAAACAGACCGGCGGACACGGGCAGTTTGGCGATGTGTGGATCGAGTTCAGCCCGATTACCGATAGTGATGCCGAATTCGAGTTTGAAGATGCTGTTGTCGGCGGTGTAGTTCCGCGGAACTTCATCCCCAGCGTTGAAAAGGGCCTGCGTGAGAATATCGTCAAGGGTGTCCTGGCAGGCTATCCCATGGTTCACCTGCACGCGAAGCTGTACGACGGTTCCTACCATCCGGTTGACTCTTCTGAAATGGCATTCAAGACCGCGGCGCGTATTGCATACAAGAAGGGCTGCATGGAAGCCAGCCCGGTGCTGCTGGAGCCGATTATGCATGTGGACGTGCTGGTCCCCAATGAATACATGGGCGACATCATGGGTGATATGAACAAGCGGCGCGGCCGGATTATGGGCATGAACCAGGTGAACGGCATGCAGCAGCTGGAGGCGGAAGCGCCCCTGGCGGAAATGTTCAAGTATGCGACGGATCTGCGCAGTATGACACAGGCCAGAGGCTCCTTCAGCATGAAGTTTGAGCGGTATGAAGAAGTGCCCCAGGTGGAAGCGCAGAAGATCATTGCCAACGCAAAGATCGAGGACGACGACGAGGAATAATTCCGGATCGAAATCCTGTTTCCATTCAAAAAACAGACCCGAGTCCGGATTTCCGGATTCGGGTCTGTTTTTTTTCGGCTGAACATTTGTATCAGCAGCCAAGAATGCGGCGTGCAGCACTGATACCGTCAATCGCTGCGGAAACAATGCCGCCGGCGAAGCCTGCGCCTTCCCCGACCGGATAGAGGCCGGCCAGGTCTTCTGCCTCGCCGGAAGGAGAACGCAGCATGCGGACCGGAGAGGAAGAACGGGTTTCGGGTCCGGTCAGAACAGCATCCGCCATTGCAAATCCGGGAAGCTGCGCGTTCATGGCACGGATACCGGTTTTCAGATTGTTACAGATCATTTCCGGAAGGACGGCGCGCAGATCAGACGGGACAACCCCGGGACGGTAGGAAGGAATCACATCCCCAAACTGTGAGGAAGCCCGGCCGGCAAGAAAATCCTCCACACGCTGAGCCGGCGCACGGAAACCGCCCCCGGCCGCCGCAAAAGCAGCTTTCTCTATTTTCCGCTGGACCACAAAACCGGACAACGGATGATCATCCCCAAAGTCTTCCGGCCGGAAACCTACCAGCAGCGCCGAATTGCTGTTTTCCGCATCCCGTGCATGGAGACTCATTCCGTTTACAACAACGCCGCCCGGCTGGGAAGCAGCGGCAATCACATATCCACCCGGACACATGCAGAAGGTATACACACCCCTGCCGTCCGGTGTGTGGCAGACCAGTTTGTAGGAAGCGGCCCCAAGAGCCGGATGACCGGCAAAGGATCCATACTGGCTTCGGTCGATCATGGAGCGCGGATGTTCGATCCGCACTCCCATCGCAAACGGCTTCCGGCACATCCGGACCCCCTGACCGAAAAGATTCTGGACGGTGTCCCGGGCAGAATGGCCGATACAGAGCAAAACAGTATCCGTCAGGAATTCCCGGTGTTCACCGCTATGGGAAAGAACCGCACCGCAAATATGATGCCCCCGGATCAGCAGCTCTTCCAGGCGTGTATCAAACAGGACTGTTCCGCCAAGCCGGCGGATTTCTTCCCGGATGGAGGACACAACACCACGGAGACGATCTGTTCCGATGTGCGGCTTGCTGTCATACAGGATGGATTCCGGAGCCCCGTGGGCGACAAACGTCTCCAGGATATCCTGGAGCCAGGGGGATTTGACCCCGCAGGTGAGTTTGCCGTCTGAGAAAGCGCCGGCACCGCCTTCACCGAACTGCACGTTGGATTCCGGATCCAGTTCGCCTGAATCCGACATCCGCCGGACGCTCTGCATCCTTTCCTCCACCGGCTTTCCGCGCTCAATGAGAACGGGATTTGCACCGGCACGTGCCAGGGTCAGGGCAGCGAAAAGACCGGCCGGGCCGGCACCGACAACCAACGGAGGACACGGAAGGGAAACCCGGGGCAGCTTTACAGCTGCCGCAGCGGGAATATATGTCAGATTCCGGTTCCGTTTCCGGAGACGGGATTCATCCGAAACCGCAATATCAATGGTACAGACGAAATGGACATCGCTTTTGTCCCGGGCATCCACAGAACGGCGGACAATCCGGAAAGAAAGGAGCTCTTCCGGACGCAGGGAAAGCTTTTTCTCCAGCAGTGTACGAAGCGATCCGGACGGCATATCCAGCGGAACACGGAGATTAGTCAGACGAAGCATCGGTTACTCCTCCTCATGCC